>Ga0326514_10001410_pt1 | contig 15654 bp, 14 predicted proteins | sample 3_2548_0518_D_FD_203653 | JGI IMG/M metagenome (GOLD analysis project Ga0326514, IMG submission 203653) | Bovine rumen microbial communities from UC Davis, California, United States - 3_2548_0518 | ecosystem: Host-associated > Mammals > Digestive system > Stomach > Rumen | place: USA...
TTTTTTGTTATCTATACCATTACTTTCTATATATAATTCAATTTGTTCTTCTATAGGTTCTTTTTTTTGTATTTCTAAACTATATATTAGTTTAAATGCTTCCTCTCTTATTTCTGACCTGTTCATAATTTATATCATCCCTTCTCAAGGTACAATTAGTTTGAAAAAAATTGTAATTTCAATTATTTTTCAAGCTTGCTACATTCTATCTATAAAACTTTTTAACTTTGATTTTACTAAATCTTTATTATATTGTACATAGTTTCCTATGAAAGCTCCTAATAAAAGCACTACAATTGCCAATATTAAATCATGTAATCTTGTTATTAGTATTAAAATTGCAATTATAATTCCTATTATTGCACCTCTATATTGATTCCAAAATTCTTTAAATCCGTCCATATTATTTCCACGTTCCTTTCTTTTAATTAATCAGCTTGTCCTTCTGTTTGTGTTTCTTCTTGTTTTTCTACAACCCTTTTAACTGTAATATTTACTTCTTTAACTTCTAAATCTGTTGCATTTTTAATTTTTTCTTTTATCTCTTTTTGAAGATTTGAAGATAAATCTTTAATCACAGCTTCTGAACTTACTGTTAAATTAACATATACAATAACATTATTGTCTTTATCTAAATCAATTCTAGTTGTTACTTGTTCAGAATTCTCAAAATTTAGAGCAACTGAATTAACTAAATTTTCTATTGTTTCTTTTGAAATTAATAACTTACCGCTTTCATTTTCTAATAATACCCCTTGAGTATTTTTAGTTTCATTACTTGATGTATTACTAAAAAAGATACATTTTATAGAAAGTAAAATAAACAATAAACTTATTCCTAAAATAATTTTTCCTGATAAATCACCTGTGATAATCTTTTGTACAATTCCTCCTGCTAGTCCCATGTCAAGCCACCCAAATACTAACAAACATAGTATTATTGATAATATTAACATTATATTAGAATATAAAAATAGTGTGATTTTTTCTACAACTTTCATTTTAACACTCATTCCTTCCTATATTATTACAATTATTATTCCTCATTTTTTGGTTCTTCTGTAGTGTTTTCTGTTTTTTCTTCTTTTGCTGTGTCTGTATTTACACCTTGTACATGTACATTTACTTCTTCTACTTTCAATCCTGTCATATTTTCAACAGCTTTTTTTACTCTATTTTGAATTTCAAAAGCAACGTCTGGAATTCTTGAACCATATTCTACTATAATATTTACATCTATTTTAGCAGTGTTTTCTGTAACATCAACTTTTATTCCTTTTGCCATATTTTTCTTACCACTAAATACTTCTGATATTCCTCCAGCAAACCCTCCTGCCATGTCAGCTACACCTTGCACTTCTGATACTGCAACTCCAGCAATTACTGCAACTACATCATCAGATATTTTTATTCCTTCGTTTTCTGTTTTTATCTCATTCTCTAATTCTACGATTTCTTCTTTGTTTTCATTTTTTTCTTCATTCATTTTTAAAACTCCCTTTCTTTTTTATGAAATATTTGGAAAAGAATTGAGTGAATTTCTAGGCGAACAAATAAGATAACCGTAGACGTGCTTGTTGCACGTTGAGGATTATCGAATGAAGTTCAACAACGAAATTCGCCAATTATTTTTCAAACTATCTAAAAAATTGATATACATATTTGCTATATAAGTATATCAACTTTTTCCTTTTTTTACAACTGTTTTGGATAAATTTATAATTTGAATGTTTTATAATTATCTTTTAAATACTTTATAAAGCCATCTAATCCTTCTATTATATCATCGTATGTTTTATCAAAATCACCTGTATACCACGGATCTGATATATCTCTTGGATTTTTAGAAAAATCTAAAAGCCTGTAGACTTTATTTTTTTTGTTTCCTTCAAATATTTTTATACTGTCTCTTAAATTTCTTTCTTCCATTGCTAATATATAATCATATTTTTCATAATCAGCTTTAGTTAATTTTCTGGCATATTTTCCATTTACCATAATTCCTAACTCCGATAACTTTCTTCTAGTTCCATAATGAACTGGATTTCCTTCTTCTTCGTTACTTGTTCCTGCAGATTCAATTAAAAACATATTATCCCAATTTTTCTTTCTAACCATATCTTTAAGTAAAAATTCAGCCATTGGTGATCTACAAATATTTCCTAAACATACAAATAAAACTTTTATCACTTTTCATTCTCCTATATTAAAATATCTTAACTTTATTTTTACACGTTTTTGTTTTTTATGCAATCTCCTTTAAATTCATCTTTTAAAATATCCATAAAAATCTCATCATGATATTTACCATTCAAGAAATAACTTTGTCTTCTTCTACCTATTTCTTTAAATCCAACTTTTTTATAACAAGCAATTGCTCTATCATTAAAAGACATCACGCTCAACATTATGTTATTTAAATTTAAATAGTTAAATCCATAATCTAATAATAATTTCAATACTTCTGCACCATATCCATTACTTCTATTTTTCTCTTCCCCTATAAAAATCCCTACAATTGCACATCTATCTTTATATTTAATATTATGTATTCCACAATTTCCAATTAATTCATCATTTTCTGAATTTACAATTGCAAAAACGTATTCATTGTTTTTTAAGCACTTCTCTATCCATTCCCTTTCAGATTCTACTGACATCAATTTACTACTTTGTCCAATTCCATCCGCTGTTTTAAAGTCGCAAAACCATTCTACATATTTCTCAGCATCTTCTACATTTACTGGTGATAAATATATTCTTTCACCTACTAATTTTTTATAATATTTCATATTTTATACCTCCCATTAATGTAATCAAAAAGCCTTGCTAAAAGAATCTTTTAAGACTCCTTTGCAAGACTTTAATTTCTTACTTTATAAGTGTAAGTAACTTTTTATTTAGTTACCCTTTACCGCTCAAGGATTTTCTCCTTTAGGTAAACTCTTAAATTATGTTTTATATTTTAACATATTAATTTACATTTGTCAATTATTTTCTTAGTTCTGCGCCTAGTGTTTTTTCTAATTCTTTTATAATGCTTTCCATCGTAGTATTTATTTCTTGATCACTTAAAGTTTTATTTTTATCTCTAAATATTAAGCTATATGCAACGCTTTTCTTATTTTCTCCTATTTTTTCATTTCTATATATGTCAAATAACTTTGCTTCCTCCAACCATTTTTTACTTTTTTTAGTTATTATTTTTTCTATCTGACCTACTTCCACTTTTTCATCAACTATTATTGCAATATCTCTTTCTACTGCTGGAAATTTTGGAACTTCTACATATTTTTTGTTTGATTTAGAATATTTTGTAAGTTTTGTTATATTTACTTCCGCTACATAAACTCTTTTTTCTATATCGTAGTTGTTCAATACTTCTGGATGAATCTCTCCTATTGTTGCAATTACATCTATTCCAACTTTTATATTTGCACATCTACCTGGATGATATGAACCATTATTGCTTTCTTTTTCTATATCAAATCTATTTATATTAGAAGTCTCTAAAACATTTTCAATTAGCCCTTTTAATGTATAAAAATCAACATCATTTCCATACATTCCAATTGTTAAAATGTTTTCTTGAAGTGGAACTTCTCCTTTTTCTACTTCACCGTTTACATTTTTATAATTTCTTGAAATATCGAACAATTTAACATCTTGATTTTTCTTATTAGCATTTAATGATAATATCTGCATCATACTAGGCAGAGTTGATGGTCTCATTAATTTATATTCATCACTTAGTGGATTTAAAATAGTAATTGACTGATTTATTATTTCTTTATTAATATTTGATTTTTCTAAATCTTTTTCACTAACAAATCCATATGTATAAATTTCAGATAAACCATTATTTACTAATACTTGTTTTATATTTTTTTCTATTTTTTGTTCTTTATTTAATACACCTATAGTTGTATCTGCTTTTATAAGTGTTGTTTCTAGCTTATCATATCCATAAAATCTAACAACTTCTTCAGCTATATCTGCTAAAAATTCTAAATCCATTCTAAAATATGGTGCAGTTGCTATATCATTTTCAACTTTAATATCTAATTTTTCTAGAATACTAATCATTTCTTCTTTAGATATATTTGTTCCTAATAAACTATTTATTCTATCATAATCTAATTTAATTTTATTTATTTTTTGTTTAGTTGGATATACATCAATTTTACCATCAACTACTTCTCCTGCACCTATTAATTCCACAAGTTCTACAGCTCTATTTATTGCTCTTAATGCATTTTCTGTTGACAAACCTTTTTCAAATCTAGATGAACTTTCTGTTCTTAATCCAACTTTTTTTGCTGTTTTTCTAACATTTCCTCCATAAAAAGAAGCTGATTCAAATACTACTGTTTTAGTATCTTTTTCTATTTCAGAATTTATTCCTCCCATAACTCCAGCAATTGCAACCGCTTTTTTGTCATCTGCAATTACTAAGTCATCTGAATTTAATTCTCTTTCTTCTTCATCTAATGTTGTTATTTTTTCACCATTTTTTGCTCTTCTTACTGTTATATGTTTTCCTTCAATTGAATTAATGTCAAAAGCATGCATTGGTTGCCCCATTTCTAACATAACATAGTTTGTAATATCTACTATGTTATTTATGCTTCTTACTCCACAAGCTTTTAATCTTCTTTTCATCCAATCAGGTGATTGACCAATTTTTACATTTTTAACAACACGAGCTATATATCTATAACACAAATCAGGTGCTTCAATATCAACGGTTAATCCTTCTAATTCTTTTTTATCTTCAACTTTTAATTCATCAATATTTTTTCTTGGATTTTTAAATGATTTTCCAAGTGATACTGCAGTTTCTCTACCCAATCCTTCAATTGATAAACAATCTGGTCTATTAGGTGTTATTTCAAAATCTATTATTTCTTCTTCTAAATTTAATACTTTTACAATATCTTTTCCTAAATCTTTTTCAAATGACTTATCTAAAATCATTATACCATGTTCAATTTGTCCTGGATAGTCTGCAATATCTAGTCCTAATTCTCCTACTGAACACATCATACCACAAGATTCTACACCTCTTAAACTACCTTTTTTTATTTTAACTCCACCAGGTAACTCAGATCCGTCTTTTGCAATTGGAACTAAATCTTGTTCTTTTATATTATTTGCTCCTGTTACAATTTGGACAGTTTCGCTTCCTAAATCCACTTTAGTTACAACTAAATGATCTGAATCTTCGTGTTTTTTTATTTCTAATATTTTACCTACAACAACATTTTTTATGTTTTTTCCTTTTTGTTCTATAGTTTCAACTTTAGAACCAGTCATTGTTAATATATCACCTAGTTTCATAGTATCTACATCTATATCACTATATTCTTTTAACCACTCTATACTTGCTTTCATAACTTTCTCCTTTTAATTATTATTTTATCTTGTAATACCTTGGCTTTGTCTATATTCTTTTGCTGTTTGGTATCCATATTGGTCTGGTGCTTTAGAATACTCATGTGTTACCACCCCTTTTTTCATTCTGTATAAGAAACCATGTCTTCCTGTCTTATAAGTAGTATTTTCTTCTTGTTCTTGAACAACTTGTACTAATTGTTGCATTGGTACCAATCTATAACCTTCTCCTTCAGGTATTGTTGTATAATTTTGATATTTATTTGTTTGCAATAATTTCATTGCTTCTTTAAGAGAATATATTTTATTTTCTCTTTTCTTTGTACTAAAAATTCCCAACTATTTCAACACTCCTTTTTTATTCTATTAAAATTGTTTTAAAAATCTTACATCATTTTCATATAATAATCTCATATCATCTATTCCGAATTTTGCCATAGCAATTCTTTCCACTCCAAATCCAAATGCGAATCCTGAATAAATTTCTGGATCGATTACGCAGTTTTTTAAAACATTAGGATGAACCATTCCACATCCTAAAAGTTCTATCCATCCTTCATTTTTACAAACTCTACATCCTTTTCCCCCACACACAAAGCATGATACATCTACTTCTGCACTTGGCTCTGTAAATGGGAAATGATGAGGTCTAAATCTTAATTTTGTGTCTTTTCCTAAACACTTTTTAGCAAACATTTCTAATGTTCCTTTTAAATCTGTCATAGAAATATTTTTATCAATAACCAAACCTTCTACTTGGTGAAATACAGGTGAATGCGTACTATCAATACTATCTGAGCGATATACAGCACCTGGACATATTATTTTAATTGGTGGTTTCTTATTTTCCATTACTCTTGCTTGTACTGGTGATGTTTGGCTTCTTAATAGAATATCATCCGTAATATAAAATGTATCTTGAATATCTCTTGCTGGGTGATCAGGCGGCGTATTTAACTTATCAAAATTATATATTGCCTTCTCAACTTCTGGTCCATCCGCTATTTCATACCCCATACCTAAAAATATTTCAGATACTTCATCAATGATTTGTGTAATTGGATGAAGTGAGCCTAAATCTATTTTTTTACTAGGTTCAGTAACATCAATGTTTTCTGTTTTTATTTTTTTTAGTAATTCTTCTTTCTCTAATTCTTTTTGTTTTTGTTCAAATGCATTATTTAGTTCATCTCTAACAAGGTTTACTAAACTTCCAATTACAGGTCTTTCTTCTGGGCTTAAAGCTCCCATTCCTCTTAAAACTACTGTTAATGCTCCTTTTCTACCTAAATATCTTACTTTACACTCGTTCAAATCTTGTATGTTAGAACATTTTTCTATCTCTTCTAATGACTCATTTTTAATTTTTGAAATTTCTTCTTTCATATGTATAACTCCTTTTCATTTATTTTAATATGGCTTATATATTTTAGTTTGTTTATATTGTCCATATTTTTTTTCATAATTTTTATTTTTTTCATAAAGCATAAGTTTATTTTTCTTTCTAAAAAGCAATCTTATTCTATTAAATAAAGTATCCTTGTTCTTGAAGTAAAATGTAATTATATACATTCCATATTTATTAAGTTCAATTTTTACTTCTACTTCCTTATTTTCATATTCTTTTTTTGTTTTATCTATACTTTTTTGTATACTTTCATAGTCATATACTTTCGAATCTAAATAATATTCTAAACATTTACTTTTATTCATTTTAATTCAACATCCTTTATAAAATTTCCATCTAAAAAGCCACTTCTCCCATATTTTAATAGGACGAAATGGCTTATCTTTCGTGGTACCACCTAGAATTTATTAGCTCTATCTAACCTCGTTATAGTTTTAACGGTACAACCGCTCTTCTCTACTTTTTTCAAGAAAAGACCTAAAAAGTGAAATTTCTATTTACTTAAATATTAAATGACTTCCAGCCATGGTCATTTTTCTCTATTAATACTTATTTTTAATAAATATACTTTGCTTTCTAATTGGCTTTTTATTAATCTGTTTTATATTTTAACATAATTTTCCTTTTATTTCAAGCTTTTTAAATAAATTTGATAAGAATTTATTTTAATATAAAATATACTATCATAATAACTTCTAATATTGTAATAAATGGAAAACCTATTACAAATCCTATTTTTTGAGTTTTATGCCTAAATGTATACATCCCCGCAATAGTACCAATTCCTCCACCTAGACCTGTTATTATAAATAAAGTTTTTTCCTGTATCCTCCACGCACCTTTAACCGCTTTTCTTTTGTCTAACCACATAATAAAAAATCCAATTAAATTAATTACAATAAAATATATAACTATATTCTGTATTGAAAAAATTTCTTTTAAATTTATTGTATTTGTATGTATCATTGTTTATTTACCTTCCTTAATTTTATCCAAATAAACTCATTTGATTACTTTGGCTCATTCCCTCTAAACATCCATATTTTTTAAGTAAATCTGTTACAGAATTACCTACTTTAGAACGAATTTTCAAATCATCTATTGACATGAATTTACCTTCTTTTCTTGCATTTATTATACCTTCAGCAGCTACTGTTCCAAGTCCTGGTATACTGTTTAATGGAGGCCTTATTTTTCCATCTTCAACTAAAAATTTAGTAGAATGTGATTTATATAAATCCATTGGTAAAAATTCTAATCCTCTTTCATACATTTCTAATACTAATTCTAATATTGCATACATATTCTTATCTTTAGTTGATGCATTATTCCCTTGTAAGTCAATTTCCTTCATTTTATTTTTTACTTTTTCTTTTCCAAATATCATGCAATCACTATCAAATTCGTCAGCTCTAATAGAGAAATATGATGCATAATATGCTAAAGGTTCATGTACTTTAAACCAGGCAATTCTAAATGCATTTGTTACATATGCTGCAGCATGAGCTTTTGGGAACATGTACTTAATTTTTTCACACGATTTTATATACCAATCTGGTACATCATGTTCTTTCATCATATTTTTATACTCTTCCCATTTTGCAGGATCTTTTAATGCCTTTCCTTTACGAACTGTTTCCATTATTTTAAATGCTGGATTAGGTGGTAATCCCATTTTTATTAAATATATCATTATATCATCACGACAACAAATTGCATCTTGAAGTGTAACTGTTCCTGCTTCAATTAAGCTTTGAGCATTTCCAAGCCACACGTCTGTACCATGTGATAATCCTGAAATTCTTATTAATTCATCAAATGTTGTAGGTCTTGTATCAACTAGCATTCCTCTTACGAATTTTGTTCCAAATTCAGGAACTCCAAAACTTCCAACTTCTGAATGTATTTGTTCTTTTGTAACTCCTAATGCGTCTGTTGAACTAAATATTGACATTGTTGCTTTATCATCAAGCGGTACTTTTGTTGGGTCTTTTCCAGTTATATCTTGAAGCATACGTATCATTGTAGGATCATCATGTCCTAGAATATCTAGTTTTAATAGGTTTTGATCTATTGAGTGGTAATCAAAATGTGTTGTTATGATATCTGAATTTGCATCATCAGCGGGATGCTGTACTGGACAAAATTCATATATTTCTCTACCTTTAGGAACAACTATAATTCCTCCTGGATGTTGCCCTGTTGTTCTTTTTATTCCTGTACATCCTGCTGCTAATCTTTGTGTTTCTGCCCTATTTATTGGTATGTTTCTTTCTTCGAAATACTTTTTTACATAACCAAAAGCCGTTTTATCTGCAACAGTACCAATTGTTCCTGCTTTAAAGGTTGTTCCTTTTCCAAATATTACTTCTGTATATTTATGTGCTTTTGCCTGATATTCTCCAGAGAAGTTTAAGTCAATATCAGGTTCTTTGTCTCCATTAAATCCCAAAAATGTTTCAAATGGTATATCCATTCCATCTTTATCTAATTTATGTCCGCATTTTGGGCACTCTTTATCTGGCAGGTCAAATCCATTTTTACATCCATAATCAGTAAAGTCAGAAAATTTACAATTAGGACATCTGTAATGTGGTGGAAGTGAATTAACCTCTGTAATACCTGTCATATTTGCAACAAAAGATGAACCAACAGAACCTCTAGAACCTACTATATAACCATCTTCATTAGACTTCCACACTAATTTTTGAGCAATTATGTACATAACTGAGAATCCATTTTTTATGATTGAATCTAATTCTTTATCTAATCTTTCTTGTACTATTTGTGGCAACGGATCTCCATATAATTCATGTGCTTTTGAGTATGCAATATCTTTAATTGTTTGTTCACAACCTGGTATATGTGGAGGACATTTTTCTGGTGATATTGGACTTATCCTATCACACATATCTGATATTTTATTTGTATTTGTTACTACAACTTCATAAGCTTTTTCTTCACCTAAGTATTTAAATTCCTCTAACATTTCTTCAGTTGTTCTTAAGTAAAGTGGAGCTTGTGTATCTGCATCTGCATAACCTTGACCAGCCTCTAATATTCTTCTATACACTTCATCTTGTGGATCCATAAAGTGAACATCACATGTTGCAACAACAGGCTTATTCAATTTCTCACCTAAGTCTACTATTTTTCTATTTATATCTCTTAAAGCTTCTTCATCTTTTACAGTCTCGTTTCTGATTAAAAAATTATTATTTCCTATTGGCTGTATTTCTAGATAATCATAAAATTCTGCAATTTCTTCAATTTCTTCATCTGTTTTTCCAAGTTCAATCGCTTGATATAGTTCTCCTGCCTCACATGCACTTCCTAAAATCAAACCTTCTCTGTATTTTTCTAATAAACTTTTTAAAATACGAGGTTTTCTATAAAAATACTTTATATGTGATAGAGAAACCAATTTATATAAATTACGTAATCCTACATAATTTTTAGCTAAAATAATTGCATGATATGTTTTTAGTTTTTTATACCCCTCTTTTTTTGCTTCTTCTGTACTACTAACTTGTTCAATATCTTCTAACTTTTCAGCTCCACGTTCTTTAAGCATTTTAAGCATTACTTTAAATACTTTTACTGTTGTATCTACATCATCTAATGCACGATGGGCTACTTCTACTTTTATTCCTAAATTATCTGCAATCTTACCTAATTTATATTTTTTATAATCTGGGAATAAATCTTTTGCTAAACTTAAAGTATCTAAATATGTGTAATCAAATTTGTATCCTAATCTTTTAGCATTTTGTTTTAAAAATCCAACATCAAATCCTGCATTATGAGCAACAATAACAGAATCTTCTAGGAATTCTAGCATTTTAGGAAATACTTTCTCTATTGTTTCTGCATCCTTTACCATATCATCAGTTATATTTGTTACTTCTGACACTCTTTGTGGAATATGCTTTTCTGGATTTACAAAACAACTAAATTGATCTATTACTTCTCCATCTTTAAATTTCATTATTCCTATTTCTGTAATCTTTTCTGTAGTTGCAGAAAAGCCTGTGGTCTCTAGGTCTAGCACACAATATGTGGTATCTATACTTTGTCCTTTTGCATCTGTAACTATTGCATTTTTATCTGGCGCTAAATATGCTTCTACACCATATATAACTTTCATATCTGGATTATCATATCCGAAGCATTTTATGTGCTTCTGGAAATGCTTGTACTACTCCATGGTCTGTTATTGCAATTGATTTCATTCCCCATTTCATAGCTCTTTTTATCAGATCCGTTGCCGATGTCATTGCATCCATTTGGCTCATTTGTGTATGCATGTGTAGTTCTACTCTTTTTACTTCTGCGTTGTCTTGTCTTGTTGTCTTTTTTAATCCTTCACTTTCAACTATAGTATTTGCCATAACTGTTAATTCATTTGCAAATGTGTCCATCTGAGCTGTACCAGCAATTTTTAGTCCTTTTGCACCTTTTATTCTTTTCATTATTTTTTTAGCTTTATCTTTCTCTAAAAAAGCCTTACATGTTATTGTACTTGTTCCATCATATAAATCAAAACTAAATAATGTTTTACCTGATTTTAATGTTCTATCTTCTGTAAATATTACTTCGCCTTGCAAAGCGACTTTTCCATCATCAACTCCTAAATCTTGAACTTTAACTAATTCTTCAGTTATATTTTCTGATGTTCCTAAAATAAGTGGAGTATCTTCTTCCTCTTCTTCATCTGGTGGTTCAGGGACATCTGTATTTGTTTCTATTATTGTATTTGCAATTACTGTTACATCACCTACGTATGTATCTAATCCTGCTTTTCCAATAGCCTTTATTGCTTTTGCATTTTTTATTTTCTCTGTCATTTCTTGTCCTTCTGCTAAATCTTTTGCAAATGATTTTATAGTAATTGTTCCGGTACCATCATATAAATCGAAAATAATCATTCCTTTTCCTGTTTTAGTTTCACGCACTTCACAAGTTAGAATTCTTCCTTCTAATGTTACTCTTCCATCATTTGCTGTTATTTCTTTTATGCTTATTCTTTTTTCTTTTGCCTTAGATGGTTTTCCCATTATATATTCTTGTTCCTCCTCTACTTCTGGAATATTTCCTTCCTCATCTTCAAGAGGAATATAACCTTCTAAATCATCAGGCATTTTATAATCAACATCATTATATTCTGGAACAGAATTATTATCTTCGTTTTCTTTTATATTTTGTCTATTTTCTTCTTCAATGTGCGCTACTATTTCCTCTTGTTCTTTTTTTAGTCTTTCTTTTATTTTATTTATTTCTTCTGATGATATTTCTTCTATTAACTCTACTTTATAATCTATTTCAAATAAATTTTTAAGTACTTTTATTAATTCTTTATCAGTTTTTTTAGCTCTTAAAAAATCTGCTCCTTTTATATGCATCTTAATTAAAATATTATTACCTTCTACTTCTAAATCACTTTTTAATAACAACATAGGCTTAGTTAAAGGATATTTATGGGCCATATATGCTATTATATTTTTCCATTCTTCTTTTATAGATTTTTTTTCTACTTTTTCATGATAGTTTATTTTTATGTCAACATTTTCAAACTTAAATCTCTCTCTTAAGAATTTTTCAAAATACCATAATTCTTTTATTTCTATATATTCATCAAAATAAAGGATCACTTCTAGTGCATTTGACTTCTTTACTACATTTAATCCTCTTACTTCTGCATATTTAATATTTGAATTTGTTTTGTAATCACTAAATATTTCTCCTACCTTCTTTGAATTATCTGACATTTAAACTACATCCCTTTCGACCTATAACAGTTAGCATTGTATCATATTTTTTTTAGATATTAAAGCGAACATTAAGTAAAAAAGAAAATATTTTTATTTTAAAAACATTTTTATATCTGTAACACAATTTTTAAATTCTCATATTATATATCATACAAAGGAAATAACAAAAGAAAACAAACATATTTCTTTAATTGGAAGGAGGTCTAGACTATGCCAGAAAATAGAGGATGCGGTGGATTTGGTTTCGGTGATGATAATTGTTGCTGGATTATAATCCTTATATTATTAATTTGCTGTTGTTGCGGCGGTAATAGAGGAGGTTGTTGCTAATTCTATTACTTAACAAAGGAGTTTCTATAAGATAGAAACTCCCTTAATCATTTAATTTTATATTTTTTATTTCTTCTATACTTAATCTTGTAATTTTCTGTATTTCTTCAATACTAAAATTGTTTTTTAACATTTCTACTGCGATTTCAATTTTAGCATTTTTCTCTCCCTCAGATACTCCTTGTTGTATTCCTTGTTGTATTCCTTGTTGTATTCCTTGTTGTATTCCTTGTTGCAAACCTTGTTGCAAACCTTGTTCCAATCCCTCTGCAATTCCTTGCTCTAATCCTTTTCGTCTTCCTTCTTCTAATCCTTTTTTTGTAGCATAATCTATTGCAGATATCTCATCTCTAATTGCTTTTAATCTAAATTCGTAATTATTTCTCTCCTCTCTACTCAAGCTCATTGAAGCAAGTTTTTTATTTATTTTTTCTATTTCTTTATTATACTTACTTGCTTTTTTCACTTTTTCATCACCCCCAATAAATAACCATAACCATTGTTCAAGTTTTGTATGAATATCCGGATTTTTCTTTTTAAACTTCGGTAATTCTATAACATGCATTTCTATATATTTAGTTGCATACATATCCTCATCTTTGTATCCCAAATCTACTCTTTCATTCTCACTTGCTTCTTCAAATTTCATTTTAGCTACAGAATGATATGTATTTCTTTTATAATAATTAAAATTTAATATGTCTATTACAATCACTTTTTTACAATTAGTATAAGGTTCTCCTTCTCCTAATTGTCCTGCATAAGTACTTGCCATATAGTATGTACTTCTTGGTTCAATATTATGCTGATTTTGTAATTGCATTTCTACATTTACTATAACTGAATTATCCAATGTAACTTTTAAATCTAAAACACCATATTTACTATCATAAAAATTTTTAGGTATCTCTGGATTGTTTATTTGTACGTCTTTTATTTTTATATTTAATATACTTTGTAACAAATCTTTTAAAGCTTCTTTATTTTCCTCTTGACCAAATATTCTTTTAAATACATAGTCAGATGTTAAAGGAAGTTTATTAATATCCTTTAATTTTAAATCTGTCATATAATTCCTCCTTATTGTATCATTTTAGTTTCTATTTTTCAATAGTTTTTTGATTTTTTGAACAAATTTTACTCATCAATAAAATGTAGGATCTAAATCTTTTACTGATTTTTTGTAATAATTTGCTTTTTAGAATCTGATAAAAATTTTGATTATAAGAATTTTGATTATAAGAATTTGAAATAATAAATTATATTAAAAACTGCAGTTTTTAATATAATATCACATAATTTTCAAAAAATTTGTCGAAATTTGTAACAAATACAAAAAAATATCACCTTATTTAAAAGTGATATTTTTTTATATAATATGAAATTTATGCCAGCCCACTATTGTTCTTTTATTTAAATCTTTTTCCTTTATGCCTTTTAGCTTTTGGTTCTTCAATATCTTTATATGAATTAGATACTTTATCATTATCATAGTTTTCTAGAAATTTTTTTCTTGCATCTTCTTTACTTAGTTCTTTTTCTTCTCCAACATAATTCATATTGTCATCATAACCTTCTAATTGATTATGATTATTTTCTATTTCATCATCTTCTTCATAATTTTCGTCATAATCATCATATCCCCAATCTCTATTTCTTCTTTTCTTTATAATAACGATAATTACTATAATAACTATTATTGCTAACGCTATACCTCCACCTATTATTATCAGCTTTTTTGTTTGTTCTTGTTTTTCTTTTGCAATTGCTTCTTCGTCAACTAATGCTTTTTTTACTGTTATTTGATATGTTGCAACATTATTTCCATCTGGATCTGAAACTAATATATTTATTATGTTTTCACCTTCAACTAATTTTTCATTTCCTGTAATTTCAACAATGTAATACGGATCTGTTGCAGTTGCATTTATATCTAATTTTTCTTTTTCACCAAAATATTTTACAGTATACTCATATTTTTGAGTATCAAATTTTGGATCTAATTCTAAATTTTCTATATTTAAATTTGAAAGTCCATCTCCTGTATATTTTGCTGGTACATTTTCTGTATTTTGGCTTGATGTATCTCTTGTTATATTTAAAGTATATGTTTTAGTTGTTCCATCTTCTGCAGTAACAACAACATCAAATTTATTTTCTCCAGTTTGTAAATCTTGTTTTCCAACTCCAGTTACTTTAGCTTTACTGTCTTGTGCATTTGCATATATAGTAACACTTTCTACATCTGTTGGAACTGTCACATTATATGAAGTCGTCTGTGCTTTAAACCCTTTAAAATCATTTGGAGTTATTCCTAAATTACTTAAATTTGCGTTACTTGATTTTTTACTAGTATTTGTTGTTTTATTATTACTACTTGTTCCACTTTGATTGCTTGTAGTTTTTTGTGTAGGGTTAGTTGTTGGTGCTACACTACTTTTATTTTCTTCACTAGTATTAGTTGTTGTAGTAGTTGGTGTTGTATTTTCCTTTGTTATATTTGTAGTTGTAGTCTCTGTATTTGCTCCTGTATTTGTAGCTGTACTTGTATTTCCAGTTTCATTTTCTGCATATACTTTTCCATTAACACTAAATATACTAAATGCTATTACACTTCCTATTATCAATGTGTTTATTACTTTGTTTATTTTCTTCATTTCTTCCTCCGTTTTTCATATGTTTTTACAAAAGTAATTATAACATTAGCATATTTTTAAGTCAATAATAATTTTAAATTGGCTACAAAGGGAC
>Ga0326514_10001412_pt1 | contig 15640 bp, 18 predicted proteins | sample 3_2548_0518_D_FD_203653 | JGI IMG/M metagenome (GOLD analysis project Ga0326514, IMG submission 203653) | Bovine rumen microbial communities from UC Davis, California, United States - 3_2548_0518 | ecosystem: Host-associated > Mammals > Digestive system > Stomach > Rumen | place: USA...
TGTACAAATATCTCGCTGAATAAGTGAACCAAATATGAATAAGCTAGAAAAGGAGAAGCGCTATGCCTGACTACAAGGGTATCGACTACCTGAGGACTAAGCTTGAAAGAAAGCGGGTGCGGGTAGACGAGCGATACAAGTACTACGAGATGAAAAATGCCCTTGACGTTCAGGGCACGATAATACCTGCCAACTTTCAGCAGCTGAAAACGGTGCTGGGCTGGTGTTCAAAGTCGGTGGACACACTGGCAAACAAACTGAGGTTCGACAGCTTTGCTGACGACAACTTCATGCTGGAAGAGATCTTCGACCTGAACAACAGGGATATCTTCTTCGGCAGTGCGATACTTTCGGCGCTGATCTCAGCCTGCTCTTTCGTGTATATCTCAAAGGGCGCTGACGGTTACCCGAGATTGCAGGTAATAGACGGCGGCAATGCTACCGGCGTTATCGACACGACCAACAACCTGCTGACAGAAGGCTACGCAGTGCTCAGCCGCAATGAATACGGTGCTCCGCAGACGGAAGCATATTTCGCAGGCGGAGATATGTACATCTACTTGGGCGGCAAGCAGCAGGACGTCTACACCAGCAAGGCACCGTATGCACTGCTGGTGCCGGTGATATACCGTCCCGATGCCCGCAGACCTTTCGGGCACAGCAGAATAAGCCGTGCGAATATGTCGCAGGTCAGATATGCAGCCCGTGTGCTCTGGCGCTCTGAGGTGTCGGCAGAGTTCTACTCGTTCCCTCAGAAGTATGTGCTCGGCATGGACAGAAAGAGCCAGTTCAACAACAGGCTTGCTACGCTCTCCAGCTTCCTGAGGATAGACAAGGACTCAAACGGCGATCACCCTGTTGTCGGGCAGTTCCAGCAGCAGTCGATGTTGCCGTACACCGAACAGCTGAAAATGATAGCTTCGGTGTTCGCGGGAGAAAACGGTCTGACGCTGGATGATCTCGGGTTCAGTACCGCAAATCCCACCACCCGCGAGGCTATCCAGGCGGCACATGAGACGCTCAGAGATACAGCCGAGAACGCTCAGAGCTGTTTTGGCAGTGCCTTCCTGAACGTTGGATATCTTGCGGCTTGTCTGCGTGACGATCACGCTTACAGCCGCAGCCTTCTATATCAGACAAGGCCGATCTGGAAGCCCGTGTTCTCTCCGAGTCCTTCCGATCTTGCAGGTCTGGGCGATGCCGTCCTAAAGATCCAGCAGGCGTTCCCTAACTACTTCACCGAACAGAAATTCCACGAGCTGACAGGGCTGTAAGGCGGTGGTATCATGGAAGACATCGGCAAGGAACTTTGCGGGCGCGTAAAGAAAGCCCTGGAGGAGCGGGTGAGCCGTAACGCATTCATGGTGCGGCTCAGAGAGGAGATCTCAGAGGGCAGGGCGAGCATGAAGGACGCCTCGCTTTACAGTCAGGCACTGGGAATTGATCTCCGCCGCGCGATCAGGGAAGTAGTGACCCCCGCAGAGCTGCCAGACAGCACGCTCTACTACAACATAGCCTACTCGATACTGGAACCTATGCTGCGTGATACCTACGAGGACGTCAACAGCATATGCGCCGACATCCAGAGCAAGCTCGACGACAAAGCGGGCATACATCTCGCCCCGCAGAAAGCGGATTTCCCCGCTGAGCGTGTCCGTGCAGCCTGCGGCAGCGCAAGCGTCAAGGACACCGCCGCTCACGGCATAGAAGTCCTTGAAAGAACGAGCGAGAACATCACGGCCGCCTTCTCGGACGACTACATGAAAGCAAACGCCGACTTCCGCGCAAGGGCGGGTTTAGACACCTACATAGAGCGCCGCACCGACGGCAAGTGTTGTGAGTGGTGCTCAAAGATCGCAGGCAGGTACAGCTACCCCGACAAAGCACCGAAGGACATCTTCCGCCGCCACGACAACTGTGGGTGTACGGTGGAGTATGTTTGCAGCAAGGGGCGGCAGAATGTGTGGTCTAAAAAGTGGGTGAGCGAGCCGAAGAAGATCGAGTACAGCAAACCTACGGTGCTGACGAAAGAGCAGGCGGCGGAGTTGGAGAAGAGGTTGACAAATGAAAGAAAATCTGGTATAATAAAGTCAAGAGGATTTGTTGCCTTGAATAACGATAAAGTTGTACCTGAATTACGCAAAGAAGCGAACAAATGGATTCTTTCATTGTCCGAAGAAGAGATTAGAGCAATCAAGAAGTATACTAAAAATAGCGGTGACCCCAAAGACGACAAGTTTTATGCACGCTTAAATGCTATGCTTCGTGGAGCTATTCCTTCCAACAGCAATTTAGTTTACTATTCCGAACTAATTTCTTCTGCTGTATCTAAATTCGATTTGGAACACGATATTATCTGTTATAGGTCAATTGATATTAATGCTTATATCGGGTATAATGTTGGAGATATCTTTGTTGATCCACAATTTATCAGTACATCTGTTGTTAAGTCAGGAGCTTTAAATAATCCTGTTAAAGTTAAGATATATGTACCTAAAGGAAGTAATGGCGCATATATCGAACCATTAAGTAAATTTCCGAAACAGAGAGAATTTCTTATTGATAAGCAATCGGTTTTTAAGATAATCACGTTAACAGATGATTTTGTTGAATTGGAGATGATCATATGAGCAAGGATAAGAATAATAATGATGCTGATTATCAGGCATACCTTGAGCGGCTTTCTGCTCCGCCTTGTCCTAGAAAAATAACAGAGGACGAACTAAAAAAAATAACAGCACAGAAAAAATCTCAAAAAAAGAATGATGATTTAACCGCTTGACTTCGGTCAGGCGGTTTTCTTATACCCGAAACCAGAAAGGACTTGATGATATGGAACTGAAAGACACGATCGAGCTGATGCAGTCGAAAGATTACAAGGAGCGTTTCAAGGCGGAGTATTGGCAGCTCAAATGCAGGCTTGAAAAGCTGCATAAAATGCTTGTCAAGTACGATGCAGGGACTCTCGGCTTTACACCCGACTGTTCGATCGCTCTGCTTAAAGACCAGCTAAGCATTATGAGGGACTATCTCTACGCATTGCAGGTCAGAGCCGAGATCGAGGGCATCGAGCTTTAGTATATAATACGCGAATAATCGCACCCCGCTTCGGCGAGGTGCTTTTATTATACAACTAAACGGGAGGTACGGCGAATGAGCGATACTCGCGTCGGACGTCAGACCCCCACAAATGCTGTGGTGCTTCCCTACGAGGACACCAAAGGCGGCGAAGCGGTGCTGCTGTATAATCAGTCTAAGCGCAAGGTGCTGCCGTGGCAGGAGGCTATGATCTACGACATCATGGCGACCAACGAGGACGGGCACTGGACGCACATCAAGTTCGGCTGGTCTATACCGCGACGCAACGGCAAGTCGGAGCTGCTCATCATCAGAGCGATATGGGCACTGACCCACGGCGAGAGGGTGCTCTACACCGCACACCTGGTCAGCACCTCACACAACGCCTGGGAGAAGATCTCCGACAGGCTGTCGGAAATGGGATTCGTCGAGAATGACGACTTCAAGAACACCAAGCAGCGCGGTGCTGAGGTCATAGAATGGCTCAAAGGCGGCGACACCTTCGGTGGGGGAGTGATAAACTTCCGCACGCGCACCGTCAAGGGCGGTCTCGGCGAAGGCTACGACCTGCTTATCATCGACGAGGCACAGGAGTACACCAGCGACCAGGAATCGGCGCTCAAGTACGTTGTCACCGACTCGAAGAACCCGCAGACGCTCATGTGCGGCACCCCGCCCACGGCTGTGTCGGCGGGAACGGTATTCAAGAAGTACCGTCAGCGAGTCATCTCGGGACAGAGCAGCGGCAACGGCTGGGCTGAGTGGGGCGTGCCGAAGATGTCGGACACCCGCGACCGCAATCTGTGGTATGAAACCAACCCGTCACTGGGGTATATCCTCAGTGAGCGAACTATCGCCGACGAACTGGGCGACGACGAGATCGACGACAATATCCAGCGTCTGGGTCTGTGGATCCTCAGCAACCTCAAATCGGCTATCAGCCGCAGCGAGTGGCAGAGCTGTCAGATCGGCAGCCGCCCCGAGCTCGACGGCACGCCGGCTATCTTCATCGGCGTGAAGTATTCCAAGACTTCGGGTAACGTCTCGGCTGCCGCAGCGGTAAGACTGCCCGACGGCAGGATCTTCGTCGAAGCTCTCGACTGCCGCAGCACAAGGGACGGCAACAGCTGGATGATCGCCTATTTCCGCAACCCTCACATCGAGGGTATCGCCATTGACGGCGCAAACGGAGCGTCTATCTTAGCGTCTGAAATGCAGGACGCCGACATCGATTGCAAGCCGCTGCTGCCGAAGGTGAGCGAGATCATCGAAGCAAATTCGCTGTTTGAAAAAGAACTGTTCGCGGGCAACATCTGTCACGCCGACCAGCCCGCGCTTGAGCAGATCGTTACCAACTGCGAGCACCGCGCCATCGGCAGCGGCGGCGGCTTCGGCTATTCGTCGATACTGGAAGGCGCAGAGGTGGCTATCCTCGACGCCGTTCTGCTGGCTCACTGGCTGTGTGCCACCGCAAAGGAAGAAGAACCACAGTATGTAAGCTATTGACCGTAAGGATCAATAAATCTACCCGACCACGGGGTAAGTGGGGAAAGGATGTCTATTATGGCAGATTTCAAAATCATCGAAACTCAGGAAGAGCTTGACAGCATACTTAAAGCAAGGCTCGACCGCAACACCAAGACCACCACAGCAGAGGTGGAAAAGAAGTACGAAGGCTGGCTCTCACCCGAAGCCGCCGCTAAGCAGACTGCTGATCTTCAGAAGGAGCTTGAAGAGCTCCGCACTCAGATCGCAGAAAAGGATACATCTATCAAGGACCTCACGGCTAAGAACACAGCATACGAGACCGCTTCGGTAAAAGCGAGAATAGCACGTGAATGCGGTATCCCTGCGGAGCTGGCGGACAGGCTCTCCGGGACCAACGAAGAGGAGTACAAGGCAGATGCCGAAAAACTGGCGAAGTTCGTCACCGGCAAGCCGCCCGCACCCCTTTTCAACGGCGACGGCGGGAATATGTCAGGTGTTGAGAAGGCTTTCTATAACAAAAATCCCGATCTCAGGAAGGAGTAATGAAAAATGGCACATGAATTACAGACACGCTATTCCAATCTCGTCCTCGCTAAAATGCGCAAGGAGCTGGTGCTCTCGGACGGATTCGTATTCAACAACGATTATGAGGGTGATCCCAAAGCGGGAGCTGTCAAGATACCTCAGCGCGACACTGAGGTGACAGTCTCCGACTATAATAAGGCGCAGGGCATCAGCCCCACCAGCGGCGACACATCTTATGTTACCCTGCCTATCAGCAAGGATAAGGCAGTGAACGAGGTGATCGACGGCTATGATGCAGAGTCAGTGCCCGATAACCTTGTAGCCGACAGACTGGACTCCGCAGGCTACGCGCTGGCGGCTACCGTTGACACCGACGGCGGAGCTGCTCTGCTTTCGGGCGGTACTGCTGTCAATATCGCTTCTCTGACCACATCGAACATCTATGATACTATCGTAGATCTTCGCACCGCGATGAACAAGGCAAACGTCCCCAACGACGGCAGACGCTATCTGCTGGTGACCCCTGATACTTCGGCGATAATTCTCAAGTCTCCCGAGTTTATATCGGCTTCCTCTCTGGGCGACGAAGTGAAGCAGTCCGGCGTTATCGGCAAGATCGCAGGCTTCCTGGTCAAGGACTGGAACGACAACACCGCAAACCTCGCTATGATCGCAGGTCATCCCCGCTTCGCCACCCGTGTGCGTGAGTGGAGCGTGCCTGTCAAGATACAGGATCTCGACAGCTCCGGCACGTTCATCGGTGCCTGCGCTGTTCAGGGTAGATTCGTTTACGATCACAAGGTCCTTCGCTCGTCTGCTGTCAGATGCGTATTCAGCCCCGGCAGCCTGACCGCAAGCCTTGCAGCTGCAACAGGTGACAGCGCTTCCGGCAAGACAGTCGTTACCGTTACAGCAGGTAATACAGGCACTACCTACGCATACAAGCTCAACCCCACCGAGCGCGCGACCTTTGATATGACTTCCAGTGCATACGGCGGAACATCGCTGACATCCGGTACTACTGCGATCGCAGTATCCGCAGGCGACGTTATCGAGGTAGTAAACCTGAGCAGCAGCAAGGTCAAGGCAGTCACCTATCTGACTGTTACTGCCGCAGATATCGCAGAGTAAGGAGCTGAGGCAATGGGCGCAGTATACGCAACTGTTGAGGATATAGTCACATACGGCAGACAGCTGACGGCAGAGGAGCGTGATCGTGCGCCCGCTCTGCTGGAAACGGCTTCGGCACTGCTGCGGCAGGAAGCAGCTTCGCGCGGGTGCAGCTTAGACGGCATGATCGCAGAGAATGACGACTTTGCTCTCATCTCGAAAAGTCTGGTGGTCAGCTGCGTGGTGCGTGCGCTCAATGCTTCGGCAGACAGCACGCCCGCAGCGGTTCAGGCTTCGCAGTCGGGACTCGGGTACAGCGTAAGTGCCACCTACCTTAACGCGGGGCAGCAGCTTTACTATCTCCGCAATGAACTCTCACAGCTGGGTCTGCTGGATCAGACTTACGGCGCTATGGAGGTGTATGCACTTGGTACAGATGCTTAAAGGCGAGATCGTCACGCTTATCGTAAAGGAGCAGACGGGGCTCGATGATGCGGACAGACCGGTATACACCGAAACTGAGGAGCAGGTGGAAAACGTCCTTATCGGGCAGCCGACCACCGACGAACTGACCACCGAGATGAACCTGTCAGGCAGGCGTATAGCTTATGTTCTCGGCATACCTAAGGGTGACACCCACAACTGGGAAAACACTATCGTGCGTTTCTGGGGAAAGACCTATCGCACAATAGGCAGCCCAATGCGGGGGACAGAGTCAAATATCCCGCTCTCATGGGGCATGAATGTCAAGGTGGAAAGCTATGAGCAGTAAAGTGAGGATAGAGCTGAACAGCGGCAATATCCGCAAGCTGCTGCGCTCCAAGGAAACGAAGGATATGCTCATGAGCAAAGCGGAGGATATCGCTTTGAGGTGCGGCGAGGGCTATGAGGCAAGCGCCAAGCTCATGCCGTCCCGTGAGATAGCCTTCATTGAAGCTAAGACGTATAAGGCAAAAAAAGACAATCTGGAAAACAACACGATATTGAAGGCGGTGGGTAAATGATAGAAAACATAGTGCGGGCGTATCTGAAAAGGACGCTGAATATCCCTTCGTATCTCGAAGAACCTATCGACCCGCCCGCCGAATATATCACAGTGGAAAAGACGGGGTCTTCCGACAGCAGGCATATAGCAAGAGCTACCATCGCAGTGCAGACCTACTCGGACAGCTTGCTGAAAGCAGGACGCCTCTGCAAGCGGGTCAAGGCTCAGATGGAGCAGATCATCTCGGAAGAGTACATCACTCGCTGCGAGTGCGGCGGCGATCATAACTTTACAGATCCCGGGACACACCGTTACCGCTATCAGGCGGTGTTTTATATTACTTATTATGAGGAGTTGACATAGTATGAGTCAGACAGTAGCAAACGTATCCGCTGCCAAGCCTAAGGTAGGCGGAGCAATTTACAAGGCACCGATCGGCACGACTCTCCCCACAAATGCAACTGCGGAGCTTGACCCCGCATTTGTTTCGCTGGGCTACATGAGCGACGCAGGTCTCAAGAGAGCTATCAATCTCTCTACCAATCCCATAAAGGCATGGGGCGGCGATACCATCGCAAACCCCCAGACAGACAAGAGCGAGCAGTTCACATTTGAAGCTGCGGAAGTTCTCAACCCCGAAGTACAGAAGCTGGTGAACGGCGACAGCAACGTCAGCGGTACTGTTGCAGAGGGTATGACAGTCAAGATCAACACCAAGGAGCTGGAAGAGCACGCTTTCGTTATCGAAGAGATACTCAGAGGCGGCGTCCTCAAGCGCACCGTCATCGCAAGAGCAAGCATTACTTCCATCGCAGAAGTTTTGGACACCGATAACGACATCATAAAGTACGGTATCACCATCAGAGCTATGGCTGACGAAGCCCTGAACGGCGACACTGCGAGAGAATACTATGTAAGCGGCAGCGCAACTCCGGGAGATCCCGAAGTGGTGCTCCCTCATTCCAACCTCACGCTTACAGCGGGTAAAAGATACACCATGCCCGTGAGCGTTACACCCGAGAGTGCAAGGTCAAGTCTTGCCGCAACGTTATCTTATTCAGGTCAGACACGACCTGCCGGAGCGACAGTAAGTCTTGATTATTCCAGCGTTGTTATTGACGCGCTTGAAGCAGGCGAGGGTACACTTGAAGTAAAAATAACTGTTGACGGGGTGGATTATACCGACACCTGCAAGGTGACAGTCGTAGACCCCGAGGAATAACGGAGAGGGGGTATAAGAGATGGCGATTGTAAAAACTGCTTCGGGTTTTGAAGCTGAGATAGACGAAAGTTTCCGCGAAGACTGGGAGTTCTTCGAGGCACTGGAAAACACGGTGGCAGGAAGAGTGACGGGTCAGGTGCAGCTTGCCCGCTGCCTGCTGAGCGATGCAGACCTGAAAAGGCTGAAAGACCATTGCCGTGAAGATAACGGCAGAGTATCAGCTGAGAAAATGACCGCCGAGCTGTTCGAGCTCATCAAGCTCACGCCTTCGGGAAAAAACTCCTGATCCTCGCCCGCATGGTGACCACCGACGAGGACGCACTTGTCTGCGACCTTGCGGAGACGTATCATGTGTATGACTACAGATCGCTGCCGCCTTACCGGGTGGCAGCTCTGGCGTGCGGGCTGAGGGAAGATTCACGTATAAAGCAGCAGCTTACAGGCAGATATTATCCGCCGGCAGGCGAGCTGCTTTTATTATTATATGACCGTGTCAACTGGCTCAGGTGGGCTAAGACCCGCGACGGTGCAAAGGGTGAGAACTATCCCGAGAGCCTTTATGCAAAGTGCATGGGGCTCGTGGAAGAGGACACCGGCAACGTCATGAGCTTTGACAGCGGCGAGGACTTTGAGGAGATGCTTCAAAGGATAAAGAGAGGTGAGATAAATGGCTGAAAACAACGGCACGGAGCTTGCCAAGGCGTATGTCCAGATAATCCCCTCCATGGAAGGCATGAAAGGACGTATGGGGCAGCTGCTTGACGATGAGATGGGTAACGCCGGAGAAAACGCCGGCGGCAGTCTCGGAAACAAGCTGGTCGAGAAGGTAAGAGCTATAATCCGTACAGCGGCTATCGGCAAGGTAGTGGCTGACAGCTTCATGGAAGGTGCGGCGCTGGAGCAGTCTCTGGGCGGCGTGGAGACTATGTTCAAGGAGAATGCGGATAAAGTCATACAGAACGCCGACAAAGCCTACAAGACGGCAGGGCGCTCGGCTAACGACTATATGGAGACTGTCACGGGATTCTCGGCAGCACTTATAAAGAGTCTGGGCGGAGACACGGCAGCAGCGGCAGATTATGCCGATATGGCTATCGTGGACATGAGCGACAACGTCAACAAGTTCGGCAGCGATATCGAGTCTCTGACAAACGCTTATTCGGGATTCGCAAAGCAGAACTACACCATGCTCGATAACCTGAAGCTGGGCTACGGCGGCACTAAGGAAGAGATGCAGCGCTTGCTCAAGGATGCCGAAGCTCTCGCGGGCAAGAAGTTCGATATATCCAGCTATGCTGACATCATCGAAGCTATCCACACGATCCAAGAGGACATGGAGATCACCGGCACTACGACTAAGGAAGCGAGCAGCACCTTCTCCGGATCGTTCGCAAGTATGAAAGCTGCCGCACAGTCGCTTCTGGGCGATATCACCACAGGCAGGGACACTCAGCAGGCGATAGACGGTCTGGCAGAGTCGGCGGGTGACTTCGCGGACAATGTAATCCGTATGTCCCGCAACATGATAGATGCTCTCGGCGAGCTGGACGACCAGATGACCGGTGCTATAGCTGAACAGCTCGGTATAGATCAGCAGGCTCTTGAAGGTCTTATAAAAACCATCGAGATAGGTGTGGGGGCACTGCTCGCATACAAGGCAGCACTGGAGATGTCCTCAGTTGCGTCTGCTGCTGCCGCAAAGATAGCAGAGGTAAACGCCGCCATGCAGGAAAGCGGCTCGCTCATGCAGGCACTGAACGTCAACCCCTACGCTATGGCGATAGCAGGGGCGGCTGCACTGGGTATGGCTCTGAAAGCGTATATCGACTACGCCACCGATCAGATAGACGAGCTGACCGACCGCTACGAGGGTCTGACCGACGAGCAGAAGAAGTTCCTTGACCTTTCCGATGAGGTGCTGGCGACTGTCGGCAGCAACGCAAGCGAGCGCAGCAAGAGCACAGATGAGATGCAGGCCGAGATCGAGAAAACCTCGAACCTGACCGATACACTCTATGAGCTTGACAAGGCGGAAAAGCTGTCGGCAGCCGACAAGGCGGAAATGACGGCGCTCATCGGAGAGCTGAAAAGCATATACCCCGATCTTAACATCGCTATCGACAAGGAGACGGGACACCTGAAAGCCAGCCGCGCCGAGATGGACAAGCTCATTGGCAGCCGCAAGCGGGAGCTTGAAGCAGCAAAGGCTCAGGAACAGATAGCCGATATCCGCAATGACCTCGCAAATGCAAGTAAGGTGCTCGCCGAAGCTGAGGAGCGATACAACCTTGCCAAAGCTGCCCGCGATGATAAGGCAGCGTTTCAGGCTGAGTATGACGCAACACGCAGTCAGATAGAACTGCTCGAACAGCAGGGAGTTCTCACCGATGAACAGACCGCCCTATACAACGAGCTTACTGCGCATATGCAGGATCTGATGAACTTCGAGCGTGACGCAAATAACGCTGTCGGAGAGATGGGCGCAGCATACTCGGCAGCGGCTGAGACTGTGAATTCTCTGACAACAGAGCTGGACTCTGCACGGGAGGCTGCCGCTGCTACCGAGGAAGAGGAAGCAGCAGCCAAGCGCAGGCAGGAGCTCTATGAGAGTGAGAGCAAGGTCGCAAAGGAGACCGCCCGACAGCTCAAGGACTACGTTGCCACGGTAGGCGGTGAGACCTACAGCATCTCACAGGACACCTTCGACAAGATACAAGAGCTTACCGATAAGTACGGCGAGGCGGTCAAGGCTCAGGAGCAGGCTATAAGCAGTTCCCTCGATGTGTTCGGAGAGTTCAACGGCGGTACCGAGACTTCTGCTCAGGAGCTCATAGACAACCTCGATGCAAATCAGAAGGGGCTTGAAAGCTGGGCGGAAAATCTCCGCACACTTGCAGAGTGGGGCATAGATCAGGGTCTGCTCAATACTCTTGAAGCTGCGGGTCCTGCGTCTGCCTCAAAGGTGCAGGCTATGATCGACATGGGCAAGCCCAAGATGAAAGCTTACTCCGATCAGTGGGTGACCTTGCAGGGCGAGATACACAGCATAGCCGAGCAGCAGTCTGACGATGTGCTGGAGCAGACCACGCAGATGATAGGCGACATGATCGGTATCGCCGATAAGGGCAAGGACGGCGCAAAGGACGAGTACCGCGAGCTTGCGGACATGGTGATAGAGGGCTACGCTGACGGTATCAGAACAGGAACAGATCAGGTGATCGTGCCCGTTACAGCCGAGATGGTGCAGAAAGCCATTCAGGCGGCTAAGAAGGAAGCGGGCATAGCTTCGCCGTCAAAGGTATTCCGACAGCTGGGTCTTTACAATGATGAGGGCTTCGCAAATGGTATGACCGACGGCACGGATGATGTTGTGACAGCCGCCGTGAATATGGTGCAGTCTGCAATAGGCGCTGCGGAAAGCGCAGGATCGGGACTTATGCAGCTCCTGCCGGACAGGAACGATCTCTTCCGAAAAGGGACGGACAGCGACGTGCTCGCGCCGTCACGGGGACGCAATGACGGCAGCCTGCTCGTTTTCGATGATAAGGAACGCAATGCTCTTATCAGACCCGCTCTGCCGGATACACGCAGAGACAGCGGCAGCACTGCAAGAGCTGACAGCAGTTCGGGGAAGACCGCAGAGATAAAGCTTATAATGCCTGGCAGCAGCGGTCAGGTGCTTGCTTCGTGGCTGCTGCCGTATCTTGATATAGAGCTCGGCAGGTCGGTCACTATCACGGCAAGAACAGGAGGGCGCACATGAGAAAGAAACAGATCCGCTTCGGAGGACGTTGGAGCGGTGACGATCTGGGCGCAGAGATAACAGCGGGCGGGTTCTCGGAACCTCAGCCGCATATACTGCGCGAAAAGGTCGCAGGCATGGACGGCAGCTATGATTTCTCCAGAATGGACGGCAGTCTGCACTATGATGACCGTGAGGGGTACTACACCTTCCACATCACGGGGCGAACTTCGGGAGAAGCCGCGGACAAAAAAGCGGCGCTGCTAGGCTGGATCTGCGGCGGCAGTACGGAGCTTTATGATGAAAATATCGACGGGTATATGTATGTGGGTGTCAGCTGCACCGGCATTGATGAGCCGAAGATCATAGGAACAGCAAGGAGAGAGATAGAACTGACAGCCCATTTCACCGCCGCCCCCTATATGCGCTCCATCTCAGGCAAGCTGATAGACTGCACGGACTTCACGCCCGACGCCGACCCGACGGTTTATCTGTTCGCCGCACATATGAGCGCGTATGACCTTGTGCGGCTCAAAGGACTCGGTACAAGCGGCTACACAGATCTTAGCATAAGCTTCGAGACAGTCTCGCCGCAGTCGGGCATACACTACGCAGTTGCGGAGATACCGCAGTCGGGCGCTCCGAAATGGTATCTGCTCCCCAAGTCGATGGGCGGCATGGACATCACGATGCGGGAGCCTACAGGCTGCGTCTGCATCAAAGAGGATACCGACTACTACTACCTCTATCAGGCGACCACCACCGCCGTCAGCGTGCAGCTGTGGGGGCTCGACTACGACACCTACACCGAAAGTCAGCTTGCAGAGATCATCAGGCACGCAGACTGGCAGCTGACCGATGATGTGGAGGGCTTCCCGCAGAGCTCGGTGCCGTCAACGAGGAATATGCGTATCATCTCGGAAGGCACGCCCACGCTCACGATCAACGGCAACACGGCAGATACTGCGAGCTTCCCCCTGTCGGTGGGCGACCTGCTGACAGTCGGCAGCGCTCAGGGCGAGCCCTGCAAGCTCCAGTACTGCACGATCAGGGAACGGCGGTGACGGTATGTATAAGATAACGGCAACATACGGCGGCACAAGCGCTGTCATACACGGCAGGCTCGACCCGAACGCCCGAGTGTCGGGCGGCAAGCTGACAGAGCAGATCAATACAATACCAACGTTCAGCTTTACGGTCTATCCCAACAATCCCGGGTACGACATGATCGAAAGCATGAAAACGCTCATTGAAGTCTACGACCGAAAAGCGGGCGAAGTGCTCTTCCGCGGGCGGGTCTATTCCGTCAGCGACATCATGAGCGCGGACGGAATGACCTACAAGACCGTCACCTGTGAGGGCGAGCTTGCCTACCTCTGCGACACGGTGCAGCCCAAGCGCAGCTATTCGGGCTCGCCGTACCTGCTCTCGAATGCGATACCCGAGATACTCGCGGCGCACAACGGCAAGCTCCCGGGAACGGACAAGGATATCGAAGCGGGCAGGATAGTCGGCGGCATCACGGAATTTACGGGTGAATACATGAATACGTTCGACATGATAAAGAAGCTCTGCGAAGACTCAACGGAGAGTGATAAGCTGTCGCTGGAATTCCGCCTTGCCTACCGTAACGGCAGGCGTGAGCTCGATGTGCAGCCGCAGTTCGGGCAGCACAGCAGCACGGTGATACGGCTCGGACGCAATCTCAGATCACTGCAAAGGACGACAGAAGCTAAGGACATCGTGTCGCGCATATACCCCTACGGCGCACAGCACCCCACAAGCGGTGCTCGGCTGACGATACCGGGCGGATATGTGGAAAATGCCGAGTTAAAGCGAATCTACGGCATCACGGAAGCTGTAAAGATATACGACAGCATCTCACCCTACGACGGGACTGAGAACCCGTGGCAAAGTTCGGCGGCGGTCGTAGCAGCACAGAGCAGACTGGTCACGGCAGCGGAAAGAGAGCTCATGACGATGGTGAGCGCGACTAAGTCCTTCACCATCAACGCCCTCGATCTCTCGCTGATAAACGGCAGCTATGACGACCTGCGGCTGTACAACTCGTATCGGGTAGTGACGGAGCTTCAGGGAATAGACGAGGAAGTCCGCATCACGGGGCGTGTCCTCAGCCTTGACGAGCCGCAGAACCCGCAGCTGACGTTCGGCGTCAAGCAGCAGACGCTCACAAGCATGATAGCAGGAAGGTGATGGAATGATAGTACATAACACAGACATAGTCCTCGACCTAGATACACAGACACCCCGCGCCGAAGTCTGGGCAAAGCAGGACGATACGGGCACAAGAGCCGTAAGGGCAACGTTTCAGGATAACGGTGCAACAGTCTCCCTAGCTTCGGTAGATTCTGCCGAGCTGAGAGTGCTCCGTCCCGATGGGGCGATGGTGACAGCAGCGGCAGAGATCGGCGGCAACACGGTGACGGCGACACTGCCCGAGAACGGGCTTGCAGTGAGCGGCAGGGGATACGGCGATATACGTCTTCTCGACAGCGAGCAGAACTGCATTTCCGCAGCAAGGTTCGTGCTGCACATCGAGCCTGCGGCGGTCTCCAACGAAGCAGTGTCGCAGAACAGTGATTTCACAGCGCTCTTGAACAGCTACATGGGCGGGTTGCACTTTGCCGCACTCACCGAATCCGAATACGCAGCCCTCGACCCGAAGGATCCCGACACCCTCTACATCGTGACGGCTGACGAGGAGGTGGGCGAATGAGCGGCGTTAACTTAGGCTCGTCGCCAGCCAAGCTGTACCTCGGCGAGATCCCCATCTCGACAGGCGGTGGCACCATCCTCCCCAAGACCATCACCGCCAACGGCACCTACAACGCAAGCGCGGACAGCGCGGACGGTTACAGCCCCGTGACCGTCAACATCCCCCAGCCCGTGGTGTCGAGCTTTTCTGCGGCGGCTGACCTGACGGGGTATGAAGCGGGCGATACCGACCTCGGCAACGGCTGGCAGATAAATCTCAACAGCGGAACGGCGGCGGTGGACAGTGTGACGGTCGGCGGCGTGACATATAACGGGCTAAGAATTAGCGGCGCGACCACGGTACAAACAAAACGATATTTCGGCAAAATGTCAACACTGGAAATTGAATTTATTGTCAATTCGTTCGTTTCAGGTGAAAACCGTTTGATAACAACGGGCGGATATAACTTTGATTTTTCCGTTTATGTAAACGATAATGATTATTTGCGGTATATAGCTAATGACATTCATCAAGTACTTGACCCTGCGGTTTATCGCGATGCGAGTTCAGGCGGCAATTGCAGCGACAATAGTATACCCAAAGCGTCGCTGATCGGAGCGGTGACGAACGTTAAGTTTGTGGACGATGGGACATATACAACGCTATATGTTAACGGCGTCGCAAAAGTCAATTGGCTAACAGGTTATGCAAACAATAGCTTTTTCCTGTACGGTCAAAATGTCGGCGCAAACGGCTCGGGCGGTGCTGATATGC
>Ga0326514_10001413_pt1 | contig 15635 bp, 21 predicted proteins | sample 3_2548_0518_D_FD_203653 | JGI IMG/M metagenome (GOLD analysis project Ga0326514, IMG submission 203653) | Bovine rumen microbial communities from UC Davis, California, United States - 3_2548_0518 | ecosystem: Host-associated > Mammals > Digestive system > Stomach > Rumen | place: USA...
CTAAGGCACAATTAGTTATAGCAGATATACCATACAATTTAGGTAATAACGCTTATGCTAGTAATCCACAGTGGTACAAAGATGGAGATAAAAAAAATGGAGATAGTGAACTTGCTGGTAAATCATTTTTTGATACGGATAATGATTTTAGAATAGCAGAATTTATGCATTTTTGTAACCACATGTTGATTAAAGAGCCTAAAGAAAAAGGAAAAGCACCTGCGATGATAGTATTCTGCGCTTTTGAACAAATGCACTTGGTTATTGAATATGGTAAAAAATATGGATTCAATCATGCTTATCCATTAGTATTTATTAAAAATTATTCATCACAAGTTCTAAAGGCTAATATGAAAATTGTAGGAGCAACAGAGTATGCAGTTGTACTATATCGCGATAAATTACCTAAATTTAATAATAACCATAAAATGATATTTAATTGGTTTGAATGGAAACGAGATAATTCTAAATTATATCCTAAAATACATCCAACACAAAAGCCTATATCAGTTTTAAAAAAATTAATAGAGATATTTACTGATGAGGGAGATGTAGTAATAGACCCAGTCGCAGGAAGTTGTAGTACATTAAGAGCATGTGCAGAATTAAATCGCAGTTGTTATGGATTTGAAATTAAAAAGGAATTTTGTAGTAAAGCAAAAGAATTGATGCTTTCCAATTGTATCAATTAGAAAGAGGAGGTGTCCAATATGGACGAAAAAATTATTTTAACAATTAATAAACTAAACAAAAAATATGATAACATTAAACTTGATGTTATGGGTATTGAAAAACATCACAAATTATTAGATGTATTTATTCATATTAGAATAAATTTTGGAGTATATGATACAATAGCAATTGAGAATATAACTGAGAATGATTATGAGATAGAGTGGATAGAATATCAAATTAGAAATAAAATTAAAAATATGCTATCTGATTTTTATAGGATAGAATTATGAAAAATAGTATTAATTATTCTAAAATAAAAGAAGATAAATCGCAAAATGAATATAGATGTCTTCATTGCTATCACACTGTATATATACATCCTTCAAAGAATAAGCAGTTATGTCATTTTTGCGGACATTATATTGAACGAAATGAAAAATATAATATATTACATATATCATTTATTAGCTATTTAGAACGAAGATATTATAACTTTAAGAAAGGAGTTAACATATGAGTGAATAAATATTGTATATAGATGATGGAGAATTAGTTTATTATATTAGTGAAAATGAGTTTATTACTTGTGATGAAATTCCAATGCCTATGTTAGAAGAAATAAAACATTTACAACAAAAAGTTGAACAATTAGAAAACATAAGAAAAGAAATAACTAAATATGCACAAGATTTACGATTATATGATAATGAAAGTTTAGAATTTAAAATTGGTAATGATTTATTAAACATATTAAACAAAGGAAGTGAATAAAGAATGAGTGAAGAAAGATTAGAATTAATAAAAGAAAATGTTTATATGAGAAGTGAAATTGCTAAAAATAGTAGAATAGGAATTGATACTTCGCTTAAAGAAGAATTAGAACTTATAGAAGAAATAGATAGATTAAATAATATAATAAAAGAATTAAAGGAGAAATAAATAATGCGTAAACAAGAATTCAGAAATTTATTAAAAAAGAATATGAATAAACAAGATTTACAAAAAGTGTTATACAAACATATAAATGATGAAATATACTTAACGAGTAGACAACTTGATGAAATTTTAAAGAAAAGAGGTGATTATAATGGAAGAGATTTTAAGAGAAATAACACCTCAAGAGTTTGAACAAATTAAAAATAATTTTGGTTATAATGAAGATAAAGAAGAAAAGGAGGAATAATTATGAGTGTTTTAAAAAATGGATATGAGTATATGACAAGTGCTTATGGCAATCGTACATATACAATGAATGGCAAGAAAGTAAGTGATTTTCACTTAGGTATTGACTTAATTAGTGCTAAATATGGAACTGATTATATTGTTGCGTTTGAAAGTGGAAAGGTTACTTATGCAGGTTATAATGGTGGATATGGCAATGTTGTATACATTGAGCATGGTAATGGTTATCAAACAAGGTATGCACATCAAAAATATTTGAATGTAAAAGTAGGAGATTATGTTAATAAAGGCGATATACTTGGCTATATGGGTGCTACTGGAAATGTAACAGGTGCTCATGTACACTTTGAAGTAAGAATTAATGGTAACACAGTCAATCCTTATGACTACGTATTTAATGGTAAAGAGTTTCCAATTTCTGGTGATTATACTGGCGTTATAACATATCAAGCATATACTAATAGATGGCTTTCTGAAGTTTATAAATGTGATAATACTGATTTAGGATATGCTGGAATATATGGAGAGTCAATTAAAGGCTTTAGATGTAAACCAGAGTTTGGAGATATTACTTATGAAGCTCATGAAATAGGTGGTAATTGGATAGGGGCAGTTAATAGTAAAGATTATTCAAGTGGCAATGGAAATTCATATGCAGGTAATTTAAATAAGCCAATAGATGGAATTAGAATAAAATCTAGTAAAGGTTATGTTGATTATCGAGTACATATTAAAGGTGGGGACTGGCTAGAATGGGCTAGAGGTTTTGGAAGTACTGGAAATGAATATGCAGGAATTTATGGAAAAGAAATAGATGGGTTGCAGATGAAATGAAAAAGCGAAGATTTATAAAAACAAGACAACTACCATCTAAGATTGACAATAAATCTGAATTAGTAAAAAAAACTACTAAAGCAGTACAACAAGTAAATCAAAGAATTAAATCTATTGAACGTAAATTTAAAGATAACGGGAATTGGAGTATTACAAAGATTAAAAATAGACTTTCTAAATATTTTAAAAGTGGTAAACTAAAAATTCCTAAAAATGCTAAAGAAGTGGAACTTATTAATATTTTAAAAGAATCGACTAATATGCTAGAGTCTAAAGCAGGAACTAAAAAAGGTATAAGAGAAATTAAAGAAAGAGCTAAATCAAGTTTACTTGAAACATTATCTACTGAAGACATTGACGTAACTAAAGAGGATATAAACGATTATTATTCAATGTTTGAGGATGATAATTTTAATTCATTTATAAAAATGACAGGACTTACTGCAAGTGAAGTTTTCGCAATCATTGACGATGCTATTCGTGCTGGTGACAGTGAAAGTTCGTTTATTAAAAGATTAGAAACATTTGTAAATATAGTAGATGAGGATATACGTAATAAAGCAATAAGATTATACAATAAATATATAAGATAGTTTGGAAGTGGTATCTTGTTACACTTTTCAAAATTCAAATATTTTGAACCTAAAATCGAGGGTAAACGTAAAATTTATGATAATAATATTTATACGTTTGATATTGAAACCAGTTCTTATTTAGTACTAAATGGTAAGCAACTTAATACTCTAGATTATGAGAGTTTATCTGATAAAGATAAAGAGGCGTGTGTTAAAAGAAGTTGTATGTATATATGGATGTTTGGTATTAATGATATAGTTTACTATGGTAGAACGTGGGATGAATTAAAGATATTTTTAAATTATATAAATGAAAATATTAATATAACTAAATATTTATTTATACATAACTTATCATTTGAATTTCAATTTTTAAAAAGTGAGTTTAATATTACCGATGTACTAGCCCGTAAAGCCCATAAGCCAATAACTGCACTCCTAGAAGATTATAACTTTATTTTAAAATGTTCTTATATGAGTAGTAATTCATCTCTTGAAAATTTACCTAAAATATTTAATTTAGATGTAGAAAAAAAAGTTGGTGACTTAGATTATCATAAAATAAGACATAATAATACACCACTAACAGAAAAAGAAATGGGATACTGTGAGTATGATTGTTTAGTTTTATATAAATATGTATTAAAAGAATTAGAAACATATAAGACAGTTAAGAATATTCCATCTACTAACACTGGTAAAGTTAGACGAGAATTAAAAGAACTAACACTCACCGATTTTAAATATAAAAAATATGTAAAACAAAGTATTAATACAGACCCCCATATATATAACTTACTTGTCGAAACATTCGCTGGAGGTTATACTCATGCAAATAGATTGTTTGCAGGTGATATCATAGATAATGTTGATTCTTATGATGAAACGAGCGCATATCCGTTTTGCATGGTAACTTCAAAATTTCCGGGGACTGAATTTAAAAGATGTTATCTAAAAAGAATAGAAGATATGTCTAATCGTTTCGCATATTTAGTAGTAGTTAAATTCACTAACATTAGATGTAAATACTATAACTCATTTATATCTATGAGTAAGTGTAGAAATATTAAAGGTGCATTATACGATAATGGGCGTATAATTAAAGCTGATGAAATTATAATATCTTTAACAGATATTGATTTTAAATTTATATATGATACACATTACATTGATAGTTATGAAATAATTGAATCATATTATAGTTTATATAAATATCTACCTAAAAAATTAATAAATTTTATTTTGGATAAATATGTTGCTAAAACAGAACTTAAAAATGTTGAAGGTAAAGAAGATGAGTATCAAAGAATTAAAGGGATGTTTAATTCAATATATGGAATGAGTGTTACAAATAATATAAGAGATGATGTTATTTTTGATAATGACAAAAAAGAATGGAGCGAAGTTGAGATTGATAATGAGAAAATAATAGAACTTCTGAGTAGTGAAAAAAAGAAATCTTTTTTATCATTTTCATATGGCGTTTGGGTAACTGCACATGCGAGAAATAACTTACTAAGACGTGTAATAGAACTTGATGAATATGTAATTTACTGCGATACAGACTCTATAAAATTACGACCTGGATATGATAAGAATGTATTTATTAATTATAATAAATCAGTAGAAGAGAAAATTAAATATGTATCTAATTTACTTAATATAGATTATAATAGATATGCTCCATTTGATATTAAGGGAAACTCACATTTACTTGGAATATTTGAGCATGAGGGGCTTATTTATAATAAATATACATATAAAAAATTTATAACTCAGGGTGCTAAAAAATACGCTTATATTGAGCAAGAAAAAAATGAAGAAGATATAATAGAAGATAAAATACATATAACGGTATCAGGTGTACCTAAAAAGGCTAAAGTAGGTCTTAAAAAATTAGAAGATTTTAAAGATGATTATGTATTTAAATATAAAGATACAAATAAGCACACTTTATTTTATGTAGAAAATCAAAGTCCGTTTGAACTTGAAGATTATTTAGGGAATAAACACAATGTAAGTGATAAATCTGGAGTATGTTTAGTGCCTACAACATATGTTCTAGGTAAATCTATAGACTATACAAATTTAATAAGTGATGATTCTAGCAGAAGAGCAATTTATAAGGAGGGATAAAATGAATGAAGATTTAGTTTTTATTAAGAATTTTCAAAAAATAAAATTATCTAAAATTTGTGATAAATTAAAAATATCTAGAACAAATTTATATACAGGTAGAATGAAAGATGATAAAATTAAATTAGTAAGACTTACTATTGAAGCAGAACTATTGAAACTCTATTTAGGAAATAGTGGTAAAAATGAGTAAAGATGTTCATTATAATATAGATAAACTTGATAAAATAGGTGCTCAGATTAACTGGATATTAGGGGAGAGGTCAAACGGTAAGAGTTATCAAGTTAAGCATAAAAAGGGTATAAATTCGTACTGGAATATTAGCACTAATTATCATGCTAATTATAAAAATAAAAATGAAGTTATAGAAGAAATTATTAAATCTAAAACTCGTAGATTTATACTTCTTCGACGTCTTCAAGAAGAGATAAAGCCATCACGTGTTATTCAATATTTTCAAGATATAGATATCTCTTCTATCACAGAGGGAGACTATAATACATTTGATATTTATAGAGGAAGAGTATATCTTGCTAATTATAACCCTGAAACTAATAAGACAGTTAAAGGTGAATACATTGGATATGTAAGAGCACTATCAGCAGAGCAACACGATGCTGGTAGTTCATTTCTAGACGTAACTGATATAATTTTTGAAGAGGCAATCTCTAGAACAATATATTTAGCAAACGAACCAGATAAACTTATGAATTTTTATTGTACGATTGATAGAAAAAGAGGAACTACTAGGTTGTGGATAGCAGGTAATACTATATCAAGAGTATGTCCTTATTTCCATGAATGGGGTATTGATACATTAGTTCGTACAATGAAGCAAGGAGAAATTAAAACATCTTGGCTTAAAACTGGTGAAGTTGATGAAGATGGAAGGGAAGTAGAAGTACTTTTAGCCGTTGAATATTGTAAATCAACAGGAAAGAGTAGTTTTGTAATTGGAAAACACAAGGACATGCTAAACACAGGTGCATGGCAGACTGACCCTCAACCTCATCTACCTAAATCTTATAAAGAATATAAGGTAATATTTAGAATTGGTTTTATGTATCAAACATTTAAATTCTTAGGAGAATTACTACTTGATAATGAAAATAAAGATGTAATTTGGTTTATTTATCCTTATAATCGTAAATTTAGTGATAAAATTATAATATTTAGTGATATAATTAAAACAAGTAAATATTATCAACGTGATATTTACAATCCATCAATCAAGAACAAACAAATAGTTGAAATCTTATCAACATTTAAAGAAAATAAAATATTTTATGCTAGTGATTTATGTGGCACTGATTTTAAGCAAGTCATAGATTTTCAAATAAGAAAATAATTAAAGGAGGTTAAATAATGAAAAATAGTGAGATTATAATAGCACGTAATATAAAATTAGACAAAGAATATAAAAATGTACTTTCATATAATGAATCAAGTATGTTATCGCTTGTTCGCTCAAATATGGTGGCAAGTGCTAGTAACTATTCTTTTATAAAACCAGGGAAAAATCAAATAGATGTAAGTTTTTCATATAGTGATTGTCTTAAAGCTAATTATATGGCGTTTCAAAATCCATATTATTCTAATAAATGGTTTTTTGCCTTTATCGATGATGTTGAATTTAGAAATATTAATACTACACGTATAAGTTTTACAGTAGATGTATTCTCTACTTGGTTTGATTACTGGCAAGTAGAACCTACTTTTGTAGTTAGAGAACATGTTAATGATGATAGAGTAGGATTACATACTATAAGAGAGGATTTAGAGACTGGAGATTATATAGTTAATGATTGGGTAGAAAATTCAATATTAAACGATACAACTTGTATTGTAGCTTCTACAATAGACCCATACGATTTTGCATCATTTTATGGTGGTAATTATAATGGTATTCCATCGGGTCCTATATATTTAAGATTTGACGAAATAACACCACCATTAAACCCAACTGCAGAAGATAACTCATTATCCACATGGTTAGAGAGTCTTACAGGAGATAGAATAGAATCTGTTAAATGTATGTTTTTAGCTCCAAAAGTTTTAGCCCCTCTTATCACAGGAAGCAAGAACGTAATAAAAAATAGCGATGCTGTATATGAATATACATTTACTCCTCATAATATAACAAATTTAGATGGCTATGTGCCTAAAAATAATAAAGTACTTACATTTCCTTTTTGTTATACATTACTTACAAATAATCAAGGAAGTAATGCTATATTAAAGCAAGAATTATGGGAAAAAGATAACAATGATAATAGAACATTAAAGGTATTCGCTTGTCTTACACCAGGATGCTCAATAAGATGTTTTCCAGTAGATTATAATGGAAAACATTATAATTATGAAGAGGGAATTAATCTGGGTAAGTATCCACAATTAAATTGGACTAGTGACCAATATACTAATTGGCTTACAAATAATGGTGTTAATATAGCGACTAATTTACTTACAAGTGCAGGTCTTACAGTAAGTGGACTAGCAACACAAAATTCTGTTGCAATATCTAGTGGAGTTGTAAATATAACTAATACTTTAAATGAAGTATATAACCATTCACTACAACCACCACAAACACATGGTAATTTAAATAGTGGAGATGTAACTACTGCAAGTGATTATAATAATTTTACTGCTATAAATATGTCTATAAAAAGAGAATTTGCTAAAATAATAGATGATTATTTTACAATGAGAGGATATAAAGTTAATACAGTAAAAGTACCTAATCAGACAGGACGTCCATATTATAATTACGTACAAATAGCAAACGATTCCGATATTGGTTATCCTAATTCTAATTTGTACGGAATACCTGCTCCTGATATGGAAGAGATTAATAATATATATCGTCGTGGGGTTACAATTTGGCATAATCATGCTAATTTAGGAGATTATTCACTAGATAATAGAATTGTTAGTTAATAAAAAAACGTACTTTTGTACGTTTTTTTATATGTTTAAATCTTTTATTTCATAATTTAGATGTCTTTTCTTATAAGCTTGATTTAATGTTAATATTTCAACATTATTTTGTAAAGCATAACTTAATACATTTTCTACTAGTGTTTCATTAAATTCAGTATTACTATATGAGTGAGTACCAAATATTATCCAATAATTATTAGCTATAGCAGTGTCTATCATATTTTTGTAATAATCTAAATCATGTACTTGTGCGTTAATAAATGTACGATTTAAATGATATTGGTCGGGTGTATAATAATCATTATAAACGGCATTAGCACTTGGGTTAACATATGCTTTAGCCCATTTACTTACTAATTCTGGTGTATCTATATCAGTTCTTGACATAGCACTACCTGGGGCTATTACATAATCATAATCTAAAAAGCCATAATTATTTAACGTAGTTAGTGATAACATTAAATCGTTTAAACATTCTTCATAATTAAATTTAGTATTACCATCGTCATCTTTATACCATCTATTATGTGTATGAGTATGAGATACAATATTAAATCCCTCATTTTGATAATTTAGTAATTCTTCTTTTAGTCCATTAATACTATCTAATTTATAAGTAACACAACCAAAAGTAGCTTTTATACCAAGATTATCACATATTGCTTTTACTTTTCTTATAGCTGTTAATGAGTTAGTATCATCATCAACCCATGTTATTAATGGCTTAGAGTTAATATTTTTTAATATTTGTTTTTTATCACTTTGAAATGGTTGATATTTTGCATTAATATAATGTATATCTAATATATTTTTATTTACTTTTAATACACAACATCTAATATAATAGCAATTTTCAGGTGTTGTTAAAGTATATTCTGATAAATTTGTTGGATTAGTTATAGTTGATAATACATTTTTGTTTACATCATATAATGTTATACTAACGTTACGTTGTATTATAATATTATGCATGTATATTTGTAAATCTTTATAAACTTTAATATAGTTAGTTATGCAATATGGTTCACTATATTGGTCTGTTACTGCTTCACCTGAGCTATTTAAATAATAGTTATCTGTAAATTCTATAGTTGGTTTAAAATAATTAATAGAATCTTGTATTTCACTTTTAAGAGCTATATTTGATTTATATTTATAAGGCTCATAAGTAGGTGAAAAGTTTGGTATATCAGTTCTTTTAAATTGAGTTATATTATAGTCTGTTCTTGAAGCGAAACATAAATAATATACATTGTTTGGTATCGTAAAGTCATCATCAGGTCCTATACCTTGTTGGGATACAAAGTCACCGTTAACATCAAAAAATAATGTATTATTAGCAGCCTTTGCATCACCTGAGCTATTATAAGGTCTATATTGAGCACCTGGTATAACAGGTATAACAGGATATGCTGTAAAGTTAGCATTAGTTTGTGTTACTAAACTATTAATATTTGTTTGTGTAGTACTGTAACTATAACCTTGTAATGCTTGATTAACATTTAATAAATTATTAGTTTCACTTTTAAATTCAGTAGATAATTCTAATACACCAATACTATTTTCAGGTATTTCAGTAGCTTGATAAACACCTCCTCTAGTCCATTGGTTATTATAGTAGTACCAATAACCATCTGTTGTATTTACATATACTCTTGATGTATCTGTCATACCATCTATACTACTAGCTACCAGCGGTGAACCACTTGATAAAGAATTAACTTTATTTTCTATAGTGTTTATTTTTATATTCTGTTCATTTACTATAGGTTGAGTATATGAACTTATTATTGTATATAAACTTCCATCTTCAGCCATATCTTCTAGTTTATTGTTTATTTCATCTTGAACATCTAAATTATCAAAATAATTATCAACATAATCTTGCAATTCTACAAAACTATTATATAATGCGGTTACATTATCTTCTACATTTTTTTCATTATTTATAACATCATTTAAATATTCTACTACTTTACATAATAATTCATAATTAGTAAGCGAATCAAAGTCTTCTGCTATAAAAGGAAAACTTTGTAATATTTGAAATTTAAAAGGTGTTAATTGTTTGTAATCTTTCATTGTAGGTTTAAAATCTGGCATATAATCACGTCCTTTCTTAAGCCAAACCATAAAATAAAGAATCTAATTCTTTAAATATCATAGTATAAATACCATTTCTATTATTTATAAATTCAGTATATAAACGTATTTTATCAGATGGTGTTCTAGTAGTTTTTTCTATTAAATTATTATTATCTTTATTTGTTGTATTTGTAGATGATGTTCCGCTAGATGTTCCTGATGTATTAGTTGTCGAACTATCAGTATTTGTATCGTAATTATATTCAGTTAAATAATTACCATCTTGTATATCACTAATTCTATTTTCAGGCATTTCAGAGAATCTTCTATCAGAAATATTTTCGCTTTCTACAGTACTATTTACACTATTAGATGTACTATCAGTTGTATTTGATGAACCTAAAGTATTTTTCTCTTCAGATACAATTCTATCGACTACCTCTCCGTCGTTAAATATATTCCAACCATCTAACATATCAAACATTTTATTATACATAGGCATTATTTCATTTAATTTAACACTAAGAGCTATTTTAAAACTTGTTACTGTCTCGTATCCAATTCTACGCATTAAGAATTTATTTAATATCATTACTTCAAAATCTTCTTTTGTTACTTTATCTGATAGAGGATAATCAAAATCAAATATTTTATATCTTCCATATTTAGCAAGTTCTGGAATCTTTTTTTTATTCTCTTTATCAACTCCAAAATTTACTATTGAATTTAAAATTGCATAAAGTGTTGGAGGTTGTTCATTCATTGTTGGTATAAACGGATACATCATCGGGAACATCCACATCTTCTTCATCTCCTTTCTCGGAATTAGGTAAGCCATCATAAAATTTAACTTTTATATCAAGTCCCCATTTTTTATTAATCATATTAACTGCTTGTTCTCTAGGTTGAAATCTTGAATAACGACTTGCAACTGTTCCTCCTAGGGATGCAGTCATTTCATCTTTAATAAGTCTTTCTCTTTTTTGAGTTTGCAAATTTGCTATACCTATAAGACGTAAGAATTCAGCATATTCTTTCTCTATATGAATATCTATTTTATCTGATACATAAGGGGCTGGTGCTTGTACTACACCTAAATCATCAATATCTATAGAATCATATACTACAACTCCGTCAACACAAGAATCTATTTGATTTACTATATCTTCAACAGTTTTCTTCTTATCAGATGTTGTTTTCCAGAGCCTTGGTGTTTTTTGATGCGTGATATTGATATCAGTAACTCTTTTACAAAGAGCGATACGTTCTGCCATTTGTAATATATCAATATATAATGAATATCTACCGTTATTATCGTACATTATTACGTATTCTTCTGGTTTTAATATTTTAGAATATCCATTTTTTCCGTAGACTTGAATTGTTGTAGGTCTTCCATATACATCGAGTCTCCCTAGATTAGTATATGGTAGAGCAAGAATAGTATCAAGTACATCATCTTTGAAGAATGCAATTGAACCTTGACGCAATAATACTTTATTCATATATGCAACGTCAATTAGTTCTGGAAGATTATCGAATTCAAATACATTCTCAGCAAGTGTAAGCATTTGTCTTGTGTACATTTGTACTGTACGTAAATTAGATAATTGCGATTTAACCATTAATTTCTTCATTTATTTCTCCTTTCTAAAATTTAAAAGAGAAAGGGAATTTTCCCTTTCCCTTAAAATTTGGGATTTTTATGCAACTGTAATAGTAGCAGTTCCTGTTTTAGTTTTATCGTATACACTTGTAGCTGTAACTGTAATAGTTTCTACTGTTGCACTACTTGGTACTACTAATTTACCGCTTGCAACATCAATAGTAACACCATCTTCACTAGCTTCATCATTAATACTCCATAATACTGATTTATTAGCAAATCCAGTATTAACTACACTAGCTGACATTTGTAGTGATTGTCCTTTTGATACAGTAGCTGTTGCTGGTGATACTGTTACACTTGTAATACTTGGAGCAACTGTTGTAAATACACAAGCATTAGCAAAAGGTGAAGTTGAAATTACTTCTTGTGCATGTAAGAACACATTTCTATCAAGTGTTGTAGGATTTACAAATTCAGTCTGACGTTTACCGTTTACATCAGGATTAGTATCAAGTGCTCTATGATAATCCATAAAGAAATCTCTTGCAATAACAATTCCTAGTACACTTTGTAAAGATGTTTTTTCAGCTTCAGTAAATGGTATATAAGCTTCTTCAAGTAGAACTGATAGTCTTTCTTCATCAGTTTCTGAGAAAGTATCAATTAAAGCTAAATTTGTTTTAGTTTGTGCTTCGTTTAAGAAATATGAAGTAGCTAAAACATTTGTTGAAGTAATAGCCTCTCTATCAGAATCTAATATTAAGAATTGTTCATCAAATCTTGTTGCACGTCTAATACCTGCTGGGTTATAATTTGGAGACTTGAAAGTCATTCTATTTGATGTAGCTTTCATACTTGCTAAAATATCACGTGGATCTGTATCTGTAATTTGTTTAGGTGTAATAGTTCCATCTAGAATACGTCTACATAATTGATATTTATCTACTAACCATTTATCATAATCATATGTTTCATACAAATTAGAAATAGTAGTTTCAATAAATCTATAAAGTCCATTTTCTTCATCATCGAAAGCCATTAACAACTCAGATTCATTGATAGTAGTTTCCCATACTTTTTGGAAATTAATTTCATGCATATATTGATATACATCAGGAACAGCTGTATCTAAGAATTTTAAATTATTAGAGTATTCCTTATTATAATCAAATACATGTGCTAAATCTTGAATAACTTCTCTTATTTGTTGTCCATATCTTAGCATACCTTTATCTGTAAATGATTGCCATGGATTATTCCAACGATTTTCTTTTATAACTGTTAAACCAATTAAGTTAACAGTATTAATGAAAGCATTTTTATATCTTTCATTATTTATAATTATTTTACCAATTGGCTTTACTGATTCGCCTTGAACTGGTAAATCAATTTCTGCTGATAGTTCTGGATTTTGATTAATAATCAAACTTAAAACTTCAGCATTTGTTCTAGCATTTTTTAAAATTTTTGCCATAATTATTCCTCCTCTAAATTTCTTTTATATCGATTATCTCTTTCTCTTCGATATTATCTTCATTAACTTCTTTTTCTTCCGTTTTTGCAGAATCTAAAAATCTCTCTTTATATTTTCGTTTAAGTTCTACAATTTCAGCATCTTTCTTTTCTATTTCTTCCTTTAATGAATCAAGTTCAGCTTTTTCATCTTCACTAATTGAATCAGAAAAATCTTCCATAAGTTCAATTACTAAATCATCATTATCAGTTATCTTTTCACTATATTTAGTATTAAACTCTTCTTTAGTTAGTTTTGCCATATTATCCCTCCTTTTATAAATATTTACCACAAAATTAAAAATTTGTCAAGTTCTTCTTTTTTTACGTGCGATTATAAACCATGGAAATTTATTTTTTTCAAAAGTCGGTGTTGGTGTTGGTGGTATAGGTCCTGCATAAGTTTTCCATGGATAATTTTCATCGTTAATAATAACTGTATCATTAACGTAACATGCATCATACATATGTGTTGAACCTATAAGTTGATATTGACCTGATGATACTTGCTCCCATCCTTGATATTCTCCTTTTTTAAAATTAAAATGCACATGGTCTCCAGTGACATTTCCCGCAGTTCCTGTGTGTCCAATTAAAGCACCTTGAGTAAATACATCCCCTACACTGGGTGGATTATTATCATGCATTTGTACCCATGTAATTTTAGATAAACTACCATCTGCTAAATGTACTACATCTAGACTAGTGAATACTCTCCAGTTATCGACTCCACCACCAGCAACACACTTGCAGGATACTGGAGCGTAATAAGGACAGTGTAATATTCTCCCATTAGATCCCCAACCTACAAAGTCTATATTTAGTGTTCCTTGATGTGAATACTGCCCGTTCTCTCCCTGAGAAATGTTCATATATTCTAAAGGAAATAGACAAACCTCTTTATTATCACTTGCTACAAGTCTTTGTCCTACTAACACTATTCATCATCCTTTTTAATACCTTCAAGTCTTTCAACTCGAATTACTAAACTTGTTAAAGTAGTGGATATTTTGTCAAGAGTCTCATTGCATTTAGTTTGGTATTTAAAAATAAATAATACAAGTGCGATAAATGATGCAACCCCAAGGCCATTATTAACTACTAAATTGATTAAATCTTCCATAATATACCTCCTTTTTATTATTATAACACAAAAACTATCTATTTAGATAGTTCTTGTAATTTTTCTTCAATATCTTTTAATTTATCCATAACATCTTCACGAATATTAATTTTTTCTTGAATAAGCTCTAATTTATTAAGATATTTTTCTTCATTTTCTGTTAATTCACATTTTTTAAATACATCAATAATTAGTTTAACATCTGTATCATTTATCATAAATTATCTCCCTAATTTTAATTTTAAATATGAATGTCCTTTTTCTTTAGCGTCTACTTTAATTGGTATTAATTTTAATGGATTTTCTCTAGTGGGCATACCCTTAACAGATACAATATCAGCAAATGACATATAGCATGCATTTGATCCTGTTACATAACTTTTTCCATTTTCATCAAATAGCATAAGGGTATGTTTTTTACGAGCTATTTGTTCTCCAGTTTCTTCATTAAATGAATCAACATTGAATTCTTGTAAGTAAGCACCTATACAAATTATCTCTTGTCCTATACAATCATTTATTTTAAAATCAACATCTTGCATAGCATTTAAAAGCATATCAGTATCATGTTCATTGCTTAAATCAATACTTGTAGCCTTTTTGACTTTTTGTTCACCTCCAAAAATTCCAGTTTGTAGTTGGTTGTTATTTGGTACAACTAAACCATTTTCAATTTTTTCGTCCATGTAGGACACCTCCTCTTTCTAATTGATACAATTTGTTGTATCTGTTATAATTATACGACATAATGTTATATAAGTCAAGCGAACAAACGTTACTTTTTTAAATTTGTGGTGCATTGGGCTGTGGTGCATTGTAGTGCATTGACGTGGTGTTTTGGTTGGCTGTTGGGTTGTCGATGCATTATACGGTGGGCTGTTGGGCTGTTTAGCGAACGTATGTTCGGTAAGTTGGACTGTTGGGGAAGAATTTTATCGAACATATGTTCGTTTTCTAGCT
>Ga0326514_10001414_pt1 | contig 15630 bp, 2 predicted proteins | sample 3_2548_0518_D_FD_203653 | JGI IMG/M metagenome (GOLD analysis project Ga0326514, IMG submission 203653) | Bovine rumen microbial communities from UC Davis, California, United States - 3_2548_0518 | ecosystem: Host-associated > Mammals > Digestive system > Stomach > Rumen | place: USA: California...
GGCCATTCGGGACTATCTGTTCCGGATGGCGCGGGGCCTGGAAGAAGTCGCAACCGCAGCGGGAACGGGCGCGGTCGTGGCGTATGGATCGAACGTACAGCAGTCGGCAGGAGGCGCCGCGTCCAAGAACGACATCGAGGCCGTGAAAAAGAACGCCAGCGAGCTGCGGGACATGATCATCAAGTCCGCGGACAACATGCAGAAACAGATCGACGAAATCGAGCTGACGACCTTCTACGTCAAGTACGCGGATGACTTCACGGGGAGCTATCCCGAAACCATGTATAACACGCCGACGGCAAACACGGTGTATATGGGCGTGTGCTCTTCCAGCAGCACGACGGCACCGACGAACCCGAGCGCCTATACCTGGAGCAAGGTGAAAGGGAACGCAGGACCGCAGGGCCCGAAAGGCGAAGACGGAGAAGACGGCGCTCCGGGGAAAGACGGCGTGGACGGAGCGCAGGGGCCGCAGGGAATCCCGGGACCGCCGGGAACCAACGGACAGACGACTTACCTGCACATCAAATACTCCGATGACGGGCAGACCTTTACCGGCAACCAGGGCGAGGACCTGGGGGCGTTTATCGGAATGTACACGGACTACACAGAGGCGGACAGCACGACGTTTTCGGACTATGTATGGCATCGATTCGCGGACGACACGGAGCTGAGGGCGATGATCTCGGCCGGGGATCAGGCGGTGATCAGCTACGTGGACAGCAAGTCAGAGGAATACAACAGCCTGTATGTAGCGAAAAGCGAGTACGGGCAGTTCACGGAGACGATCAACAGCCGCATTGAAACCACAGCCAGGGGCGTTGTGGAAAGCTATGACTACGGCAGCACGATCCAGAGCATGCAGGACAGCATCGATTTGATTCAGGCGTACTTTACCAACATCACGGGCGAGATTCGAAGGGGAATCGTCCAGGACCCGACGACCGGGGACTATGTGACAGGGATTGCGATTTCACAGAATCTCAGATTCTCCGGGGAGTGCGGGGGAGACGATCCGAACAACCCAGGGGACGGATACACCTACTACTATCTGACGAACAATCAGACCTTCGGTCTTTATACGTCGACCGGCTGGCAGTTCTGGATCGACGGATACAAGAAGGGCTGGTTCGATTCCGAGGATGGGATGCTGCATGTAGCAACCATCTACGCGGAGGAAAAAATCGTATACAGCGGCTACTGGGAGACGAAGAACAGTGACATCAACGGCTATCACATGTTTGAGATCAGCTATATCGGAGGGTAAATAATGCCTGCAGTAAGTACATTTGACAGATACAGCGACGGCAGCTGGATAAGCTTGGAGAATGAAAGTTCGAGCTCGCACATCGTAATAAACTCGTCGAAATCGCTCCTGTTTCGCATTGCGGTTCCAGGAACATTCAGTACTTTGACGAGCTTTCAGTTCAGGATTTTTATCGCGAACCCGAACTCAGCGACGATTCGCTGGTCACTTTATGGCAATAATCCAGGCGAAGTTACGGGCTATGTTCCGGGCGGTTTTATTACCAGTATAACGGCGCAGCCAGAAACTACCTCGACTGCTGTCTCGTTTGCTGCTAATGAGTTCAGCACGAGTCTGCTATCCCACGACTTGAGCAGCAGTAGAATAGTTTACCTTCTGATACAGACGTTCGGTTCGGCTGACATCTCTATAGATACCAGTGGCAGGATGGGCACTTCAAGGTCAGCAACCGCAGGCGGGAATGAGCCTACATTGACCTGGTCAGCCAGTAACGCAACGACAGACGGCAGCATCAAGCTCAGCGTCAGTGATCTCCCGGCGTGGACGACGGTCTATGTGAAGTACGGCAGCACAGACATTACAAATTCAACATGGGGCGAGGATAAGTCACTGGCGGAAATTACGTTCAGCGCAAGTCAGCTGAAACAGTGGTTCACGCGGGCAGGTGTTACCACGCTGCAGAGCATCACAATAACGGCGACGGTTGCCGGCTATCCAACAGTGACCGCAAGCTTCACATTGACAGCCGGAAGCAACATGAAGCCAACAGCAGGGATACCAACAGTGACGATTGTGCAGCCTGAAAGGATCCAACAGACCTTCCCCAATACCTGGATCGCGAATATTTCCAGAGCCAAAATAGAAGTCGCCGTAAGCTCTGGAAGCAATGCTGCGATACGGACAGTTGTTGTAAATTACGGGTCTGAGTCAGTCACGATGACTTTAAACAGCACGACGGGAAAATACGAAGTGACAACAAGCAAGCCGGTGACCGGTAACTGTACTTTTACGGTTATTGCGACAGATGAACGAGGAATGACCGCTCGCAGCACATACGACCTGACCGGAGTAAATTCGTACACAAAACCGACGGTGCTTATCATGAAAAGTGGAACTTATCGCTGTGATTCCACAAAAACGGAGCAAGACGGCGGCCCGTATGTATGTGTCAAAGCGAAGGCATCGGTGGACACCAGAATAAGCGGGAATGCGATTAATTCTCTTTACTTCTATATTGCAGAAGAAGGAAGTAGTGTTACACACGAGTTGGATAACGATATTCAGAGCGCCGCGGTCCAACTTCAAAGTCCCAGACATGACTCTACGATTACAGTGGTAGTCGTTGTGGAGGATAAAATCAGCGAGGCCGTCACGGCAAAGATAACTTTAAATGGTGCCCACAGAGATGTTCTTATCAAAAGATCTCTTGGGAAAACAATAGTGGGAATTGGCGGCGCACCGAATACACTCCTTGGTCACAATAACAATTACGTGGACGGAATAGATGTAGCGGGAACGGGCGGGTATTACGTAAATGGGGTTGATATACTCAATCTCATCGGAACAAATAGGACCAAGTTTATTAGCCAATGGGAAAACGATTTCCTTGCTGTTGATACAAGCAATCCCAGTTCTTTCATCAATGAAACAAAAGAGTTCGCGATTACCACAAACCAGCTTTCAAACTGGTCCAATTTGCCACCAGGAATTAGTAGTACATTTAGAGGCATCCGGATTGTTATTGTCGGAGTTGATTATGTCCTGGCTATTGTGATTGAGGTCTTACCGGTTTCTGGAAGAATCTGGATAAACAGATGGTACTTCAAAACCGGTGACCAATGGAGCGGCTGGAAAGGCCATACGCCGGATATTACGTAAGAGAGGAGTAAAATGATGGCAGGAACAATGACAGATCAGGAAAAAGCGCTGCAGAATGCGGTATACGGAACCGCGATGGCCGCAGCGCAGGCAGGGCCGAAGCCTACCTATGCCGGGACCTTTGAAGGACAGCTAAACGATATCTTCGACAAGATCCAGAACCGGGAGAAGTTCAACTATAACGTGAATGAGGATCCGCTGTACCAGAGTTACAAGGACCAGTACATCCAGGGCGGCAAGCTCGCCATGAAGGACACGATGGGCCAGGCGGCGGCACTTACGGGCGGCTACGGGAACACCTACGGGCAGCAGGTCGGGCAGCAGGCATACAATGCCTACCTGCAGAACCTCTCGGCAGTAATCCCTCAGCTCTACGAAAGCGCCTATGGGAAATACCGGGACGAAGGCGACGACCTGAAAGATCAGTACGCGATGATCGGACAGATGCGTGACACCGAATACGGCCGGTATCGGGACGACATGGGCGACTGGGAGTACGACCAGAAGGTTGCGGCAGAACGGGAAAGAGAAGACTATAACCGCAGAACCGCGGAAGAGGCAATGGCTTATCAGCGGCAGCAGCAGGCATACGCCAACCTTGTAGCGATGATCAAGGCTTCCGGTGCGACCCCGACAGACGAACAGCTTGCCGCAGCCGGAATGACCAGGGCAGATGCGAACTCTCTGCGGGACGAGTTCAACCGGCAAGTGGCCGCGGAGCAGGCGGCGGCAGCGCTGGCAGAGCGAGAGCTCCAGGCAAAGATCGACTATCAGAGCGCACAGCTGGCAGCGCAGAGAGAAGCGGCAGCGGCAGCATCAGCCAGGTCTTCCGGAGGTGGAAGCTCCGGAAGAAGCAGCTCCGGCGAAGGCGGAGGAGGGTCCCGCAGCGGAGCGGATTGGTCCGTCACTGACGTAAGCAATCCGAGCAGCTGGAGCTCTGGAGGCGGTGATTATCTGGATTATCCGTCAGCCTATGAAATTGCGAAGGCTGCCGTCAGCAGCGGAACAAATGTCTATGACTACAGAAATGCGGTCGAGAGCGTAGGCCTGTCCAACAGCGAACGTGAAAACGCTATGGGCGCTTATCACGCCGTAACGCAGGCAGGTGTCAACCGGAGTGCAGCAGGAAGTCCGACGGCGACGGCAAAGCAGAACATGGGCGGATCAACGACAAGCAGCAAAACAGTTCAGAAAATGGCTTCGTCGGCAGCCGGAAGCTACTCCAAGTCAGGGTCAAGCAGTTCCTCTTCGAAAGCAACGACGAAGAGCTCGTCTTCGAAAGCGACGACGAAGAGCTCGTCTTCCAGCTCGGGGAATGCGACGTCGCTGCTCAGCGCAGCGGTGAATAAGATCAAGAATCTATTCAGATAGGAGAAGGCAGTATGGGGAAGAAAGAACAGCTGTTGCGTGCAATCAACGGGGGGAGCCAGAATGCAGGCTCCTCCTCCGGCAATTCCGGAAGCTGGCAGCCGTCAGGCGGTGGCCAGACAAAGAAAGAGGCGCTTCTCGAAGCAGTACAGGCACAGCAGCCGACGCCAGTAGAAAACGTCTATACTCCGACAGAGTGGGCGGCGATGCAGGCAGCGCGGAATCAGCAGTGGCGGGAAGAGCAGGCGGCAAATCAGAATGTTCTAAGCAGAGCGTGGAACACGCTTACCGGTGCTGTAAAAGGATATGCCGGGAACCAGGCTGGGTTCTTTGGGAACGTCGCGGAGGGCCTGAGCCGCCTTGGAGCGCGACTTGGTGGCAATACTTCAGACTACGCAGGCTGGGCGACAGACGAACTGTCTGCCAGCCAGATCGGCATGGAGAATGATGCAGCCAAACGGGCGCAGCAACTGAAAGAAGCACGTGGCATGCAAGAGACCGGAAACCGCTGGCAGGCAAGCGGATCTGAGGACATCGAGCGAGCGAAGGCAGGGCTCGGATTCTGGGGCGGCCTGGCCGTCGATACCGGTGCGAACGCAGTACAGATGGGTCTCGACAGCCTGACGTCTGCACTCACAGGCGGTGGCGGAGCGCTGGTCCCGCTCTTCACCAGGGCGGCTGGCGGCGCTATGCAGGAAGCTGCAGAAGATGGTGCCGGGCTTGGGCAGAGGATGCTTTACGGTGGCACGGTTGGCTCAATCGAAGCAGCCACTGAAAAGCTCTTCGGCGGCCTTGCGAAGATCTACGGAAGAGGCACCGCAGAGGGCATGGTGGAAAGCGTCGTAAGAAGACTGACAGGTTCTGTTGCCGGCCAGAAAGCTCTCCTCGTGATGGCCGACATGGGCGGCGAAGCAATCGAGGAACTGATCAGCAATGTCGCGAATCCGGCAGCGAAGATGATCTATAACGGGAAGAGCCTCGGCGAAAGCTACCGCGAGAATTTCAGCGTAGAAGATGCGCTTTATGACGCGCTGGTCGGAGGCATCATGGGCGGATTTGGCGCAGGCACCAAGGTCATGGGTGCAGCGATCACCAGGCAGCCGAGTGACTATACCCAAGCGGTGCAGCGCATGGGATACACCAACGAGGCGGAAGCTGCGCTGCGTGAGCAGTGGGGCACTACGGGCCCTGGCGCGAAGGCGGCCACAGACTATGCCGAGATGATCGGCAGGCAGATGACAGGCGAAAAGCTCACAGGCAAAGAGCGGGCCAGATTCGAGAGCAAGCCAACGGCCGGAGAGGTCCTGCAGAGAATGCAGAACCAGCAGTATGAGGATTTCCGCCAGACGGAAGAAGGCCGGGCCTATGAGCAGAAGGCCGTGAGGGACTGGATCGACCAGCGCTTTGCGGACGAGGGGCTGAACGAGGACCAGATCCGCGTCCTGAAAGAGGGCTATGAAACCGGAGAAGCCGGAGCAGCAGACTACGCGGAAGGTGTCGCGAATGCCTTCAACTACGGCAAGCAGAGGCTTACTTTGGAGCAGGCCAGAAAGAGCGCGGAGAAGAGCGGAAGCAGGCTGAATGATGTGCAGTTTGAGCATGCTTACAGGCTCGGCCTCGGGACGGTCACAGAGGTGGCCGATACAAAGACGGAAGAGGGCAGGACGAGAGTTCTGGCCAACCTTCGTGCGCTTGGAAACCAGGCGGAAGCGGCAGCGGAGGCATACGAACCGACGCAGGATATACAGATGTATGCCAGAGCGATGGGGAAGGCTGTGCAGGCTTACGCGGCCAACGGCGCAGACCTGAAGGCGATCTGGCAGGCGGCAAAAGACGGGCAGACCGGCAACGAGATTCAGTATCTCACAGAAGCCCAGATCGAAACCGCGCAGAGACTCGGCGCAGAGTTTCGCGAGGAACAGATGCAGCTTGCAGAGAAGAAGGATGCGAAGTTCGCGGCAGATCGGCAGAACGCACAGCAGATCATCCAGCAGGCCGGAAGCAGCACTGCAAGCGCGGCGGAGCTCAGCGCGGCGATTTTGAAGATTCAGGACAACATCGCTGCTTTGCAGGAAGAAATCAGAGGCACTGAAGAAGGACTGACTCTTGCACGGCAGGCCCAGCCCGGGATCGAGAATACGGCGGAGTATCAGGAAGCAGAGGCAAACCTGCAGGAGCACAGAAAAGAACTGCATGGATATCGGGAGCTGCTGAAACGGGCGAACCAGGTTTCCGCGAAGGCAAGCAAGAAGGTACCGGGCAGGAAGAAAGGCAAAGTTGTATTTGCAGACAAGGCAGGCGTAGCGTTCGGAGCATCCTACAGCGCGGTGGATCGAGACAAGCTCAGCGAGACCCAGAAAGCGACGGCACGGATTGCCGAAAGCATCGCGGAAGCAACCGGATTGGAGATCCGGATTGTCTCCTTCGACACTGTTGAGGCAACGGACGAGAAAGGAAATAAAGTATACCGGAAATTCGGCGGCGAGTATGTTCCGGGTTCCGGCGGTGTGATGTATGTCAACATCGATATGAGCCAGAACGGGAAGAACATGGCCGCAGGGTCCATGTTTCACGAACTGACACACTGGCTGCAGGAGTATGCACCGACGCGGTATGAAGAGCTCAAGCGCTTCGTGCTGCAGGAGATGCAGAAGAATCCGGATGCATACGAAGATATCTTCAATGCCCGCAGAGGAACAGAAGGATACAGCAAAATCAGCCCTGACAAGGTCACCGACGAGATGGTGGCCAATGCCTGCATGCGCGTTTTCGAAGATGCGGATGCGGTGAAGCGGCTGGTTACGCAGCACAAGAAACTTGGCGAGAGAATCCGAGATTTCTTCATTCGCCTGGTTGATGACATCAAAGCTGCGTTCTCCGAGATTGATTTCAGCGAGAACTTTACGCTGTATCGGGAAGCGCAGGCTGTGGAAGGCGCGATGGAGGAAATCCGGGACCTGTGGATCAGCGCATTTGAAGAGGCGACGGAGAACCTGCAGGCGCAGAAGACCACGGACGCAAACAAAAACACCGCCACAGAGGGCGGTGAAACGCAGTTTATGATTCTGGAAGGGATGAGCGAAGAGGAGCGGTATGCGGAGCTGAAGGACGCAAAAATAACAGCTACACCAGATGCCAATTCTCAAAAGCACATAAAAGAACTATCAGAACTTCAGCTGGTTGCAAGAGCAAAGGCAAAGGCAGAAAAAATAATCATTCCGCTTGCTGAGGAACTCGGCATTATCAATAAGGAACTGAAAACGCCAGAGGTTTCCATCAGCTTCCTGTTTTCAAAAAACGGTGGACTGTCTGAAAGCCTGAGCAAACAGCTCAGATATGGCGGAGATTATGTTGATTTCGCAAGAGCACTGATCAACCTTGAAGGTATCTTGAATAACGCCAAGCTGATTGAAGTTCACAAGGACAAGTATAAAGGAACAAAGAGAGAGAACACAAACCTCATTGATGTATCGGTATTAATGGGGGCGCTTGAAAATGCAGATACTATCGTCCCAGTTCAGTTTGAAATAAAAAACACCTCCAACGATGGAGGCAGGCTGTACCTTACTGTTGCCCTTACAAAAATAAATAAAGCCGACGTCTTGGATAGGACGAGCGACGGCGGAAACGCCAGCACATCCTATCTGATATCGGCTGAATACAGTTTAGCAGATATCGTCAGAGAAATCAACCCCCTGGATAAGCATTTCCTCAAATATCTCCCGGATCAGATGCTTTCAAAGCCACAGATCAGCGCGAAGAAAGAGGCTCTTGCTGAGGATCAGAAACGGATTGATTCATACAAATCTGTATACACAAACGATCAGGACATCAGGAGCAAGATTTATTCAATTTTCGAGGATGAAAAAAGCGCTGTCTCCCGCGGCACCGGCCTGCAGTCGCAGGTTGGACAGCCGAGTTACGGAGAATCAACGCCTAAAAACAGTTTACCAAATCCGGAGCCGGATGTCAAGGGTGAACAGCTGCAGGCGTGGGACGCGGCACAGAGCGAGCAGGAAGAGCGGCAGATCCAGCGGGTGCAGTATTCCGTATTCGAAGAGGATCCGGAGACGCTGGCATGGCTGAATAAACAGGAGAAGGACGGCGATGTGGTTCACACCTACAAGTCCTTCCTGGAGATCGACGGCAAGCTCTATCCCCCGATGGCGTCCATGAAGAAGGGCCCGGACGGCAAGTGGAAGATGACCAAGGCAATGGAAGTCGGCAGATGGGAGAAGTCCGTCGGCGATCCCAGCAAGATTGAGGTCGATCCGAAAAACGGCCGCGGTTACTTCACGCTGAAGAAGGACGACGGCAGCACGGTCAAGGCGGCCTACAACCCCTATCAGCACAGCAGCAACCTGATGATCAATGACCAGTTCACCGGCGCCTACAGCAGACCGGGCCTGGTCACCTATGAATGCATCATCCCGAAGAGCGAGCTCACCAGCGGATACCGGGCGGAGTATGCCAAGGACGCGGTGGGCGTGCACTCCTGGAAGGCCGGACCCGTGGCAGGAAAGCTCATCAAAGCCAAGGGCACCGAGCGGCAGGTCTATCTCTCCAGATGGCTGAAGCCGGTGAGGAAGGTCCCGGATGCCGAGGTGGCGCAGCACTATAAAGAACTTCTGGACGGTACGGACATTGCGGTTCCGAGCAATGTGGTCCCGCCTTCGCTGCTGCATGCCCTGGAGGACGCCGGCGTCAAGATCGAGTACGATCCCAGAGCGCCGAAGGTGCAGCTCCAGCGTTTCGACAGCACGGGCGCAGAGCTCACAGAGGATCAGGAAAAGTTCTTTGCCGACTCCAAGATCCGGGACGATCAGGGGCGGCTGAAGGTTATGTACCGGGGTGGAAACGGAGACTTCACGGTCTTTGACCGGAACAAGTCCAGCTATTCCAACCTCTACGGCAGGGGCTTCTATTTCACCGACAGCAAGTCCCACGCCGAGCAGTACGGCAAGGCGAGAGCCTTTTACCTGAACATCCGGAACCCCGTGCAGGAGGGAAGCCACGACATCACCAGGGCACAGCTCCGGAAGTTCCTGCAGGAGGTAGGAGAGAACGAAGACTATGGCCTGGAAAACTACGGCTATGGCGCTACGGTTGATTCCGTCATGAAGAGCCTCCGAGGCAAGGACGACTTCGGCATCCTTCAGGATGTCAACGCTACGGCCATCGGGGACTTTGTGGCAGCCGTGGAGTTGTTCAATGAGGTCAACGGCACAAGCTTCGACGGCATCATCGCGCCGACGGAAACCGTGGCCTTCCGGGCAGAGCAGATCAAAAACACCGATAACAAGACCCCGACAAGCGATCCGGACGTGCGCTTCCAGATGATCAGCGAAGTGGAAGAGTCGGACAAGCTGATTGCCGTCCACAACAAGACCATGAGCGGACTGCGGCGCATGATCGAGCGCGGCGGCGTGCCGTTCCCGTCCATCGCGATCAAGAAGGCGGGCAGCGGGCACAACCATTACGGGCCCGTCTCCATCGTCTTCGGGCGCAGCCGCATCGATCCGGAAGTCAACCGGGCGAACAGGATCTACGGCGGTGACGCCTGGACCCCGACAGAGCCGAGCCTGGACTATGACGTGGACAGTGACAAAGCCTATAAGATCCGGGAGAAGATTAAAACGCTGATAGGACCCGGACCGTATAACAGTCTGCGCCTCAGCGGCACACTGGATGCGGACGAGATAGCCAAGAAGCTCAAAGACAGCGGCGGAGATATCTTCGAGGCGCTGAAAAGCAATGTAGGTCTGAAATACGCTTATATGCGGATCATGGGGACGGAACCGGAACTGCCGACGAGAGAGAAGCCGCTGGATGGATTCTTCAAGTATAAAAATAATCAGCTGGTTGAGCTGTTTGATCAGCTGGGAGAGGAACGGATCCAGAAAGCGGATTATTCAGATGAAGAATTTCGGCAGGCAGTTGCTGACATCCTAAACACCCTCCAGCGTGAAGAGCTGGTGGCGAAAATGAAGGAGCGCCGGAAAAACGGAGAAAGCACCGTCAGCATCGAACGCATTCTGAACGCCTATGACAAGAGACCTCTTTACAGCAGGGGCGATATCAATGTCGGCGTGATTCAGGGCGCGCTGAGAGAATATATCAGTGACGGCAGGAAACTGACGCAGGAGACGGACCGCAGCGCATTGGAGGGGATACTCCGAGACAATACAGAGGTGGAGAAAGACCCGAAGTATCGGAAGTACATCGAGACGACTTTCCAGGGTGTTGTCAGAGGCAGCGGAATCCGGAACGATAAGGACGTGTTCACCCCAAGCGGTAATCGCAGAAGCTTCAAGCAGCTTCATGTTCCAGGGACACTGGATAACATTGCGAACGTCATGAGCAAAATGCCGGAGACCGGTGGGACTGCTTTTGGCGGCAGCACGCTAATGGGCGTTGGGGTAAAGAATTACCGCACGGTCGAAGAAGCACGAGCGGACCGGGGCAGGCTCTACGACGGAGACTATATCGACGAAGAAGAGTTCGAGGGCCCGAAGAAGGTCCTGAACGACAGGCTGCAGGAGCTTGTGGAGGCGGCAGCCAAGATCACGTCAAGGGACTATGCCTGGGAGCAGAGGGATTCGGCAAGGGAGATTCTGCTGGAAGCGGTCCGTGACAGCAAAACAAAGGCGGCAATGGACCGGAAGCTCCGGAATGAAGCGCAGTGGATCAATTACGATCCGACCCTGACGGACGAGCTGTGGAAGCTGGCGGAGGACACCAGAAACATGAAGGTGCCGTACTTCGAGGCCAAGCTGCGCCGCGTCGTCTATCCCGAAGAGGCCCTGGCTTACATCGTGGAAGATACCGCCGAAGAGACGGACGCAGACCTCCTGAAGAAGATGCGTGATCAGGGGCTGAATGTCCTGACCTATAAAGCAGGAGATAAGGAAGACCGGCTGCGGGTCCTGAACTCCGTAGAGGGAGCGCAGTTCCAGCGATGGGACGAGCCGGGCGCGGAGGTGATTCGCACGGTGGTGGAGGATGCGCACCCGTGGCCGGGAAACTTCCCGCCGGTTATGTACAGCACTAATCTTCGGGGGCTAAACCGCGAAGGGAAGGCTCTGCACGAACAGGCCAAGAACGGAGATGCGGAGGCGGCCAGGCGGATTGTGGCCAGGAGCGTGAAACCGGAGAAGCTGAGCGCCTTTGCCAAGCAGTACCGAGGAGCACGCCTTGTGGCGGTACGGTCCGAAGACGGAAAGAACAAGATCCCGTATGCCTATGCCGCCGAGCTGGCCAAGTACGGCCTGGGCATCGACGACAGCATTGTGCAGGTTGCCAAGGCATGGCACACCGGATCCAACGGCATCATCCGCATGATCGAGCACGCCGGGTTTGACGGCGACGTGAAGCCGGGGCAGGAGTACATCCTTGTGGACGACGTTCTGACCTTCGGCGGAACACTGAATGACCTGCGCATGTACATTGAATCCAAGGGCGGCAAAGTAGTCGCCTGTACCACCCTGGCTGTCGGAAGAAACGGGCATCACCTGGCTATCAGGCCGGAGCTGGTACAGCAGATCTATGACAAGCATGGGGAAAACATCGACACAGTTTTAAGAGAGGAAGGAATCGCATATGACGTCTCATCGCTCACAGACCGGCAGGGCAGGTACATCCGGGATCTCGACGTTGACACCCTCAGAGATCGAGGAGCGCAGGAAAGAGCATCGGGAGAATATCGAGGAGGCAAAGAGACTGGCAGCCGGGAAGCGGAAGAGCTGACCGAAACCGGTTCGCGTCCGGTGGCAGTCCAGTATCAGCAGTACGACGACACCTATCAGGACACCGAGGCGGAGAGCAACGAGCGGGCGCTGGCCTATACCAGACTGCAGAACGAGAACGCCATGCTCGTTGACATCATCGACAAGATGTCCGATGTCGTGAAGGGCAAGGACAAGACCATTGAGAAGATCCTGAAGAAGCTGGCGCGGTCCAGACGATCCGATGCGGAAAAACTGGCCAAACAGCTTGTGAAGGAATACAGCAGCAAGGCGGACCTCAGCGAGGTCACGGCGGCGATCAAGGAAGTGGGCGACTACTTCGTGCAGACGCCGACGGAAAGCCTGAACCCCGAGCAGGCGAAGGAGCTGGCACGGAAGGCCGCAGGACTCATTGCGGGGAACGCGGAGGACGTGCTGGAGGAGACCAGAGACGAGGTGTACGGGCAGATCCGGGACAACGTCAAAGGGCGGAAGCTCTCCATCCGGCCGGAGTATGCAGGGGAGCTAGATCAGTACGGCGGCTACAACGCATTCAAGAAGGAGAATGCCGGGAAGTTCACCCTGACCAGGGCGGACCGCGTGAAGAACGCAGACGAGTTCATCAGTGTGGATCAGTTCTACCAGGATCTGAACCGGACCTTCGGAGACGCCTACTTCCCGGAGGCGGGCAGTGACAACGGGCCCGTCAACGAGGGCGAGATGGTGAAGATCATTGCGGATGCCTTTGAAGCCGGGGAACCCATCACGGTCAATCCCTTTGAGGCGTACATGGGCGAGGCAACCGAGATGATCGCCAACACCATCGCCTTCCGGGTACTGAATGACAATGTACTGAAGCCGCTGCTGCCGGCGGAGGCGGAGAAAGCCTTCGATCAGCTGAAGGCGGCAAACGGAGAAAACGCGGAGCTTCGGAAGGAGCTCGACAGAGCCACCACCCGGGGCGAAGTGATGAAGGAAGAGCTGGAGCGTCTGCAGAAGGAAGGACGGCTCAGCAAGAAGGAGCTCGTGGAGCTGAGGGACGAGGTCTACGAACTGACCAACGCCCTGAAGAAGGCCGACCGGGAATACAGCGCCCTGCAGGAGCAGGCCGAGCAGCGCCTGGAGCAGGTCAGGGAAGAAGGCCGGGCCCGCGTGACCGAGGTCAGAGCCAGGGAGCGTGAACGGGCGGCCAAACAGATCGACGAGCTGAAGAAACACTATCAGGAGCTGCAGAAGAAGGCGAGGGAACGCCGCGAGGAGAGCGCCGGGACCAAGAAGTACCGCGAGCAGGTGAAGCGGAAGGCCGCGAGCCTGTACGAGATGCTGGCACGCAACGACGACAAGCACCATGTGCCGGAGGTCCTGAAGCGGCCGGTGGCGGAGTTCTTGGAGAGTCTGGACTTCACCTCGAAGCGGCAGCTCAGAGGCGGAGACGAGACGAAGGCGGACCTGAAGTTCGGCGAGCGGCTGCGGGAGCTGGAGCGGATGCTCAGCGGGCAGCAGAGCTACATCGACGGCAGCAGCAATGTGCAGGCGGATCTGGGCGGCTATGTGGATATCTCAGAAGAGAACATGGAATACCTGAGAACCTGCATCGAGATGGTGGACCAGGCCCTAAAGATGGGCAGGGAATTCACCATCAACAGCATGAACGCGCAGCAGCTCAAGCAGCTCTCTAACTTCCTGAGCAACCTAAACACGGCGATCCGGAACCTCAACCACTTCATGGCCAACGCCAGGTTCGAGAGCATCCGGGAGGCAGCCGGGCAGGACATCGAACAGATGAAGAAGCTGGGCAATGTGAGCGAGCGGGAGACCGGCAAGGCGTCGGGCTTCCTCATGTGGGAGAACGGCACCCCGTACTACGTTTTCCGGCGCTTTGGCAAGGGCGGAGAGAGCATCTTCGACGGATTCGCCAGAGGCTGGGAGAAGATGGCCTTCCGGGCCCAGGAGATCATGAAGTTCACGGAGAACCTGTACACGGACAAGGAGGTCCGGGAATGGAAGACCAAGGTACACGAATTCACGCTGTCGGACGGCAGCAAGATGAAGATCACCACGGCGCAGATCATGGAGCTCTCGATGCTCCTGAACCGTGAGCAGGCGCTGAAGCACATCGAGGCGGGCGGCATTCAGATCGGAGACATCCAGACCAAGAAGGGAACGAAGATCAGCACCGCTCAGTACCATCTGACGATGGAGGACATCCTGCAGATCACGGGGACACTGGACGGACGGCAGCGGAAGGTTGCCAAAGCCCTGCAGGGGTACATGGCGCGGAAGGGCGCGGAATGGGGGAACGAGATCTCCATGAGGCGCTTCGGGTACAACTTCTACACCGAGGGTGAGAACTACTATCCGATCAAGACCGTGCCGACGGATCGGCCGATGAGCGATCAGGACCTGCCGCAGAACGCGAGCATGTTCCGCCTGCTGAACCTTTCCAGCAGCAAGAGCCTGAACCCGCATGCCAACAACGCGCTGGTGGTGGGGAATATCTTCGACACCTTCGCGGATCACATGTCGGACATGGCGAAGCTCAACGGAATGGGCCTGCCGATCCTAGATGCGATCAAGTACTTCAACTACAAGGAAAAGATCCCGGGAGACGGCAAGACCTTCACGACGGAGACCATGCAGGCGACCATCAAGCAGGCTTACGGCCCGAAGGCACTGAGTTACTTCCGGAAGCTGATGCAGGACATCAACGGCACGACGGAATCCGGAGACCGGGGAGACCCGGGATTCGGGAAGCTGCTGAGCAACTACAAGATCGCGGCGGTGGGTGCCAACCTCAGAGTGGCGCTGCTGCAGCCGACCTCTTATGTGAGAGCGACAGCAGTGCTGAAGCCGCAGTACATGGTGGGCATCGTCCCCAGCAGGGCGGCGTATCAGGAAGCGATCAAGTACTCCGGCACCGCGGTGTGGAAGAGCCTTGGCTACTACGACACGGACATCGCCAAAGGCATGCGCGGGCAAATCCAGCACGACGACACCTGGAAGGACAAGGTCGCGGAGGCAAGCATGAAGGCAGCGGAGCTGGGAGACCAGCTGACCTGGTCGATGCTCTGGACCGCGTGCAAACGGCAGGCGAAGGGCGAGAACAGCAACCTGCGCGGGCAGGCTCTGATGGACCGGACGGCGGACCTGTTCCGGGAAGTTGTGTACGCGTCCCAGGTCATGGACAGCACGCTCACAAGATCGGAGATCATGCGGGGCAAGACGCACTTCACCAAGGCGGCGTCGGCCTTCATGGCAGAACCCACGTTGAGCTACAACATCCTGCTGGATGCCTACAGTCAGTTCCGGACGGACGAGAGGAAGGCCGGACGCGGCGCTGCATGGCAGAAGAACGGAGGAAAGATCGGGAAGGCATTCGCAGTGTACGTCTCC
>Ga0326514_10001417_pt1 | contig 15619 bp, 37 predicted proteins | sample 3_2548_0518_D_FD_203653 | JGI IMG/M metagenome (GOLD analysis project Ga0326514, IMG submission 203653) | Bovine rumen microbial communities from UC Davis, California, United States - 3_2548_0518 | ecosystem: Host-associated > Mammals > Digestive system > Stomach > Rumen | place: USA...
CGCCAGCCCCAGAGAACAGCGATATCGCTCGTTTTCTCATCTCGAATCCCTTCTTCGAGTCTAATTGTGACATTCGGCGGCGACAATAATGCTGTCAATCGCAACAAGTTGGGAATCGACCCAGAAACTAAGGTGTTCTAGGTCGATTAGGATCAAAATGGGGCCTTAAACGGGCTTAGAACAAGCCGTTTACCTGCGGTTTTGTTGCAGGTAGTCATCGAGCATGCGCATGGAGTCAAGGGCTTCCTGCGGGCTCTTCCCGATGCCCATGTGCGACAAATCGCCATCGGAATCGTACTCCTTTGCCGTCCAGGTGCCGCAGAGGTCGCTCTCGACGGTGGTCGTTGCCCCTTCGAGCCACTCCATGCCGTACTTCCACGGGCTGATGCGGTCGAAGCATTCTATGTCACGGCAGCAGACGTCATCGGACTCCCTGTTTGCGTCGAACCTTCCGGGCGTGAGGACAAGCTCCCTCGCATACGAGTACATGCGGTCGGTCGCCTTGAGTGACTCCTCCTCGCTCAGCTTCAGCCCCGAATCGTCGTAGAGTTCCTTGAATGCGAGACGCGTGGCCGTCCCAGCGGCCTCGGTGAAGCCGAGTGCGAGAAGCTCGTCGTTGATCTGCCTTTTGACCGCGTTGAACTCTGCCATGTTGATTGCCATGGTGAAACCTCCTAGAAGATGATGAGAGTCTGGCTTGGTTGTATGTGAAGCTCGAAATCAGGCTGCGAATCGCCCTTGTGGTGTTGACAATCGTTGTCAGTGCTGTCTTTGCTGGAATGGTGTGCCATCTCATCCTTCTCAGCGTCCTGCGAGGGCTGCAAAGTAGGACATGCTCCATCCATTGACCTTGGTGTCATCGTCAACCACCTTCTTGGCCTTCCTTGGCTTGGATGCAGCCCTCTTGGCACGTCTCGGGGCCTTCTTGGCCGTCGTGCGTGCCTTCGTCGGCTTCGGAGCGGCCGGAGCAGGCTCGCTAGCGGTGACCACGGCGGAATCGTCCACACGTGCCGTCTCAGGCAGCGGAATCGTCCATGGGGCGTCGTAACCGAGCTTCCTTGCGTTCTCTGGCAGCGTCCCCTTGATGAAGCACCACTCGTTGTCGGGAATCTCATAGAAGTTGTCATCGAACTTGAACAGGAGCCGCCCGTCGTCGTTGTAGACCTGCTTGAGGCCGTACTTGCCATGCCCACGCCACTTGATGGCGCTGAATCCCTCGATTCCGACGTAGAAGTAGCACTTGGCAGGCTCGTAGCGCCTTTTCGGCACCACCTTGTACGGCTTGCCGCCCGCGAACGTCTGGGTGAAGCGACTCTTGTCCTCGAAGTAGTCGGCAAGGCAGGAAAGCAGCTCCATCGGCGTCAGGATGTGCGAATCGTCGTACTGGTAGAGCTGGGGGCTGATGCCAGCGGCCTTGAGTTCGCCGAACGTCATGACTGGATGATACTCTGGAGCCTCGTGGTAGGGGAGGATCTTCTTGCTCTCGAACTCGACGGGCTTGCCAACCTTGATTCCCATTGCTTCCCACTTGGCACGGTTCTTCTCGATGTAATCCCTAGCGCCCATGACGCACCTCCCAATCGCTTTTGCGCTCCATGATGTAGCTGTACGTTAGATATTCGCTTGCAAACTTCTTGTAGGGCACCATCTGGCGTCTCAGGGTGCCAAAAACGGGTGCCTTGACGTACTTGGCACCCGAATCATCGCTGTATATATGCCTTCTGGTCATCTGACCGAGCTTGTTCTCGCCTATGAGGTCGAGATTGGTCGCAATCATACCCCAACCTCCCTGAATATGAATCGAGGGCCCGTGTAGCCCTCATTAAGCCTTCCTATGAGACGCACCACCTGCTCCTTGGTGCAGTCGATGTACTTCATGTGCCGATAGCGCCTGTCACGCCATTCAAGCAGCTCGAATGTCCTCAAATGTGAGTCACCTCTCCCAGAAATCGTTGCATCCTATCCCTGCATCTCGTCAATCATGTAGCGGTAGAACAGCCACTCATCTTGTTCAGCCACGTCCCCGTGCTGGAAATCGTCAAGGACATCGACAATCTCACGAATAATGTCCTCCATAGGGACGTCTTTCAGGTATTCCTCCGCAGACACGCCCTCACCCTCCATTCCTGCGAAGTAGAACCAGTTGCTCAAAGACCCGCTTCCTATCTGGCACGCCACACCATCGCCAAGGAAAAGGTCGGCGTCGATGAGACGAATCAGGCCGGACTCGAATCCGGCCTGCACTTCCTGCGCTGTGATGCTCCTGCTCATGATGTTCTCCTTCATTGTTAGTTCTCCTCCCACCAGATTGCCTCGTTCACGAACCAGTCGAGGTCGCCGACAGGCTCGCCGTCCTCGTAGATGTCGTATTCCGCTTCGATCTGAGTCAGTTCGGGGTGGTTCGCATGGATTGCCATCGCAAGTGCGCCCCACCTCTTCACGTTGACGCTCTCGTACCAGCGCAGGGCCTCCTCGAACGTGTCGAAGTCCCTCTCAAGCGAGATGTCGAGGTAGTCGTGCGTCGTGTCGGGAAATTCGCCAGAAATCGTTACGAATGCCTTGAACATGGAGATCATCTCCCTAAATCATGTTGTAGTTGTCATTGTCGCCAGCGATGAGGGCGTCCTTGTAGCGCATGGCCACGCGGAACGCCTCGTAGGGCGAGCCGAGGTTGTACTCTGCGAGGGTGCCGTACAGGTCGTGGTCCTCGTCGAAGACCAGCCACTCGAAGCACCAGCAGTCCGCCCAATCGTCGGCACCGTTGCTGGCGCCGTCCACAATGTCGGCTGCGGCGCAGATTATCAGCGTGTGGTCCTCGCTGACCCAGCAGGGGAGTGCGTCGTGGCAGTTGTAGTTCGGGTCGATCTTGTTCCACACGTAGCTCGCCGTGACCTGCTTGAGGTCGGTGAACTTGCGCACGGAGTCGATGTTCTCCAAATCGTACTGGATTGTGGTGTCGGTATAGCTTTCGTCATAATCCCTGTCATGCAGGAACGCGAACAGCTCGTTGTCGTCACGCGCCCTGTCACGGGGGTCGGTGAAGCGCTCGGTGACGCCATCGATCGGCATCGTATCGCCAAGGTTGATGTCGTTGTGCTCGTCGATGTACAGATACGCAGGGGTGTCCAGCATCTCGCTGTGGTTCTCCATGATGTCGTTGATGAGCTCGCGCCAGGTCATGATGATCCTCCTAGAATCGTTGCCTAATGTCTCTGTCTGTTACTGCATGCACTTGCTCACGAACGCAAGCGCTTCCTTCTCCGTGTCGAAGGACTCAACTGGAAAGTCCGCCCAGTTGCACTCGAACACGCACTCCGCCACGATACCCTCCCAGTCATCGCCGTAGATGCGCTTGACGTCATCGATGCCATCGTATCCATAGGTGTCGATGCAATAGTCGATATCGTCATCAGCATAATCGGCAAGCTTGAATGTGCCGCCACCTGCGAAGTAGACGCTCTTGTCGTTGCCGAGGTAGTGCTCGACCATCTGGTACATCTCGTAGGTGTCGCCAGACTTGCGCTGCCACTGATAGTCATCGGTCTGGATGAAATCGTTGTTGGACATCATTATCCTCCTAGTTCTTAAGAAGCTCGGGCTTGTTGAGCCTTACGTACTCCATGGTCATGTCATCGACGACCTCGTCGAAGTGCTCCTCGATGGACTCCATGACCCAGCCGAGGATTGCGTCGACGTCCTCGGTCGTGAGGTCGAGGTCGCTGTGCTCGGCAACGAAGTCTGCGCCGCAGATCTCCATGTTCCAGATGTGCTGCCAGCTGCTGCCGAAATCGTTGTGTGCCTTCTCGATGGTGGGTGACTGTTCAAACCTAACAAACATCGCAATCCTCCTTGACGCTCATTTCCCACTCGTTGCCCTCGAACGCCTCGCGCAGGGCCACGATTGCCTTCGTGTCACTCTCAAACGAGAGAGGGTCGCTCATCCCGAACGACCCTCCCAAATCGATGTGGTACTTGCCATCGCTGCAATAGATGGGGTACTCCCACTCGCCGTTGATGACGATGCCTATCTTTGTCATGGCTACCCCTTGAATCGCCCATCCTTATCAATAACAATCGCCTTCACCCAGTACGTGAAGCTGAAGTCGCTGTTGCACTTGGTGCAGTGGTGGAAGCGGATGATGGTGGAGTCGAAGTCCTCCAAAGACTCGCCTATACACTTGGTTATCTCGCTGCCACAAACGGGACACACGCCATAGAACGGCTCAGCATCACTGATTTGACGTTCGTAATCCGTCAGGTCGCTGTCGGACATGAAGTACCCATCCACAAACTCGGGCTCGCCCATCGTTAGTTCCTTTCCTCGAATCGCCCATCGCTCTCGATCTCGATGTACTGTATGAAGTACACGTTCCTCCACTTGCTGCCGCAGGCATGGCAGCAGAGGTAATCCTCGCAGAACATGGTGCCTACGTCTCCGTCATAGGACTCGATGTCGCTTGAGTCGCAGCACGGGCACACGCAGCCAGACATCACGCGCTCGACGTCCTCATGGTCCGTGATGAACTCGCCTGACTTGTCGGTGATCTTCATGTGCTTTGCCATCTCTATCCCTCCCAGAAAAACTCGCCAGCCTTTGCTGGTGCGTCGTCATCAAGCTTGGTGATATCGCCTACCTCGTATTCATAGTCGACGTCGTGCATCTCGTCGGCCAACTCGCCCTGAAACTCGTAGTCATCAATCAAATCGTTCGCCATCCTGCTGGCTTCCAACTCATCCTCCGCCTCGATGACGTAGCTGGTCATGAAGGTGCGGGTATATACGAAATCAATTGCAAACTTTGCCATTGTGGTGCTCCTTTCAAATCGTTGCCAGTGTCTACTCGTTGCAAATTGCTTCCTCGGGATGGCTCGTCCAATCGGATATCGTGCAGATTGCCGCGAGGGTAACGACGCACATCGAGACGTCGTTCTCGTCATCAAGGCTGAAGCTGTAATGATCGAAGTCTGCGAGCAGGTCAGTTGCCCACTTGTTCCAGCCGCCCCACTCCCTGATGAACTCGACGTGTTCACAGAGTGCGTCTGGCGTCAGGTCGAGCACCACCTCGAACGTGCGGTCGACAATCTCGTCACCGGATTTCCACTCGCACCAGAGGACAGCCATGCTGAGCGTCGGGCTGTAGACAGCGCCTTCCTCACGTAGTCGCCAGAAGAACTCGTTGGCGTTGTCGCGGTTCAGGTAATGCCAGTTAAGGCATTCGTTCTTGATTCCAAGGAATGTGTTGCGCTTTGTCATGTCGGTTCCTTTCTCTCGGTCAGTGCAAAGCAAACGACCCACTCTCGCAAGTGGGCCGTCGTGCCGTGTACTGTCGAATCGCTACTGTGGGTGATTAAACGCTCCTTTCGTAGACCCACTCTGCGAAGTTCTCGTCGAAATAGTCAGCCAAGGCAATCGCAATGGATTCAACTTCTTCAAGAGACACTTCTTCTTGTCCGGGGCACGCAAGCACGCTACGAATCTCGTCGCTGCTGAACGTGATGCAGTAGGTTTCGGCGTTGCCGTCAGTCTTAATATCCAGCATGTCTAGACCTCCTTGAACTCGCTGTCGATGCATGCTTCGATGTAATCCCATCCGGCTGCGATGCAGTGATCAATCAGCCTGTTGCCCAGTGACTTCCAGACTCGCTTGACGTTCTCGTCAGTCGGCTCGATGTTGTGTTCGGACAGCGAATCCTTTATGTCATCGTCAACCCAGATGATCGGGGCGATGTGTTCCCTGTTGTACAGCTCGTTGTAAAGCTCCTGCGTTGAGAACTCTGCAAGCTTGGACTTGCGAGTACCAATCACATGTGCAAGTTCCTCAAACTTGCTTTCGCTCATGACGATCTCGCACTCTGGCTCGTCAAGGTGCGGCATGACTGCCACCACATTATTGAAGTAGGAAATGGTGGCGCTCAAGTTTTCCCAACCCTCATAGTCCTGGAGGCAGAAGTCCATCGAGTTGACGATGGTCTCGATGTCGCCGTACTCGCAGAAGCCATCAACCATGCGGTCGTGGTCGAACAGCTCGACCTCGTAGTAGTTCTCGCAGAAATCGTTGATTTTAGGCATAACTCTCTCCTTTCTTGAATCGTCGGCTCAAATGCCGCTCATAAGGGGCGCTCGTTGCCAAGCGCCCTATGTGAGTGGTATTCGGCTATGCGGTGTAGGAATCGCTTGCGGCAGTCAGTCCAACCATGTTCTCGAAGTCACGCTCAGCTTTCTGTCGGGCAACCCACATCTCAATGTCGTTCTGAGCGTCAACCCACTGCTGTGCCGCTTCGTCGCTCTCGCACCACTCGCAAGCGTCGTACAAATCCTTTTCGTACATGTCGCAAATCTCTTCAAGCGTGTCCTCGATGAACTGCTCGTAGACGCTTTGAGCTATGTCGAACTCCTTCTGGTATCTGAGATCGCGCTTCTTCTCATAGCCCTTGTAGAAGAGATATGGAGCCTCGTTCAAATGAGCCTCACGCTTCTCAAGGAACTCGTGAATCGCCTTCATGCGACCGACGTGACCGTTCCAGAACTCGCGCCAGCTAGATGCAATGCAATTGTTGTCGCATTCGCGAGGGTCGTAGTAGCAAGTGTCACTGTTGGTTTCCGCATGGATGCCAGAGTGCGGCGAGTTGTAGTACCACTCGCTGTTGAACGTGCGGTGGCAACCTATGCTGCTAAGAAACTCGTCAAACTCCTTGCTAAGGTAGTCAATGTCCTCCTGCTGCTGAATGTCGCATGCGGACTCGCAATACCCGTATGACGGGCTGAACGCACGCTCGAAGTAATCATCCTTGGTGTACATCTCAACGCCTTTCTATGAAAAGGGCGTCCGAATGGACGCCCTTGGCTGCCATACATGGTCGAAATCGTTACTATGCGTAACAATCCCATTCGCGCTCGCTAACCTTGCCGAGCAGGATGATTCCGGAGCGCTCGTTGAGCTCGTTGCGCCCAGCATCACTGTAGATGAAGTCGAAAGCCACCCTCTTCGCCTCCTCGTAGCGCTTCTTGGACTGACGCTTGCAGTCAAAGAAGATGCGAACTTGGTTGTTGTTGCGGCTAAAGTGATACTCACGGCTGTGCTCATGGTCAAAGAACGGCATCGCCCTGAACTCGTACCCGCTTCCACGCTTGTATGTGAGTTTCAACTCAACGTGGTCACCCCACTTTGTCGGGATGATCTCATGCACAATCTCGTAACTGTTGTTCATTGCTTCCTCCTAATCGATGATTCGCAGCAGTACGCCAAAGAAAACGTCGTAGCGACGTATCCAAATCTCTTTGCGCTCGTTGTCTTTCAGTTCCTCCGCACGCTTGACCTGCTCGGAACTCAGCTCAAGTTCGTCGCGAACGTAACGCTCGATTCGATTGATTCGCTCAGCATCGGTCATCGCTACACCATCCACTCAAGTTTCGGCATGAGCTCCTTGTAGGTCAGGCAGACCTTCTTGGCCGACCACTTGCGCTCGTAGCTGACAATGACGTTGCCAGAATCGTCAACGACCTCACCACGAGTGTCGTAGACCTTAAGCGAGAGCTTGTTGTTTCTCATGTAGAAGTGATGCTCAGGGATGCGGTCGAGCCTGGTTGAAGGGTAGCGCCCATAGAGTGCATAGGCGTTGTACTCGTCAATGCGTGCCTTGATCGCTTCGCGGATCATCTTCTTGTTGTACTTCATTTCCTTACCTCCAAATCGTTGTTCCTCTGTGCGAATGCACATCAGTAGAGCCATTCGCATCGCTGCAAATGGCTCTCGTTGATGGGTATTCGTGTGGGAATCGCTATGAAACCTAGAAGCCACGCTTCATAAACGTGTGCACGTTCCAAGCGAAGCGAACTGCCTCGAACAGGCTGGCGTACGTCGGCTCGCGGAGTGTGTAAAGCGTGTCGCAACGCACGGTGTCGTAGATGCCAAAGTACTTGTAACGCTCGTCGCTCGTGACGTAGGCGTTGTAACGGTCGGGTTCGTCAAGCTCCTTGATGATGAGCTGTCCGTACCCAAGGATCTCGCTGCGGTAACGCTTGATGTCCATGCTTCTTCTCCTTATCGTGCAATGCGTGGGTCAACAACGGGAATCTGCTCAAGCTGCTTCTTTGTCATGCGGGGAAATCCGTAGAACGTTGCGAACTCTCGCATGTGTCGTGCCGTCGTGTTGCTTTGCGGCTGGCCATCACGGCGATACAACTCGCCATCGATGAGGAACATGACGTCGGTCGTGTAGCTCATGAGGTCGGCGTTGGACTCGTCGTACTCGGTCACAATCGCCTTGTGGTTCATGCCAAGAAGCTCGAATCGCTTAGTCACGGCACGCCTCCTGGAGAATCGTGCTCGTGATATCAAGTGCGAACGCGAGCTCCTTGTCGGTGCAGCGGGTGCCGATGTTGTGGTAGTCATCGAACATCAGGCGGCGAGAACCACGCCCACCATCGCGCTGCCTAGTGATGGTGACGCGACGATCGCAGCCCATCTTTTTAAGGCACTTGTTGATGCGGTCGAGGTCAATCCGTGCATCGTCGATGTATCCCATGTCAAATCCCTTCTAATGAAAAGGGGCGGCACAATCGCCGCCCCATACTCGCTATTACAGCGACACTCCCTAAGCGTTGAGAATGTCGTGGGCAGACCACATGTTGCCGCCCATGTAAGCCCAGTCGCCCCAGCTCAAATCGATGCCGAGGCGCTTGCATGCCCTTCGAAGCGCACGCAGCTCGCTAGTCCAGCCAGAGCCGCTGTAATGCAGGTCGACGTCAATGAATCGACCATCGTGCAGGTGAAGAACAACCGCGCTGTACTTCATAAGGTGCCCTCCGAATCGCTGGAATCATTGAGAAGGCCGCACATCGCAGCCCCAAGGAACAATCTGATAAACGTTCTCCTAGTCATCGAAATACCCGTCCTTAATCGCAAGCACTGCCACGATCACCGTCGTGCCAGTAAAAAGAAAGACCGCATATGCGGCCTCGATAACAAAGAACTCGAACACCCAGTCCATCAGGACACCTCCTTCGGGCGATACTTCTCGGGCTTGTATGACTCGTCAAGCCCAAGGAAAGACTCCATCGTCGGCCACGAATCGTCGGTGACATAGAACGCGTCACCCTCGATTCGCACGCTCCCAGGGTGGCCGTCGACCACGACGATCTCGCAGTCGATCAGATGGTATTTGTGCTGGTACTTCGGCTTGCACGTGCGGATTGTCCCTGTAATGGGGACGAACTCGCTGAAATCGCCAGTCCTCAGCACGCTCTTGTGAGTCTCGCTCGCATAGAACATGCCGTTGGCGTAGTAGACGTTCTTGCAGTACTCCGCAAGAACGTACTTCGTGTTTGGGTGAATCGCATGCTCTTGCTTCAGCCTTGCGATCACCTCGTCGTCCGCCCATCGCCACGCGGTGCCTGTGGTGAACCACGTGGTCAACAGACGCTTGCCATTGCCCGCCTTGCCGCCAGTCCATCGCGGCATGCCGCAGCGCGTCTCGGGGTTGAAATCGTCCCCAAGACGCAGGCGGAACGGGTCTCTCTTGCTCATCTCATTCTCCTTTCAGGACAAATGCCCACAAGAAAGGGCACCCACGTGAATCGCAGGTGCCCTTGATTTGAAGGTATTCGTCTGTGTCTTACAGCTCTAGGCCGTTTTTCTCGAAGAACTCGGCGAGTTCCACGACGTGCTCGTAAAGCTCGTCATCGCCGTCATCAATGAAGTCAAACGCGCCATAGGACAGGCCGTATGCCCGCTCGTACTCGTAGCGCAGATCGTCTCGATCAAGCGCCATCAACTGTTCCAGAATCGCTATCATCGCTCCTTTCGGGCGGGTCGATCACAATCTCACGCCCAGTCTCCTTGTTGCGGACAATGAGCTCGTGACCAGTTGCTTCGCAGATTTCGGCGAACGTACGAAGCGTTGGTATTCGTTGCCTATGTACCGCTTGAGCGATGTACAATTTGCTCTTTCCCATATCAAGAGAGATTGCGTACATAGACTTCCCAGAATCGTCAATAACAAATTGCAGTGTGTCCTCTGCTCTCATTGCATACCTCCTTAATGATGCATTATCAGGAAGTATAGCATGCATCGCTAGGCCACATCCATGCAACCTTCAGCCATCCAATAGAATGCCAGCTTCCACAACTCGCTAGTGCGCTCTTTGGATATGTCGTAGTTGTGCCCACGCTCGATGAGATTGGCGAACGAATCGCCATAGTAGAGGTAATCGCAGCAGTTCTGGTAGACTGCCTTTTCCATCCTGTTAAGCTTGAGGACAAAAGGCTCCGCCTGCTCCCACCTGGATACCTCGGAAATCGTTGCGACTGGCTTTGTTTGTTTGTTGTGCCACTTCTCAAGCTTCTCAAGCAGAATCGACGCACACTCGCCAGCATACTCTTCCTCGTCCTCGCATCCGATGATTGCGATAAATGCATCATCGAAATGCTTGTTGGTGTTGAAGTCATCGCTGTACCAGAGATCGGCACGACCCCAGTACTCATGCTTGACTTCAATGTTGCCGTACTTGACTTCTTTGCCAGTCTCCGCAGACTCGCAGAGCATGTAGAACAAGGTCTCCCAGTCTGGGAGCTTTACGTTTTCCACCATGATTTTCTCCTTAGAAATCGCTGGGAATGCCCAACGTAAGGGGCACCATCGCTGGTGCCCTATGCGACGGGTATTACGCAGGGATGTAGAAGCTTGCATATGCGCCCTCACCTGGGTGAGAGCAGTTGTAATATTCAAAACTGTTGACCATGGTGTCGAAATCGCTCCAATGGTCAGCAATATCCGTGACCTCGATCTCTGGGTGCCACGGACCAAATGGGCGCATGTTGCATGCGCAGATGACAAGTCGCTCGCCAGTGGCGAACAGCTTGCGTGCCATCCGTTTGGAAACCCGCTTCCAGTTGACGCCAGAATCGTCGGTGAAGGTGTAGACGTGCATGGTTCCTCCTAGTTACTTATGAGACAGACGGCCAATCGCTGGGTTGCACAACCTATTAAGGTCTTTGCGGAATCCAGCGTTGTAGAAGCTTGAGTCACAGTCGGCCAGCGCACATGCGGCCAACTCGTTATTTATGATGCGAACCGCAGTATGTTGCGTAATCGCTCCATGGCTTGATTCGGCCATGAGCAATGCGAAGCTGATGCGCAGAGCATTGACCTTTGCAAACTCGCTGGAGAACCAGCCTTCAACTTCCTCTTGTTTGCGAGTTGCGTACTCGCGGTGAACGACGTCGCGCATCTCGGTTGCGCGGGCGAGATCGCGCTTTGCCTCGTACAAGAAGCGGAAGAGTGCCTTACCCGTGTCGGTGGAAATCACCTCACCAAAGGCGAGGTATCCGGGGATCACGTACTGATCGAGCAGCTTTTTTGTACCTGCATGGTTGAAGTACGACATTTCAATCCTCCAATCGAAAAATCGCTGTGCAAGTGCACATCTACGGGACGATTCCCTTGTGGAAATCGCCCCGTGGGATGCACTCGTCTAGTACCAGAAGAGATCACACCCGTGATTCCCGTGCTCGTCATAGAGCGACGGGTACAGCCCTGGATAGTCAAGGTGGAGCCCATAGGGCTTCAAATCGCACGTAAGCCTGTCGTGCATGTTGCCCAGCAGCTCACCCTCATGGACATGCTGCTTGAGTCGATAGCCAGTCAGCTTCTCGCTGGCCTGCACGGTTGCCCACCTATACCAGCGAAGCGTGAATCGCACGAGACGCTTGTACAATAGTGCGGCGTTGTCGAAATCGCCGTCGTAACGGTCTGCGAGACGACGAATCTCGTTCTCGCGACACTTCTTAATCTGCATACGGTTCATGGTTACGCCTCCGCATACTCGCTGTAGAGATAGCAAACGATGGATGTTCCAGTTGTCTTGCGCTTCTCGCGCAGGTCAGCAACCTGCGGGTACATGTTTCCCGTCAGAATCGCGTCGAACGCTTCCAGCTCCTTGTTGAGACGCTGGAATCGCTGCCACAGCAGCTCCTCCTTGTGAACGCGTGAGGGATAGTTGCAGTTGTCCTCAGTCTCCGTCTCCCAGAAACGGTCATTCGCAATGGCATAACGGATGCAACGATTGAGCAGGTCGTAAGCACGGTTGTAGTCCTTTGCGCTGTAATCGCTGCCAAACTTGTGGCGGCAAAGGCTTTGCGCCGCCTCGCGTCTCCTTATGCGGATACGCTCCCTCTTGTTCATTTGAACCTCCTAAAATCGCTGGGACAATGCGCCGAATGCGCATCAAAAAGGCCACTCTTGCAAGTGGCCTGGATGACGGGTATTCGGTTGTTGAGACGCTATGCAGCGACAAAGTTTGTGGTATCGCCACTCTCATGTGCGGCAATCGCCGCATCAATCGCTGCGACGGTGGAGTCATATCCCGAATCGCAGATGTAGCCCAACACGTAGGATTCACTGGAATCGTAGATGGTAATCTGGTAGCCCCAATCGCTGGGATCACTCTCGTAGGCAGAGACAAGAATCCTGTTGTTCATGCCCAGATAGACACGCGAGTCCAAATCGCAGGCGAAATTCTTGTCGTAGTTGCGGATGTAGTCCCTTCCGGTCATTTGCCAGAAGGTATATCCATTGCGAATCGCAACGTTCATGGTTCACCATCCTTTAAAAATCGCTGGGAAAATCGCAGTCATCACCAAACCACGTGTCGATGTGGTTTGGCGTAATCTCGTAGGACATGGGATCTTCGGTGCGGACATCGACAAAGAACCCGTCGCATCGCTGGAAATCGCACATGCTATCAATCGTAAGAAAGATATCGTGCGATAGGCTACGCGCAAGGTCGATAGCGTCTATAGCGCTATCCTTGCTTACTGGAATCGTCACGACGTGAAACGACTCGCGCGCTTCACGCTCGTGAAACCCACGTATGACAATGCATGACATATGAGTTCTCCAATCGTTGAAATCGCTAGATACTTAATGCCAGACTCAAATATCCGTCGCGTGAAGCAGATAGCGAGTCATAATGGGCTATCCAAAAGCCCAGCAAAAAGGGGACTTATGAAATCGCTCACAAGTCCCCAATCTGACAAGCTTTTAGAATTGCATGAACGTCTCATAAAAGACGTTCAATGTTCCCCTCCAAAAATCGCCGTAAAAATCGCTGGACAAATGCCCATGAAAAAAGGCTCACATGACGGATCACATGAGCCTTGATTTATGAGTATTCGTTAATTGTTGTCACGCACGTTCTCTAACGCGTGATAGGCGTCGTTGATGGTGCGCCAGTCATCATCTGGCACGTCGTTGGAATCAAGTAAGATATCAAGCAATTCAAGAATGCTATCAAGGGTATCAATATCATTAATGCTCATGATGTGCCTACTTTCCAAACGTTGAACGGATATCCTTGCATGACACGTGCGTATTGTCACGCGTTGGGTATTTGATTTCTTCAAAACGTTGGGCGTATACCCTTACGGTATCGTCACAAGGATCGATACCAACTAGTTTGCGCATTAACTTCTCTGAAAGTCTTTCAACTTTCAGTTGTCCCTTAAACGAGACGTGCAAATTACTAGAGACGCTATACCAAAAGACGGGATACAGTGTGCCGTTATAGGCTTTGTTGCACCTACTACGAAAGTCAACCATTGCAGCTAGATACTTTTTGCCGCTCTTGATATCTTTGACGAAAATTGCAAGTTGTTTCGTGCAATGCTTACGCCTATTGGATCGCAGAATGTTGTATTCACGCACACGTCGCAGATACCACAATTCATTGTCCGTTTTTACGTCACTTGCAAGCGACAACCCATAGTATGGAATGCTGGAATTTTCCTGGGAAACGCCATTTTTGGTAAGAATCCCATTATGGGTTTTTTCAACAATAGTGAAGCTAGGATCAACGTGCACGTTGGGCAACGGATAAAGGTAGTTTGTTTGGTTGTCTGCACGTTTCCCGCGTAACCATGCTTGCACGTTTGCGCTATCGTTTCCAATGGTTAGCGTGTAACCATTATCAGACGGTATAGCTGTATGCATTAAGATCACCAACTTTCAAAACATTGAACGAATTCACCCATTGACGCGTTCTTTTTTGCAAGAACACATTAACGCGAAAATTCACCCATGTATGGCAAAAAGGGGACACGCATAAATGCGTGTCCCCTTGCCTATGTTGCTTCTCGTTCCCTATGCGTCGGTTTTTGGTGTACCAGTGTTAGCGAGACCATGTGCAAGCGGATGCAATTGGAGCTTGCAAGTCACACCGCGTTTGCCATACTTGCACCTATAATCGTTTGCAAGTTTCAACGCATACGATGCAAACACGCTAGCAAAAAGCGTTGAATATGCGGACGAAAGACCATACTCACGCAACTTTATGTGTCCTTGTGAATCCGTAGCAACGTTTACATCATGCTCAAAATCATTCGATTCAAACACAACGCGGATACCCTTAACAAGCTTCTTACCAGTTTCGCCGCGGTACTCACCCAACACGCGTACCGTGTTTTTACCGTCTGTGTAAGTACGCTTCTTTAGCGTTTCCTTGCCATACTCAACATAGTTGGTGTTTGCCGTGTTGGTAAACTCACGAATGACGTGATACCATTCAACGTTGCTTACAACCTTGTCCAGCATGCTATCAGAGAACAATTCCTCATAATGAGATGCATGTGCATCATCCTTAAGCATGTCACCAAACAATTGACTTGCAACCCATGCAACGTCCGAACGCTCAACACCATTGAATGCCACATCAAAAAGATTGATGATTGACATATTGTGCGTTGCAAGTGTCACCTTGTGGCTAGCGTCGATCTCATCAAAGACGTGAAAAATGCTTGTCTTGCCGTCGATGGTCTTGTCCAGCTGGTACGTTGACTTTTTTGCCATTTTTTTCACCTATCCTTAATCGAATTCCAAACAATGGCAAAAAAGGCAACCGAACAATTTTCTTTACCCTTTTGCCCTTTTTGCCCTTGTTTGTTATCCAACGCATTCAAGGTGAGAAGCAAAACATTTTGGGGCGTTACCTACCCCATAAACTATCTGAAGTTATCAAGGTTCGGTCGTTCGGGTTTCGATCCCGTCTTACGCGGACGTAAGACACGTTTACGAACCAGTCGAAAACTAGGAACGAAACTCACCAACTATATTACCCATAGGGCATGCATTACGCAAGGGTAAATCAAAAAAATTTTCTAGCGTTATCTACCAGGTAAGTTAACATAGGCTAACTTGCCAGGGCGATACTAGTGCATTGGTTTTTCGTCCGTTCGATCTGTACACGTGAGAAGTTTTTATCTTGTGGTATCTACACTCACTCACACGAACATATATATATGCGTGAGTTGGTAGGACGTGAGTTGGCTACCTTGTGCCTATGGGTGACGCTTAAATCAGAATCACGAACATATATATGTTGCGTCACGTATGGGTGATCCCGTCGCAACCTTGTCCCGTCGCAACCTTGTCCCGTCGCAACCTACATATATATGTTGTCTCGTTTGGTTGATCCTTGTGTCTCGTTCTCTGTCTCGTTTGGGTGATCCCGTCTCACGTCCGTCTCGTTCTCACGTCCGTCTCGTTCTCACGTCCGTCTCGTTCTCTGTCTCGTTTGGGTGATCCCGTCTCACGTCCGTCTCGTTCTCTCGACCGTGTCGGTGTGT
>Ga0326514_10001421_pt1 | contig 15595 bp, 26 predicted proteins | sample 3_2548_0518_D_FD_203653 | JGI IMG/M metagenome (GOLD analysis project Ga0326514, IMG submission 203653) | Bovine rumen microbial communities from UC Davis, California, United States - 3_2548_0518 | ecosystem: Host-associated > Mammals > Digestive system > Stomach > Rumen | place: USA...
CTTCGCCAGTATACTCTCTCTGTCCGCCAAGAAGTTTAATAGAAGCTCCAAAAGGATTGTTAGGATCTATACGGTCCTCTTTAAATTCCTTGTAAACCTTTTCGGGAGGAGTACCTCTCTTCTTGTTTGAGTTGTAGACAATATCAATACCAGGAGGCATGTTATCTGAATACATAGCCATTCCCTTCATAAAGTATTTGTCATCTACAGCTATACGAACCTGAGCATACATACTCTTATCAAGTGAAATATCTTCTACGCCTTTTCGAAGCTCTATAACACCATCCTTAGCACTGCCTCCATCTTCGTCATATCGTATCATGACTCTGCTGGAATCGATGCTTTGAGGATATCTAAGAGCTCCAAGTTTGTTACCATCCTTAGTAGAAATATTAGCAACCTGAATTTCCTTGATAAGTGAGGGGTCTTTTACAACTTCTTTCCATTCTGTATCTGGAGCGCCGAGAACCTTCATTGTGGTTTTCTTTCCAGTTCCCATCTGCTCGACATCCACGCTGTGAACTTTATACCCCTGTTCTTTCAAAACGTTCACAACGTGGGCAAGTCTCTGTTTAGAAACTCCGTCGAGCATGTATTCGGTACCAGCGCCAACGTCCAAATATCTTTTTTTGTCTACTTCTGCTTTTAGTGTCCTAACAGCTTCATCTAGACTGTTTTCTCTACTCTTGGCAGAAGGGTTCAACAAGCTTCGAACAGAAGACTCGTTGATACCCATCTTTCTGCCAATCTCAGAATTAGAATATCCATGGGCTTTAAGCTTCTCAGCATAAGCGACATCAGCACTTCGCTTGTTGTTGGAGGCAACGGTCATCTTGGCTCTTAACTCGGAGGAATTTGAGTCTTTACCTAACACTATCTTTGCAATTTCGGCATCGGTCTTACCTTGTTTTTTTAAATCGTGTACTTGTTTTAGAAAGGAGGCATTGTGCTGGTAAGGATTGTCGCCAGACCCATAAGGATATCTTCCTGAATGTCTTGGTGTACCATAATGAAACAATTCATTTGTGTCGTAAACTCGGAACATGATCATACCTCATTTGAAATATCTTCTAACCATTTACTCTTCTCAACAATGGAATCCATAGCATTAGCAACTTCTTTGGATTCCGGTTTCTGTTTAACAATTTCGTTAGACTGATAAATCCTAAGTTCGATAGGAATGTCAGAAGGATGAATATCATGTTCCAAACAATAAAGAGCGGCATATGTCAAAAGCTGCTCCATATGGGCAGGACATTCACCGCTCTTGTAATCATGTATTCTTAAAATATCATTGGTGTCTGAGATAGCGTCCGCCGTTCCCCAGCACCAATCTGAGTATGTCAGTTTTACTTCAGGATCCATTCGGAATCCTATAGCATCATTAACATACATGTTAAACGTTTCCTTATTCCTCGGTCGTTTTTGTTTATAGAGAATATCTTTTGCTGCCATCTCGTGAAGAGCCGTTCCTCTGAACCTGGCCAGCTGTGCAATGTATCTGTTGCAAACATACTCTCTATCTTTTGTCAACCAAACGTGTGCATTGCTTGGTGACAAAAATGCATGTTCGTTTCTAGGATTTCTCAAAATATTTTTGTAATGCATTCAAAACGTCCTTTCTGTTTTCGGGAAATATAAAAGAGGCAAAGGACATCTCTCCAAGTCTTTTAACCCACCTTCCTTGGTTGGGTCTTAGAGAAGCCTTTGCACTCCGCTTACATTCAAGGGTAGCCCATTTGTCATTGTGTAATATCAATAGATCCGGAAAACCCTGAATGTATGTAGGGTCAGTCTTTGCAACTACGCATCCCGGAAAAGATTCTTCAATCTCTCGCATAAGGTCTTTTTGAAAATCTCTTTCTCGCATAGTCTCTCCAAAAAATATAAAGTCATGTAAATTTTGGCTTATTGTGTCTCTTCTTCTATTATAAGCGATGTTTTTTACGCGACCATTTTTGGCTTTGGATAAAAAAAAATAGCATTTTATTTTATTTAAAAAAATACTATTTTTTCCCCTCGTATAAAAAAAAAGAAAAATACGATTTTTAGCCACAAAAGTGCCTCAGAGCGCTTAACCATGCGGGTTTCAGCGCTGGCTAAATTGTCCGACAAAATAGCCAATTTGGCTAATATGTCCGACATAATTCACAGAATTTTCACAATTTCGTAAGAATATCGTAAGATTCGTGGCTAATATGTCGGACAAAATAGCCAATTATGTCGGACAAAATTATTGCTAATTTTCGTCGTCTTCGACCAATTTTCTAATTGCCAATCGTACCATTTCCGAAGTAGACAGACCATACTTTCTCCCGAGGGTTTTTAGTTTACTCTCATGAAAACTAGGGATTCTCAAGGATATCTTTTTGTCTTTCCTCGAACCCTCAACAGGTCTACCAGGTTTCTTCAATCATCACCACCTTCCTCTGACTCAGCTTTCTTCCGTTCACGCTGTTGAATATCCAGGTACCTTGCCCACGCAAGCATGCCCATCATAGCCGTAGTTACCCCAAACACAAACCCTTCAACCTTGCAAAACATTCTCTCAATCATTTTCATTTACCTCCTGACATTATTACGTGACCAATCTCCGCAATATCGAGTTTTTTTTGTCTTGCACCTTATTATTCACCAGATCACAAATATATCCATAGACGTCATCCCAGTCCTCGAAGCCCATACTAGCCCACTCACTGGGACCACTTCTACGGCACACGAACTTCTTGTTTTCGTCTATGGAAATATCCGGGCATGCTTCAAGAATCCTGTCACGATAAATATACGGCACAGACCGGTTAAGCCCTGTTCTTTTAGCAAGTTCATATCCAGTAAAGCTTTTGCCCTTATGACTTCTTAAAAAGCTAACCATACGCTTAGACGCATTATTAAGCTCCTTGTTCGGCATCTTCTGTCGCCTCCTCTCCTTTTACGAAAATTCTATCCATCAGATCGTCGTACATCTTCTTGTAAATATCAAGCTGTGTCTCAAGAACAATCTTCTCTCGATTGAGCATTGCAACCTGATTGATAGAATCACTATAAAGTTCTGTCCAGTACTTCACGTCATCACGAAGTTCACTCAATTCATCGAGCATACTATCCGGAATATCCATAGGCTTTTCCACGATCTTTTCAACTTCCACAGGTTTCTCAACCTCAACAATCTTCTCTACCTCAACAGGAATCTCAATTACTCTGTTAGGCATTCCGAGAATATCCATGATGCTCCCGCGAACTTTGTTGAACTCATTAATCTCCAGCATTCCACGTTTCTTATACAGATACCGCTGCTTGCGAGTTGTTAATGAAACCGGCTCATAGTACCAGGTACGACTTCCGCATTTAAAGGACTTACAATCCGGAACCCCAAGAATCTCCGAAGAATATAAATAGATGACCTGGCATGCGCTCTTCGTTCCATTGATTATAAGAACCGGTACCATGCTGTGGTCTGCTTTCTCAATATCCCAGATCTCTCCACCATGCCCCTTGCCATTCTGCTCAAACGCAAAGTAAGCTGTAGGATCGTTGTATCCTTCTTCAGTCTTATTGTCTCCGTATTTTGTATCGTCTCCAAATATCAGTTCATTCGAAACTTTGTGCGTGTCGCTCACCCCTACAATGTCTTTAAGAATCGCTCTTGCTACAGCATTTGAATCTGTTTCCACGCAGCACCATCCTTTTTTCTGATCCCAGAGAATATCATTATGCTCTTTAAGAACCTTCTCGCGATACCTTGTAGGATACGAGCTGCTAATCTTTAATTCTCTTGCTATAGCGTTGCCTGAAGTCCATTCTCCTTTATGCTCGTTAAGATAGTTGTAAATCATTTCCGGATAGTTGCATTTAGTTTTCATAATATTACCCCTCTTCTATAATAATCTCGTCTATAGTTACACCAAGCATCTTTGAGACAATCAGTATGTTGTCCAAAGTAGGAAGCGACTGACCACGAAACCACTTGTAAATAGCCTGTCCTGTAGAGAATCCAAGTGCCTTTCTCATGTCCTTTACAGTCATTCCTTTAGCCAGCATCAACTTTCTAATGTTCTGCCCTGTAGCCAAAATATCTATTGCACAAGTCATCATGGCCTTTCGCTCCTTTCGTTAACAACTATGTTCTATACCCGCCTAAATACACATCCGTATTCATGTACTCTACAAGTTCTGTTTCTCCTTCTCGCCTGAAGATGGTAATTTCCTGATGCTTATCCAAGTCAATCTCAACAATATCAAAGAAGTCCTCTCCGAAATCTTCCTGTATGCCGTAATGGTAATAGCCATCTAATTTACGCAGCTCAAAATCTATAGCCTCCTTAGCCTTTTCCTCTGAAGAAAACACACCAAGACAATAGAGGTCAGATCCAAACCCTTTGAAATATCCATCAAAAATTACTGCATATAGTTTCATTTGTTTTTACCTCTCATACCCGTATATTTCAGCATCTTCCTATCGCATTTAGGGCAAGTGTGGAAGTCGGCAATAAAATCAATGTTGTCCAGGCCATAATATTCATAGTCCCAAGGAATGAATAATCCACATTTTGAACAGTACCATCCATCTTGACCGCCATTCTCTCCGTATATCCATTCGGCCGTCTTCCGTTCTGGCTCTAACGACATCAATCTCGTTTCAGCATCCGCTTCTGTATGTCCATCCCAATGTGGCGATCTTGGCAAGTCAACGCAGTCGAACATATCCCAATACTTGTTCTCATAGTGATACGTGTAGCTTCCCTCTGGTGTATCAATGCCAACGATAAACCATCCACCGCCAAAGCAATATTCTCCATCTTCGTGTCTGTATGACTTCCATGCCTTATCCTTGTATGCCTTTACCAAAGCGGAAAAAAGGATCATTCTCTGTTCATAGAGTCCATTGAAAGTATGGAATCCGTCAGATAAATCACCGATATCTTTTACATTGGCAACCTTACAAATTGCTTCAAGTCTGCTTCTTTCTGTATCTGTCATTCCTGTTCACCTCCCATCATCCATCGGAATAGGAAATCCGTCAGGAAGTCCATTAATCAAAATACTGGTTGTTTTTAGCCCTGTTTTAAGAGCAGAAACAAATGCTGTGCTCTGGCATTCACTAAGTTCCACCATTTGTCTCTCAATACTCTCATTAATCTGTCTTCGTAGTGTAGGAGTCAATGGTTTTGTATACTTCATCCCTTTTCGCCATCCTCCTCCAAAGTAATAAGTTCACTGTACGGCAGATCCTCAATCCAACCACAGAATCGTCTCCATTCACCAAGCTTATGCTCTTTCCGCTGCCTGTAAATATTAGTAAGAACTTCATAGTTGAGCATTACAGTACGCTTCTGGTTGTACGAAGACGGAAGCAACTGAATCATCTGCCACCAGTATTTCTTGTCTTTGGTTTCCAAATATAATGTTCTTGCTTTGTTAAGAGTTCGTATAACCCCTATCATAGCTCCAAGTGGGGATGATCCATTCGCAAAGTCTACTTGCTGCCATCTCGAGTTATCAACAGGTTGTTCAGAGTCAGTGCTCATTTGTCCAACAAGATGCTCCCACGAAAAGTCATCAACCGTAAACTCTTTTTTATGAATGCAATGCATAGTACTGCAGGAATTAGCTACTGTTCCAACCTTATATGTGTCAAATTCCTTCCACCAGTAAAGCGGAGCCAGAATATCCACATATACTACAATCATTCTCTTGTACTTAGCATGCTCAGGACCACTTTTAGCCAGACGAAGCATTAAGTCTAGATCATTAGGACCAATATATAAGTCGTCCTCAGGCCACTCATCTGTCTCGGTTGAGTCTAATTCAACACTTGCTCCAAAAATATCGTGGCAATAGCAACAGCCATCCTGGTCAGTAAACTCGTAGAATATAGAATCGCTTCCCTGCCAGGACTCTAACGGATTCCTCATTCCTCGAATAGCAGGTTCAAAACCAGTAACGTCAAAGTAGTTAAGTTTAATCATTCGAATTCCCCCTTGTCTCGATTTGTAAACTCTCTTTTCTTATAGGTGGAAGGCCAGTTAAGAATCCTATTTGGAGGATATCTTTTTCCTTTTGTTTCATACCGATCTGGCTTCTTGAACGGACAGGATCCTTTTTCATAGCCTTCAGACAAAATGGCACATAATATCCCTTTGTCACTTTTGATCATTCCGAAACAACCTTCTGTCTCACTGCACTTTGTCGATCGCCCGTACATTTGTCGTCACCTCCATTCGTACAGGCTTTCCGTTTTTAAGAACTTCAAAAGAAATAGTCGAACCTTCACAGAATATAAAGATTCGACTATTCTTCTTATCTACCCATTTAATTGTTTTGGCTGCATAATCCGGGAACATTGATTTGAAAACTTCGTAGACTTTCTTTCCAGTCATGCCTCATCCTCCGAAATATCCATAAGCCTCTTTTTCATACGGCGTTTCTTATAGCCAACCCACTTGGCAATGTTCTTATTACTAACAATCTCATCAGACATCTGACCAATGCACACAATCACATCGGCAATCTCTTCTTCGATGTTTCCAACCAGCTCCTCTTTGGAATATCCATGTACTCCGTTTTCACCTCTAAGCATCCGTGCAAGCTTCAGACATGCGAAAGAAAGCTCTAATCCCTCTTCCGCAGTCTGTTCAAGCATTGCCGGAGTTCCAATTGTATCTAGTAAAATATTTTTGTCGGACATAATTAAAAAATCTCCTTCACCTTTATTGGTGTTTCTCTTTCAATTCTTTCAGCCATTTCTTTGTCTCTTGTTTGTCTAGTATACCTATTAAATATCCTTTCAACAGAAAATTGAAAAATGTACACATATCCTTTAAGGTCTTCATAAATATCATTCCTCCATTTTTTCTTTTACAACAGCCGTTAAACCGAGACAAACAATTGACACCATAGCTCCAATCCAGGGAATCCACGAATCCATGTCCAGACAAGATCCAAATATCAGTACACAAACCAGGAAAAATCCCATTAATGCATTAAGAAGTCTTTCCATACTTATTCCTCCCTGCAATACTTCTTAAATATCTCGAAGTAGTTTCCTTTGTTACCAAGCGCCTTCTTAGCTATAGCCATAGCTAATCCTTTTTCTTTATCGAACGGCTCGTTCTCTGCTCTAACTACCGTCTTACTACAATCGGACCAGAACACGATTGTAGCCGGACCATTAAATATAACTTCCTTAACGCTCGGAAACAGATTTAGTTCGGCTACTCTAACCTTCGGAGTATACGTATCACCAAATTCTAGAACGCGTTTCTTATAAGGTGTAAACTCATTAGCATCAATGCCAACCATATCGTAAAGTTCGTCACGATCCTCTTTGATTTGGCATATTCCTTCTACACTTGCATCATAGTAACGACATGTACTAGGGTCGAAAATGCACAACAAATTATTGGCTATTTCAAGAACTCTAATCGGAACATCTTCTCCTAAGTAGTCAAGAGCAAATTTTTTTACCATATTTCTGTAATTTACTAATTCGTAATTCATCTCAATACCTCCTACAAATACTTAGACTTGCCTTTTACTACATACCGAAAAATATCAGGCAATCCTCCAACTGCCCAAACTTCATACGGAAAACACGCTGATACTGCTCTTAAATACCCTGAACGAATAGCAAGAGCACCACCAACCATTGTTGCAACACCAAATATCATTTCCTTTCTCATGTACGGTGTCATACAAATCCCTCCTTTGCGAAATAAAAAGAGAACCCTCACACGTTTCCATGTAAGAGTTCCCTCATAATTTATAGTTACTACTTAATTGTCCATAAAGCTGTAACGATAATACCTGATACAAAACCAGCAACAAATATCTTTTTCGAATATTTAATTACCATATTTGTCGATACAAACATTCTCGTTCACTCCTTTCCATCTCATCTAAATAGTCACTTCATTATAGGCTATGAAAATTTCGCGAATGTTCTGGCATTGAATTTTTTCTTACGCTTTAAGGCTCTCTGAATCGCTACATCTATAGGGGCCTTGGATCTCAAGTGATAGTAATATAAATCTGTGTAAGGAGTATTTATACGGTCGATTCTGCCAGCAGCTTGCACCATCGTTTTGTAGGAATAGTTTTGCGAATAAAAGACTATAGTATCTGTAGTTATGCAGTTCCAACCTTCAGCCCCAGCCGTGTACTGTACCAAATATACCCATTTGTCCGTATCCGGAACAGGTTCGTGCACGTGACCATTCCACTGGGCAACTACAAAGTCTTCTCCATAGTCACCATTGTGGAAAGCATTAAGAAGTATGCCAAGTTCGTAGTTGAAATTGTAAAATATAATCATTTTAGGATGTGTAAGATACAGGTCAAGAACAGCATTAATCCGATCATGCGAAGAGTTTACAATCCTTCGTAGTACATGGCATAGCTCACTCGAATTGAGAATAGGTTCGTTAGTATACGGATTGAATCTCGTTTTCATAACTCTCCTGTAGGCTTCTTTGTCATAAGTACATACTTCTTCTATGTTACGCCTGCAGGTTTTTCTTAAGTCGTCCATGTCTACAAGAATATAATCCCTAAGACGCTCAAGCCTTTTTACCTCGAGGAACCTGTCGACTCTTGGGTATTTCGAATATCTGCTGTAGATCACATGCCTGTTTATGAACTCAGACCTGTTCTTGTAAAAGCCGTTAGCAACAAACACAGGAATATAATCCATGAAGGAATCGCCAGGCGTAGCGGACAACAGAATCCACTTGTTCTTTTTTGCAATCTTTAAGAACGATCTTGTCCATGCTCCGGCTCCAACAACTCTTTGCTCATCAAATATAAAGAAGGCACCTGAAACGTCCACATACTTTTTTAGATTGTTCCACGAATCAACATGTACATATTTCAGATCTATCTCAGGAAAGACTTTCAACTCATCTTCCCAATCTTTCGTATCTCTTTTTCGTGCGGTCGTAATAATATAAAGTTCTCCGTTTTGAAACTTAGATTCTCCGTCCAGGTTTCCTCCACGAAGAACGTAAAAATAAGCAAGGGAGGTCCTGGACTTACCAGAACCAACTCCCCCGCATAATATTTTACCATTGCTTAATTCAGCAACTGCTGTCTTCTGATACGAAGAAAGCTCGATGGCCATTACTCTTAAAAGTCTTTAAGAATATAATCAAGAATCGAGCCTTTGACCGCCTCTGTTTTTACGGCATCGACAATTGACATGTTGTAAATATAAAGTGACTTCTCAGAATTAGTAAGAATGTACAGAACCCTGTCTGTGCACTTGAATCCGATTACCGTACTCTGATCAAATGACAATTTCGTGCCATCCCTGAATGTAATTAGTATTTTCATAAGACCCTCCTAAATATCAATCCTAGACAATAAACGGCAGCTCTTCTTCTTCCTCCGTAGGATAGGCCGTAGCTTCATTCATGTAGTCCGAAGCAAACGGATCCTCATCTACAAACATTTCGGCATAGAAGTAACGAATGTAAAGTGTAACGCCACCGTCCTCTCTAGTGAAAGGATTCAACGTGGCCTTCACTCTTGAAATTCTACCTTCGTCAATGTCACTCTTCAGGTCATTCCGGCCAATCTCAATACGAGAGCCATTCTTTACCAGATAGAACTTCGGATTGCGAATATCATTTGGATCATCCCTGAAACCAGCAATAACCTTAACGAAGTAATCCGGTTCGAATCCTTCAATCTCATCTCCATACGGCTTAGTCTCTTTGACGTCAACACCATATCTCATAAGATGCTGAGCAGTTTCTTCCGGAATACTCAGATTACAAAACCGCTGCGTACTTCCGCGAAACCCCTTAGCCGGGTCTCCTCCAAGATTACAGCTATGTGCCTTGTAAATAAGTTTGCTGTTGTCAAGTTTGATAAGACCGATGTTGCGATTGTTAAGATAACGCTCTTCTCTTGTTAATGTTTTCATAAATATAATCCCTCCGTATTTTTAAGCGACAAACTCCTCAAAGCTCTTGATCATGCTATGCTCTTGCACACCTTGTTCATTAATGCTTTTAACAGCGTCCTTTAAGAGTTTGTCATAGTAACTAATATCAATGTCGTCATGTTTCTTAAGATTCTCAACAAGTTCCGATTCAAGCCATCGATAGCCTTTTGTTCCACCAACGCTGTAATATTTACCATCTTTTTCTCGTACAAGCCAGCCACCACCTGCACCGTGTAGGATAGGTGTGAACAAACCAACCCGACCTACGAAAATATAATTGTGACCAGGTTCAATAAGCTTGTTAATTTTATTCCTTTCTTTGAATAGATTGACAATTTCAACAAGCTTTTCATCTCCAATTTCTTCGAGTTCTGAGTCAGTATACAAATGTCCTCTATCCATATCGTTCCAACAGACATCGTCTCCGAAATCTTTTTTCAATTTACGAAGCTTCGTTTCGCATTTAGAAAGCTCTTTTTCATACAATGAAACGTCAGGAAGATCTTCATTCATGTCCAAATATAAAGCTGTGGTAACGCTCTTAGTCTCGCAAAGGTCGTAGAAGTCAATCTCCTCTTTGCTAAAGAGCTTCTTAAACACATACGGCACAGCGAACTGAGTACCTGTAGCAGTCCACTCACCAGGTGTTTCCGGATCGTCCTTGGCACATTTGGCAATATAAACAGCATCGTTCACAAGACAGATCTTCTCAAACTTATGCTCTATCTCGAAGTTGTATCCGTATTCTTTACCGTATTCAATTACGAATTTGGAAATATCATCAGATGGGTTAACAATCTTGATAGAATCGGTCTTGATGTGAATAACCTGAGCACCTCTTTTTACCAGCTCATCACGAAGATTCACCATAAAGAGTGCGCCACGCTTTGCTACAATGTTATCTTTATTACGAGGATCCCTGAATGAATTATCAAACTTAGCAGCTGTAAGACCGTATACCGAATTGATTGCAATCTTAAGCGCGTTAGCCAACGATTTAGCTGTCTTCTTGTCTGTAAGGTATTTCTTAAGCTTACCGTCAAACATTTTTCCAGCTGTTTCGAAATCACCATGCTTGATTGCAACACGAGCTTCTACCAATTGCTTAAATATCTTTGTATACTTGTCACCAAACAGATTCTCAGCAATAATACTGCTTGGATGCATGGAAGCTACGTCAAATGTTACTACGTTTCTATACATTCCTGGCACAGCGTATACGAAACCACCTTCGCCAACAATCTCACCACGATATAAACTCTCAAACTTTTTGATCTTCGGATTCCACTTGAATTCGTACCCTGAAAATCTCGGATCGTCTCCCAGAAATCTGTAATTGAATTGCTTCTGCGGATCCTTGTCATTGCCAAATATAAGCTTGGTTGTGAGCTTGTTTGTAGTGTCGTTGACAATACCTCCAGCAATATCAGCTAGAATCTCTCTTGCAATGAAATCGCCCTGAGTTGCATTGAACACAGCTTCCGTAGCTGCTACGTCGTTTTTACAGTACTCTACAACCTGAGGCCATAATTCTTCTGGAACAGGCTGATCCCAGGGAAGTCCCATCTCTTTGTGATGAATATGGAGCTTAATCTCCCACTTCTTTAAAGACATCTTGTTCGAAGCATAGTCCAGAGTGTCGGTGTAACTATAGTTGTACGCCTCTCTAAAATATGCATCAGGCTCGTTGTTAATAATCTTAAGCGATTGCCTAAACAACATCTGCAAAGAATACCCTAAAGCCCTGGCATGAAAAATATGATTGTCGTACTTTCGACAATTGTGCCCTATCATTCTATACCCGGCATTCAGGAATTTAACAACGTCCTTTTGAGATGGATTGAGCATAACCTCGAACGGCTTATCAGCTCCAAGTTCCTTCCAAACAATTACAAAGAGATTCGGGTAAACTTCACAATCTGCAAATATAATCGGTTTCTCTTTAGAGAGCTCTTTCTCCTCAGGTTCTTTGCGAGATTTAAACTGCATTTGGTTGACCACGTCATGACAATAAGCTTTGTTATGTGTTGAGTTCATAGCAAAGTCCATAATATCATTCCGCAGATGGCTGACGTCATACACGAGATCACTATTGTGTGCTTCGTCAAGAATCTTTTTAATGAAGTTTATACTTTGTTTTGTGCTGTCATGAAACTCTTTGTTGAGATTTCGAAATATCAGTTCTTCCAGTTTACTCTCTGTCTTTACTTGCTTTTGATTAAACGCTTTCTTCACCTCCTTCTTTTTTACAGGCAGGCCAGAATCAATCGTCGCAATCGGAAGATTGTTGCATTTAGTAAGCTTTCTTCGCAAAGACATTTTTCCTGTGAAAACCTTAATCTCTATTCCTTCAGAATATAAGCTTTCCAGATCTTCCGGGTTACCGGTGTAAATATAATGAAGATGGATTCCACCCCCGCTTTTGCTAAGTTCTGCATAAGTAGGTTTGAATTTTTTAGCAGCTTCGTAGTTGAGGTCAAATGACTTGTTACCATGCTCGTCCTTAAGGTCAAAGTCGACAATAATATGATACGGAGAAAACGGTCTCATAAAATGGATTCGTTTCGTATCAATATCTTTTAACGTCGTTTTGCACTTGTCCCACGAAACTTTAGGTCTACTGCCATCTTCTACGGCATATTGAGCAGGAGAATCTCTTTCTACCTCGTCAAATATAGAAGGCTGTTCCAAAAATTCCAACCAGGATTTTTTCTCGTTTTCGTTTTCAGAAGTTTTCTTCTCAGAATTGTATGAGAATTTCTCCTTTATGAATCCCGAATAGTACTTCCACACTCTGGTTCCATCTTCAAGTGTCATCCGCTCGTCATAGGACTTGAAGTAGTTCTTTAATTCCTCTTGAAAAGCCCTGCGATTATATGGATAGGACACTTTGGCAGACTCACAATATCGGTTATACTTCTCATAAGCAGCTTTTAATGTAATCCCGTCTTCCGCTTCAAATTCTTCGTAGTACTCCAGTACGAAGTTATAGAAGTCATTCGAAGCAACGATCATTTTCTCCGGAATATAAGAGCTATAGATCCTTTTATTCTTCCGATACACCTGAAGACAATGCCAGGCTATTGCTCCGAGCTCAAACTTCACCTGTTCTATAAGCTCGTTGTATCTTGACTCAGGAATCTTTTTGCCTGTTGGGGAAACATCAATTAGACGTCTGATTATTCCAGACTTAGCATCGGTTATGCGAACCGGTTTGTTCGTACCCATAAATAAGAAACAGTTAAACTTCGCATCATACGAAGATTTAAACTTTTCGTTTACGGTCATAACTTCGTGAGAAACAATAGAGTTTAGACGTGTGTTGTCCTCTATTCGAGACAGGTCTCCATCGTGCTGAATAGCAACTAAAGGGTTTGTTCTGAAAGCTTCTAAAGCAAAAGAGCTGCTTAATGATCCTAACGCCTTTGCGTTAAAGCTGGAATAATATCCATCAAACAACTCTTGAATAATGTTTAATATTGTAGATTTGCCGGTTCCTGCCGAGCCATACAGTACCATGAATTTTTGTATGGTCTTTGAGTCTCCGGAAATGATAGCTCCAATAGCCCACTCGATCTTCTTTCGTTCTTCTGGAGAATATAATGTTGAGATAAGTTCTTCATAAGCATCAATACTACCCTCTTTCAAAGAGTACTCCAGCTTTTTACTTGCATAGTCTGTTTTCTTTGTAGCAGTATTGGCAAATATAATCTTGTCATCGAGCTGATGATAGTTGTTACGCATCTGCTTTTGACAATACTTATTCCATTTGTCAATCATTCCAGAATCACTGTCCCACAGGTGCATGACTTTTACATGATCTTCCGTATTGTCCTTGACCTTGTCGAAATATAAGTCAAGTTCCCGGTCGATCATCATGATTGCGTCGTCTTCATCAGTGGACCAGAGCTTATCGTCGTCATTCCATATGGCGTAGAAAGCGTTTCCACGAATCATTAAGTCTTTAGACTTACGAACAATGAACTTCGGGTAAATCTCCCGCACGCCTTTCTTTGGAGATCTCTCAGAAACCATTAAAAAATCAAACATTCATTTGTGATCTCCTTTCTGTCAATTTTTATCTGATTACTTTTACATTTTTGTATTTAACTCCGAATTCTTCTACTTCAGAGTGGGTGTCGAAGAAAATATCAATGTGGTCTCCACAGACACCTCCGCCACAATCCTCTGCTTTGTAAACATTACCTCCTATCTTTACCCTGCTGCCATAATCAATGACATCAGGATCCACAGCGATTGTGTGTCCGCTTGTTGCAGTCGTTCCTGTACAGGTTCTTCTACCATATCCCTCCGAGCATTCTTCGCAGGAACAATATGCGGTGATCTTAAATTCACCCATTTCGATAGTTTTAGCATTAACATTAAGTGACATACTCAAAAACAGGGCACATGTTAACAGTAACTTTTTAAACATATAAACTCCTTTCGGGACGTTTACGGGTTGTAATAGAAATGCTCATCCAGATACCAGGCCATTTGATACCATAGATCAGCACTTCTAAAATCGCGGTCGTCTCGAATCGTGTAAAATATACTTCCTCGGCCGTTCTTTGCATACTCACGATTCAAGAACCGCTCAATAATATTCATTACGGCTGTTATGTCAAATTTTTCATCCGGGTATTTTTCCAGCCCAAGATTTTCGAACATTGTCCAAAACCACAGAGAAGTTCTGTCTCCTTCGTCAGGGTCCTGCATAATATCTTCTTCGCATCTCCTGGCTAGAGCAACCAACACCTCCAGAACATTTGCACCAGATTTATGAGTTTCTGCGTATTCTTTGTCATATAAATATCTTAAACGCCTACCATCTATATCACGGTTCTCATCAGTCGGAATAGTCCATTTGTATTTCGTAACGAATAGTATCCTAAGACAATCTGTGTACCTATAATGATCTGGAGTGTTAGCGTCAATAAGTCTTAACAGCCAATCAAAGTACCAGTTACCATAACGGTCTATGCATATGCACCTCCTAGCTCACACCGTCGTATGAAGAATATAATCTTTGTACTCCATAGTCAGTTTTCTTATTATAGTTTCTAATGTAAATCACCTCATTCGTTCCTCCGGTTAATACTTCCAGGCCTTCAGCACCTACATATTGTTCTACATCCTCAGGGAAAATATACTCTCCAACTTCTGTGGTAAGACAGTCGTTAACATCGTAATAGTAGAGAATTTCTTTATTGAACTTGTCGTCATTCTCGTAAATATAAAGATCGATGAGTTCTATTCCGTCATCTTCGCCAGACGGTTCTCCATCATCTTCCCCAGAATATACAGCAGTATAGTCTGTGTAGCTTTCCTCTCCAGCGCCTCCAGTTTCTGCTTTATACTCCTCGTAGTCTTCTGAAGTTTCTTTAGACTCCTCTTCGCCAGGTGTTTCATCTTTTGAAATATCATCTGCTTCACCTCGAATCGCGGCAAGCTTGGTATTGTAGTGGTCCATAAAAGCTTTGGTTTCTTCATCGGCTGCCTCCTGAATCTTTCCTTTAATAAAGTAAGTGGAGATAGCCGTACCAGCAATTACTCCAGCTCCAAATGCAAATATAAGCTTAAGATTGATCATCTAAATCCCCCTTGTTCTCTAAATAGTATTTCAGGTATTCAAGATACCAGATTGCTTTT
>Ga0326514_10001422_pt1 | contig 15592 bp, 12 predicted proteins | sample 3_2548_0518_D_FD_203653 | JGI IMG/M metagenome (GOLD analysis project Ga0326514, IMG submission 203653) | Bovine rumen microbial communities from UC Davis, California, United States - 3_2548_0518 | ecosystem: Host-associated > Mammals > Digestive system > Stomach > Rumen | place: USA...
TGGAAACTGTTGATACACAACTTTGGGCTGGTATTAGTGGAGAAGCTACAGCAAGAGAAGCTGCTGATGAGGAAATAAGAAATTCAATCACAGGTTTACAAGAAGACCTTCAAGAAGAAACAGAAGCTAGAGAAGCTGCTGATGAGGAAATAAGAGGTCTTATTGTATCTGAGGAAGTAATAGATGCTAAAGTTGCAGCAGAAACAACCAGAGCACAAGAAGCTGAGGCTACTTTACAGACAGCTATCGATGATGAAGCAACTGAAAGACAAAACGCTGATTTAGACTTAGGCTCTAAATATAATAATTTGGACGGCAGAATTGCTGGTTTCGAAGCTAATCTTCAAGATGAAACAAACGCAAGATTGTCAGCAGATACAGCACTTGAAAACGCTATAGCTGTAATTAATGATTCTTACGCTTCAAAAGATTATGTTGATGGAAAAACCGCTGAAACCTTTAGTTCAGCAGTATCTAGTGCAGTAACTGATTCTAAGGATTATACTGACGAACAAGTAGATGCAGTAGAAGCTGATTTGAAGAAATATTGTGATACTGGTCATACAGAGTTACAAGAAGCAATTAGCGCTAATGCAACAAGAATTAATGCGATAACAAACTGGAATGGCGAAGGTGATTATCATGACGATGGTAATGGTATACTTGATGTACTCCATAAGGAATTCCATGATTTAATAGATACATTAACTCAAAAAGGTATTTTACCATAAGAAATAAAATAACGAATAAAATAAATAATATATTATGGCTGTTAAAAAAAGAGGTTTTTATACTCCTTGGGGATATATGGAGGAAAATGATTATCAAAGTTCAGAAACCCAGTTTGAGGTCGAGCTTAATGAATTATTTGCTTCTGCTTCATATAACAAGGACGATAAAAAAATACATTTTTACAATAATGATGGAAAAGACCTATCAGGCAGCAGCATAGACACCACACAATTCGCTGGCGGTTCTGTTATTAAAGATGCAACTTATGACCCAGTAACAAAGATTCTTACAATAGAATTTGAAAATGGTGATAAGGTTGAAATCAATTTTGCTGAACTTGTTGACGAAACTGAATTTGGTGATGGTTTGCAAGTTGTTGATAGCATTGTTTCAATTCTTATTGATGAGTCAGGCGAACCATACCTTTCTGTTGGTGAGAATGGTCTTAAAATAGTTGGAATTAATCAAGCTATTGCTGATGCCTTAGCTGACGAAAAAACACGTGCAGAACAAGCTGAATCTGATTTACAAGCCGCAATTGAGGCTGAGGGACAGAGAGCAGAAGATGCAGAAGCAGCACTCGATGCAAAAGTTGACCAAGAAATCGCTGATAGAGAAGCAGACGTTGATGCTGAAGAGACTAGAGCAAAAGCTGCTGAGGAAGCACTTGATGCAAAGATTGACCAGGAGATTCAAGACCGTAAGGATGATGTTGATGCTGAGGAAACTAGAGCAAAGGCTGAAGAGGCTGCTGCAAACAGAAGAATCGACGCCCTTAACGATGCTCTTGATGCTGAGAAGACTCTTAGAGAGGCTGCTGACGTTCGTCTTGAAAACTTGATTACAGCAGAGAAGAATAGAGCCGAAGCTGCTGAGGAAGCACTTGATGCAAAAATCGACCAAGAGATTGCAGATAGAAAAGCTGATGTGGATGCTGAGGAAGCTAGAGCAATTTCTGCTGAAACAGAACTTGGTAATGCACTTGACCTTCTTAATCAGAAACTTGGTTATAAGGATAATGAGACACTTCAGAAGAATGGCGAACACGAGGTTGCATTTGGTTCATATAACATAAGCAATACTGGTGATACTCCTGCTGACAGAACCATCTTCTCAATTGGTAATGGTACTGCTGACGATGCAAGAAGCAATGCATTAGAGGTTAGAGAAAATGGTGATGTTTATATGTGGATTGAGAATGATTATTTGCAGATTAATAGACTTCTTGCAATGCTTGCACATGAGGTTTATGATGATGACGATAATTCAAACGGATAAAAAATAATTAATTAAAATATTAGACAATAATTTATGGCAAAAAACGTTCAAGGCGTAATATTTTTACGTAACGGTAATCTTTATGAGAGTCGTCAAGTAGCTCTTAATAGAGTAGCAACAGCTGCAACCAGCATTGCTGACGGACAGGCTATATTGGCTCGCTATACAGATGCAGACGATGAAAATAAGGTAAAAACCATTGTTGGATTTAAGTATTCTGGTGCTAGTTCCAGCTATCTAACACTCATTGATGTTGAAGGCTTAAAGGGAGATGCTAAGGCATTGGTTGATGCACTTAGAACTGAGATTAACGATAAACTTGGAAATGGTGTAACTTCAACTAACACAGCTACTGCGCAACTTGCAGCTTTAAGCGGTGGCACATTTGACCCTGATGCAAGTAGTAGTGCTGACACATCTGTAGAAGGTGCTAAGGCATATGCTTATAGCCTTATTGGCACACTTGATTATACAGATACTGCTGAGACTGGCAAATATGTATCAGAGGTAACTCAGTCAGATGGTAAAATTATTTCAACAACAAAGGTTGAACTTCCAAGTGTAACAGGACAAGCTGAGTCTAAGAAAGTTGTAATTTCTGTTTCTGAAGACAAGGGTACTGTATCTGATACAAAGGGTACAATTTCTTCAAGTGCTGGTACTATTGTTCTTAATGATAATACAGATGGTGGCGTTAACTTCGAGGTTAACATTGATAATAGTACAATCGTACAGGATGAGACAACAAAGGAACTTAAGGTTGCTTCTGCTGCATTGACTCAGTATGTTGGCGATGAGGATACAATCCACATTTCTGCTGTTGACACAACAACCAATACAAAGACAATCAGTTCTCCATTAACAATTTCTGCAACAACTCCAACTGAGGCTAATGTTAAGGAGCAGTATAATCTTGTTGGCGCAAATGGCAACACAATTGGTGCGACCATTAAGATTTACAAGGATAGTGCATTGCTTTCAGTAGCATTACTTCACGCTGATTATAGTGACCCATCAGACCCAGTTCTTCCAACATATGATAAGGAAACAGATACATGGACTGACATTGCTGGCCCAACACAGGCAAACCAGGCATTGTGTTATGCATATGAGGACGTAAGTGGTAACACTGTTGTTGCAGCAGTTCCAGTTGGCTCATTCATTAATGAGCAGGAATTCGCAAGTGGTATTACTTGGGACGCAACAGAAAATAAGGTTCGTGGTGTTGTTGACCCAACTTCTGAAACCTTCTTGACAGTTGGTGCTAACGGTTTCAAGATTAGTGGCGTTAGTGGACTTGTAGAGAATGCTATTGAAGCTCTTGATGCTGATGTAAGTGGTAATTCAACTCACGTAACTGTTGGCGTTGAAGAGGTTGATGGTGTTATCACAGCAGTAACCGTATCTGAGAGCAAGATTGCTGATGCTGATGACCTTGCAGCACTTAGTGCAAAGACTGTAACTGAGATTGCATCTTCTAATGCAAGTATCTCTGCTGTAAGTTCATCTACTACTGATGGTACTGTTAAATACGATATTGTAACTGATGCTGATAAGATTAAGATGAGTGGCTTCACAGTTAGTGGCACATCTTCATTCAGTGGTATAACAAATGATGACACAATCGCTGATGCATTCGATAAGGCTAACGCTGTTATTACAGAAAATGAGAGAATTACAGCAGCAGCTCTTAATGACCTTAACGATAAGATTGAGGCTGTAAGTGGTTCTTCATTGAGTGGCGTATCTGTAAACAATGTTGCTCTTACAAAGACAAATAACGCTGTTAATGTACAGATTAGTGGTTCAACAGCTGCTCCTAGTGCAACTATTAATGACCCTGCAATTATCGTAACAACAGATAACTCAACTGGTGCAGTTACAATTGGTTTAGGCTATATTGACTGCGGCACATACGATGATGAGTAAAAAGATTAAACAATACAATGCTCAAGGGATTATACCCTTGGGCATTTACCAAGAAAATTATAAACTAATTTATTAAATATTTAAGAAAATTATGAACAAAAACATTTGGTCTTTAGGACTATTACGTAATGGTAAACTTTATCCTACCAAAGCCGCTGCAATGGCTGCTTATGAAGTAGCAACAAATGATGGTGTTGCAAAACTTGCTCGTTATCTTGGAGAAGATGGCAAAATCAAGACTATGGTAGGTTTCTACGCTGACGCTGCTGAGATGAGTGAGACTGGTGAAGCACAATCAAGCTATACCATTCTTGACATTGTAGGTCTTGATGGCGACATTGCTAAGTTGAAAGCCGCTGTTGCTGCTATTAATGAAATTATTGGAGCAGGTATTCCTGGTACAACTCTTACCGCTGCAATCAATGATATTAACGCAAAGATTGGTGAAGGATTTAGCGAAGACTTTACAGTAGCTAATGCTATTGAAGCTCTTGAGCAAGAACTTACCGACAAACTTACAATTTCTCTTGAAACAGCTGAAACTCCAACTTCTGGCTATCTTAAAACTTATATCCTTTCACAGGGTACAGGTACTGGTAAGACTGAGATTGGTAAGATTGACATTCCAAAGGATTTAGTTGTAAAAAGTGGCTCTCTAGTACATGGTACTTGGAGTGGTGATACCTTTACAGAAGACCCAGAAGGTCATGATACAGCTATTAAGTTGGTTATCGCTAACCAAGAAGCCCCTATTTACATTAACACAAAAGACCTTGTAGATATTTACACAGCTGGTGACGGTATTACAGTTGAAAATAACGAAATTGCTGTTAACCTTGACCCTGCAGGAGAGTTATTCTTAACAGTAAGTTCAACAGGACTTAAGCTTGATGGCGTTCAAGCTGCTATTGATAAAGCTGTTAAGGATGCAGAGTATACTGCCGGCGATGGTATATCAATTGCTGCTAAGAATGTAAAGGCTGTTGCTGCTAAGTATTCAGCACCTAAAACAACAAATCCAATCATTGTTGATAAAGATGGTATTAAATTTACCACAGCACTTGATTGCGGTTTCTATGATGACGAAACAGTAGAAGCACAGACTGCTGCTGACATTAATAATATTGCTAACCCAAGTGATACTGATGTATTCATTGATGGCGCTGAAGCATTAGGTGCTTTAACAACAAAGAAGACATTCAAGAACATTGAAGTTTCAAACGTTGAAGCTGGCAAACAGATTTATTTGAGCGCTGAAGAGTCAATCGTAATGGATAACGTTGATGTAACTGGTGACAAGGGTTCAAGTAATGGATACTTCTTGTATGACGCAAAGGATGTTGAGGTTTCAAACATCACAGTTGCAGATGGTGCAAAGCCATATAACGTATTCGAAGGAAGTCAGTCAGTTGCAAGTGATTCATTTGTAGCATCTAACATCACAGTAGATGATGTTGCATTACAGCATAATGTATTTAACATCTATAAGGTTAACAATGATGCAACAATTAAAATAACTGATGGCGAGTTTAATCTTAACGTTAACAATTCTAACATATTACGTTTGTCTAACTTATCAAATGCAACAGGCGTAACAGTTGAATTCGAGAACATCGATTGGACATATGAGAACACCCCAGGTTCTGCTGACTTTGGATGGGCAGGTCTTATTATTTATCAGCCATTCGGTGCTGACGAAGGTAAGGCTACTGGTGACTTGACAGCAATGAAGACATGGAACTTCAAGTTCAAGAATTGCAGATACAATGGAGTTAAGGTAGATGCTAACAACTTCGGCAAGCACAACCAGGTATTCTATATGTATGACGTTAAGGGCTTGGCAACACTTGCAGACCCATTTGCTAATGGATTACATCTTATTTTTGAATAATAACAAATTAAATCTAAAAAAAAAGAGTAAGGCGTTTGCCTTACTCTTTTTCTTTATTAACCAATTTTTTATAGAATTCTACTCTCTGTCTGCAAACCTCAGCCAATGAGTATCTGTCCTTTACAAAATTATACAAGTTATCTTGCAATTTCTTAAGCATTTCCCTATCATCTGCAAGCTTATTAATATACTTAGCCCACTGCTTATGATTCTTTGATGAATCAACCAGCAAAGCTGTACCATTTTCATTTATCTTTCCACCTTTTTCAATCATTGGTATCAGATTAATGGTATATGCGCCAAAGTTCTGAGCAATAAATGCAGTATGTGTGAATCCACATTCAATCTCTTTCAATTCTGACTTAACGCTATTAAATTCATTCTCTTTAAGCGGTGCAATAAGAACATCTACGTTTTCGTAGTGTGTTGCATAGTTTGTAATATCTCTAGTCCACATTCTACGATAAGGTTCATTAACGAATGGGTCATCAACATTTGCCATATATTTCATCAAGAACTCTTTATGTTCTGGTGATACTGTATTGTAATTGTCTGTGAATATTTTTTCATAGTCGCACCATATACTTTCTTGTGGTAATATAGGTCTTGTTGTCTTCTCACCGGTTGCTTGATTGTAGATAGTTCTATTTCCTCTTGTATCGAATCCACAAAGAACGAATTGAACTTTATCCTTGTTAATTTGTTTTGCAATACCATTGAGAAGCTCCAAATCCTTAAAGTGTGAAGAACCGCATATAATTCCTACTCTAAGTCTTCCATCACCTTTTGTCTTTTGTCCTGCGTATTGTTTTTCCTCAGGATTGATAGCATTAGGGAATACTGCAACGTTATTATTATATTTCTTCAATACCTTTGCAAATATTGGAGTTGTTGTTGTAACACAAGTTGCTTTCTTCAAGTGATTAATAATTGGTTCGTGCCACTTTTCCTTTTTAGCAGTAAGAGACATTGGATGGTCTTCTCCAAGTTTGAAATGGTCATCCACGTCAATTATTACTGGAATACCAAGGAAATTAATCATATCTATAATCTGACAATTTCTATCCAACTGTTTATGAATGTGTATCAAATCATATTGCATTAAAAATTTATCAAGATTCTCTTGTGGCAAGTTGTAAACAATATCAACATCGAATTCGTCCTTATAATGTTCACCAATATAGACATGTGGGTCTACTGAACGAAACTTTCCTACTCCCGTACGGTCGCTAGGTATTACTAACATTTTAATTTTTTTATCCATATATATGTTTTTCATAAAATATATGGAAAATATAGATAAAGTAAATAGCAATAAAAAAAGTGAACTTATTAGGTTCACTTTTTATTTATGTTTTTTACAAATTTTAGTTCTGCTTCGAAAACGTTACCATTTTTTGTTACCAAATTTATTTTTTTATCACCAACTTGAATCATTCCTAAGTCATTATTTTCTGTTAGCATTTTCTTGCTAAGTGCATTAACATACTTTTTAACAGAAGCTTCTACAATGCTCTTTATCAGCTCGTAATCAATTTTCCCATTTGAAGGCTGATAATTTGGCTGTGAGACGTTTTCTTGTATTGGTTGGGCAGTATTGCCACCTTCTATTCCAAGCTTGTCCAGAACAGACCTATTTGGGTCAAATACGCTTTGGTCGATATAGTTGCTACTGAATGATTCCAATATCTCCTTTGGTAAACCTTTGTTTACTTGTGTAGGCATTTGTTGTGCGACTGGCATTTGCTGTCCCATTTGTCTACTTTCCATAAATTGAGACATTCTATTATCCATTGCAGCTCCCAACTTATCTTCGCTGTCATCAACATAAGCTTCATTAAGTCTTGAAATTGAAGAGCCGTTAGAACCGTAGGATGGGGCTATGTTATCAAAGCCAGTAGCAACAGGTGCTGCTGCCCCTTTTAGACTTCTATATGTCCTTTCCCTATCCATTTGCCTTTCCTTAATGATATGTGCGTCTTGCTGTGCATCAGCATGTATCATTTTTCTTGCCTTATCTTTTATATTAGCAAATTTGCTAGCGTCCATTGCCATTATTTTTCAATTTTTTGTCTTTATCATTATTTTTATCTGGTGCTATTGGACCTTGCTGCGTTTGCTGCGGTTTCATAACACTATTTTGCATCATTGCATTATCTTGCTGTTGTTTTTCTGCTTCTGCTTGCGCCCAAATATCATTATCGAATCTATTGAAGTCATTTGCAGTATCATCAATATTTCTAGCGTATTGAGCATATTTTTGACTATTTGGCTGAGATGAATATACATTTCTCTTCCATTGCTGAGAAGCATTTGGAATTGGGCCTTGAGTATTCTTTTTAGCAATCTTAGGTGCGTTTTTAAGAGTTTGCGTTTTTGCTTTCTGTACGCTTAGAGTATCATTTGTATCATAATCAAATTTAACTTGAGCATAAATCACTTTCATGGAATTATCACCCTTTTCATTATATTCAGGAGCATCATAACCTTGCATAGGAGGTGGAACATTAAAAGTTTGTTGCCTAGGTTCCCAATAATTGATTCCAGATAATAAAAACATTTTCCACCCCGGTTCTCCCCTTAAAGAGTCACCGGATACTTGATAAGCCCTTAGTGCTTCATTTCCAGCTAATGTTAAGCCATAATCATACGGTTGAATCAATCTTTTACCTGGTGCGTTATTATCGCTATCTGAATATGCTATTACCACATATTGTCGTTTATTAATAACATCAACCACGTTTTTTGACCCAACCGATTCATTTAAAACTTTTTGTAATATTTCATATAAATTTAACTTCATATGTTAATGATTACATGTGTTTAATAGTTTGACCAATGTAATATTGTCCTAGAGCAATATTTTCAGAAGTGTTAACCAAATTAGCTCCGTAAGGATTATTTTCATTATACTTTGAACTATTCATTGCTCTTTCACGTCCACCAAAGCCATTTCTGCCTTTAATATCATATAAGCCGCCTATTGTATGACCATCTCTCTCATAAGTCATAAAATTATCGTACTTGATAGTATTATCTGCTACGCCTGAGCATTTAGGTTGCCATGCGGTATGCCCTCCGTGACCAGTGCCTTTACCCTGTGCATCACCATCTGACATTGCATCTTTATGTGTTGGGCCATAAGGTTTGTTTTCATTATAGTCACTTCTATCAAGTTCATAATCTCTTTCTGCTATACCAGCCTTTTCAAGGCAAGACTGACCATTGTTCTCTAATTCTGCCATATCTTATATAAATTTTAAGTTTTTTATTTTAATAATAAATAGTTATTTTACTATTTTTGGTTATTAAGTTTTTTCAATATCAATAATTGGTCTTCTGTTATTCTAACAGTAGCGTTACCCATTTTTAATGGTTTATTAACGTCTGCGACCTTTTCTGGATGTTTTTCAAGTTTTGGAACTGGTGGAACAGCCTTTACTTTTTCTACAGCCGTTCTTGCAGCCCTTAATTGGTCTTTTGCCCAAGGGAATAATGGGCCAGTTAATACGTTATTAATATCATTTGGATTACTTGATATTTCACCACTATCCTTTTCTTGGTTTAATTTTTTAAGTTCTGGACCAGATATTGTTTTATCGCCATTATGAACTTTGTCTTTTTTATTTGACCTTTTGTTATAGTCATCGTCTATAATGGCATTAATACGCTTAAAGCCCTTTGACGTTTTATACTTGTCAAAGAGATTACGATTTAATTTTAATTTATCAACAATTTTATCTGGTACAACAAATTGCTTTTTACCAATTGTTTTACTTTCGTCTTCAAATATTAAAGCCATAGTTATAGTTTGTATTAATATGCGTTCCTACCAAAGCCTGCATAGAAAGGCCATTGCTTTGATAACGATTCAGGCGCCTTAAGCTGTTTAACAGCAGAACCATGCTGAGGATTTCCATCAACATCTGAAGTGTTTTCTGGAGCAATCTTACCTGATTCAGACTCGTCACCAAATTCTTTAACAGTTCCTCCGTCAAAATTTGGCGCATCTTCTTCTTTTATTAGTTTTTCAAAAAGCCTAAGTTGTTCTTCTTTTAACTTAATCTTCTTCATAAATATACATATTTAATTTAATATAAATATTTATATTTGATAAATAATCTTATTCTAGATGGCTAATTTAAAGGATAATAACTACCATAATTTAAAAATAAGGGTAAATAAGGACGAATATTGGGATTTTTTTATAAATAAAGATTCCTACGGACACTTTTTATCCAACTCAAATCGTATGTATGATAATTGTCTAATATCATACATTGATGTGTCATTGCCAGAATGTTATAGTGGCGACACATGGCTTTTTGGAAGTAGCAATTATCAATGGGAAAGTGCATATACAACAACATATACACTTAACAATATAGGCTATACTGCAATAGATAATGGTTTTTTCACTTATAGGAAAGACAGAATAAGCAACAAAGACTTTTTTGAAATCTTCACCAAGTCAAAATATGATATTGTTGAAAACGATAACAGATTAAAACTCCACGCTGTAAGTGGTAATACTCTTCTATACGAATATCCTGTTCATATAGAAAATGATGCCATTAAATTAAATGGTGGCTTCTATCAAGGATTCTTTATGACTGAATGTAATAAGTATAGGGTATTGCCTTTCAGAATGGAAGACGGAGATTTTTGGGAATTTGAATTTGAATTAAACAAGTGCGAATTAGAAAAAGAATCCGATAAGACATTAAACGACAAATATCCAAACAATAAGGGTATATTCTTTTATTTAGGTACTAGGGCTGAGAATAAATGGATATATATGTACGATGAAGATGATGTCGAAGGAAAAGAATCTTGTTTTACTCTATCATACGATGATTACATTGAAGATGCTCATATTGACAAAAAAGATTATATTGTTGGTAATTTTTATGATGTTGAGCCTGAATATATTGAAGATGATATAGACGATTATGTGAATTTCAATTATTATGACGAGAAATATTACACTCCTAGTGAAAAAGAATTATTCTCAGATGATATTGATTGCGAGGGTAATAGCATAATGGATGATTTCTTAGATTACGCTATTAAACCACGTATAATTGACGAAAGTCTTCCTCATAAGGTAATTGGCTGTTCTTGCTGCTCAGATAGTTCAAGTCATAAGCAAGTTTCATTTGCAAACTATTGCGGCTGTGTTAAGCAAGCATATGTTAAGAATGGAAATAGCGATAAATGTCTTTCTTGTGATTTGATATTTGGAGAAGATGGATATATTGACGATTTTGATGGACTTGAGGAAGACCCAGGATATTTCGAAAATGAACTTAATATTGTAGATTTTGAATATGAAACAGACAATGGCTTCTTATTTAAATCAGCTAATGATTACTATTTCTACACTGATAATAAATTTTTATTGTTTGACAGAACCTGCAAAGGATATACAGTAAGAGATTGGGTTGAAGGAACTCAAATGATGTATTTCGGAAAAAGGAATAAGTTTAAAGAGAATTTATTCATTTTGATGAATAGAACATCAACTGGATACACAGTTAGAGACATTGATGTTTTAAGGGATAAGGCTAACAGCGTATATGATGATTTATATAACGACATATACAACAACGCATTTGCTCTTAGAATTACAGATAATGGAGAGATTGGCTATAGATACCTTGTATTGGATTGTGAGTCTGAAGATGAACATAAAATTTCAATAATTGAAGGTTATTCAAACCCAGGAGTGATAAGTGATTGTGAATGGCATACGGTTCACGTTAAATTAAAGAAGACTTTTGAAAAAATTAAACTTTATTTCTACGTTGATGGAAAGTTGGTTTATATTACAAGGCAATTACCTAATTTCAATTTCCATAAGTTAAATGACCTTTACGAAAAACAAGAGGGTGTACCATTCAATATTTCTCTTGGAGGTGGAACACAAGGTTTAGGTGAAACAATTCAACCAAACTACATGTTAGAACCAACAAGGCTTTATCCATTGGAAGAAAATTTCGCAGGAACATTCATTGGCTATATCAAGTCATTCAAGTTCTATAATTGCGGGGTTGAATATATGAATATTTTGAATAATTATAAATGGGAGAAAAATAAAAGGGGTGATAAATAATCACTCCTTTTATTCTATATAATCATTCATCATAAAGAAATCATCTATTATTCCTAGTTTAAGCGCTGCTCTATATGCGGTTTGATTGTTTTGATAAAATTCTGTCTTGGTGTTGTACTTAACAGCCTCTTCCTCTATGTGCTGATAAGTCCAATAACCTTTCTTGTGTTGTTTCTGTTTTACAAGCCAATCCATTTCATCTATAAACCCATAACGATGCGCAGCTAGAAACGCACTTAAGTTTCCTTTTTGAAACTCTTCTTTGGTAGTGTATTTCCTAGCTTCTTCCATCATATTTTCCTTGTTTTTCCAATATCCTTTAGGGTGTTTCATAAAAATTGTAGGGTTTATATACATTTCTTACTATAAATAAGGACCAAGTTAAATTTTTTTAATATTTATATTAAATTAAATAATAAAAAATAAAATAATAACATGTCTAAAGGCTTATATTTTTATAAACTAGTTTCTCCTTATGAGGAAGATGTTACAAAAAATTGCAAGTTAACAGTTAACGAAATTGATAGCAATTTTTTGAATCTCAAGGATGAGGATATTAAGAGTGCTGAGCTTGATGAAAGAACAAAGTCAGTTATTCTTACAAGAAACAACGGTGATAAATTAGTCGTTGACTTAACTCCAATTTTAAGTGGGGCTGTTTATGACCTTGAAGTTGTTTTTGAAAATCCTTCAGAAAAAGAGTCAGGGGCTTGTGATGGCGCAAACATATATGTTTCATATAGCGTTTTAACAAGTGGAGACACAAAAGCTGCTGTAAGAGTTCCTATTAAGGGATTGGTTACTACTGAGAATGTTGATAGTGTTCTTGGTGGTGGCTTGCTTTCTCGTGTTGTTACTGACGGAACATTGATTGGTGAAGGTACATTAAGTTCACCAATAGGAATTAATCCTACTGAGAAAATCAGACCAGCTGAAAAGTTAATTGACAAGACTAAAGGTGAAGTTTTACCTGAGACATTTGCAGTTGGAACTAGATATATCACAAAGGAATATATCAGTGAATTCGGTTATCTTTATAACTATGATGCAGTAGAGAAGATTAATGAACAATTAAAGGCAGAAGGTAGAGGTTGGAGAATTCCAACAAAGGCTGATTGGGATTGCTTACTTAACTCAATTGAACCTTGTGAATATAGAGACCACGATTCAGCAATGTGCCATCAGTTACTTGGTAAATATGCAGGCACTAAGCTTAAATCAGATTGTGGTTGGTTAGAGCAACCAGATTGCGAATGTAAGAACACAAAACCAGTTCCTGGACATCTTTGCACCGATGGACTACCAGAGGAAAACCCTGATGAAGAATATGATGTTGACGAGCCAGATAGCTTCCGTCAGCCATATTGGGGAACTGATGATTTTGGAATGAGAATCCTTCCAACTGGATTTGGTGATGGCGATGAGGTAGAGCATTATTTCAACAAGAAGACTATCTTCTGGACTACTACTCACGTTTACAACGATTTAGGACAAGACTTATATGTTAAGGAATTTGATTGGAATAAATCAGGTGTTATACAGGAAGCTGTTTGCACAAGCGCATTACTTAGCATTCGTCTTGTAAAAGATTACACTGGTGATAATCACCAAGACGCTGAAATAATTGATGGTGACAACTATAAGACTATCTTATTCCCTGATTGCGGTACTATTTGGACTGCATCAAACTTTGCAAGTAATAAAGATGCATATCACGCTGTAGAGGCTAATATGGGTCTTAATCCTTACAACAAGATTGTTTATTTTGTAAATGTATGGAATGGTAAAGAATGGGTTAAGAGAGCCTTAGAGGATGGCGAGAAAGTTCTTATTAAGGATGGTAACGAACATTGCGAATATAACATTGAATACATTGTATTCATTGGTGATGATTGCAACCAGGAATTAATTGATGCTAACGATGTTGCCACAACAAGAGTTCTTGAAAAAGTTCTTCCACTTATCGAAGAGGAAAGAGAAGAGAGAATTTCAGCGGATACAGAATTATGGGAGGCATTAAATGAAGAAGTTTCAGCCAGAACTGAAGCTGATGCAATTGAGAAAGAAGAGAGAGAAGCAGCAGACGCAATTCTCCAAGAAGAGATTGAAGCTGAATCTGCTAGAGCACAAGATGTTGAACAGCAACTTTGGGATGCTTTAAATAAGGAAGCTGAAGCACGTGAAGAAGTTGACCAACAGCTTTGGGAAGCAATCAATGAAGAGGCATCTGCAAGAACTGATGTTGACAATCAATTATGGGATGCAATTGCTCAGGAAGCCGCTGCACGTGAAGAGGTCGATAATCAGCAATGGGACGCAATCAATGCTGAAGCATCTGCAAGAACTGAAGTTGATACTCAGTTATGGGATGCTATTGCTCAGGAAGCTGCTGCACGTGAAGAAGTTGACAACCAACAGTGGGCTGCAATCGAAGAAGAAGCTAGAATTAGAGAAGAGATTGATAACCAGCAGTGGGAAGCAATCAATAATGAAATAGCTCGTGCTAAAGCTGAAGAAGATAGAATCGAAGGTGAGATTATAGATAATCCTAACGACCCATTAAATCCTGAAACAGAAGGATATATTGCTGAAATAAACGGAGTTAAACACTTTGTTATTAAGGCTAACGGAGGAACTGTTTTAACATCAAAACATCAAGGAAGTAATGATGTGCCTTTGAGATTGGATGCTGATTTTGGCTCATTCTAATAAAAAAAAGAAATATATAAAAATAATATGGAGAATATATTTGATAGATTACAATTTGTAAAAGGACTAAATCCTAATAAAGAGAGCGGCGTATTTGATACAAGAGAAGAGGCTGTTAACTATGTGTTAGGAAAGCACATTGTTGAAAGACCATCTCTTCTTGCTGAGCCTATTATCTTGCTTTATGAAAGCGAGGATGAAGAAAAAGGTCCAAATGTTATTTTAGCTATCGGTTCTGTAGGTAAGGGTACACAAAGCCAGTCTAATAGAACATTCTTTATAGATACTCAGAAAACAGAAGAAGAAATTCAAGATTTGGATGAGAGACTTGAAGCAGCTATTAGGTCTCTTACTATTGTTCCTCTTGAGAGCGATACCATTCAAATGCATTCTGAGAAAACAGAAGATGGCACATTGCTTAGCGGTGATGTAAAGATTGCTGATTACAGAATCGTTGATGGAATTGTGGATGAGAATATCATTGAAACAGAGGGTGAAAAGGGTATCTACGCTTTTGTGGATATGGAATATGACCCAGAAACATTTGTTATTACATTCAGAACTAATAAAGTAACAAAAGAATTCCAACTTACGCCAGACCAACACGTTGTAAGAGGATGGTATAGCCCAAAGCACGAGTCTATTTTCTTAGAATTAGCTGATGGCTCAAAGGTTGAAATTGATGTTGTAAAACTTATTGATGAATGGACTGTATTACCAGATAGTGAAACTCCTGTACTTCTTTATAAGGAGCATGTAAGTTCATTTACTGATTCACATGAAGGAGTTTACGATTGGCAAGACGTACTTACAGCAGATGTAAGAGTTGCTGACCATATTGGTGATAACATTATCCATAAGGATAGAACTGGTAGATATTTGTATGTTAAAGGTACTGCTGATAATATCAAGTATTCTGAAGGTGTTACAGTTAAGGA
>Ga0326514_10001423_pt1 | contig 15591 bp, 11 predicted proteins | sample 3_2548_0518_D_FD_203653 | JGI IMG/M metagenome (GOLD analysis project Ga0326514, IMG submission 203653) | Bovine rumen microbial communities from UC Davis, California, United States - 3_2548_0518 | ecosystem: Host-associated > Mammals > Digestive system > Stomach > Rumen | place: USA...
CGGTGTCATTGGTCCCAACGGTGCGGGCAAGACCACGTTGTTCCGCCTCATCATGGGCATGGAGCAGCCCGATGCCGGTTCGTTCTCCGTCGGCGAGACTGTGAAAATCAGCTATGTGGATCAGCAGCATAAGGACATCGACCCCCAGAAGACCGTCTATCAGGTGGTGAGTCAGGGCAACGAAACCATCCGTATGGGTGGTAAGGACGTCAACGTGCGTGCCTACTTGAGCCGTTTCAACTTCAGCGGTGCCGACCAGGAGAAGAAGTGCGGTGTACTCTCGGGTGGTGAACGCAATCGTCTGCATCTGGCCATCGCGCTGAAACAGGAGGGTAATGTATTACTTTTAGATGAGCCTACCAACGATATAGACGTCAATACGTTACGAGCCTTGGAGGAAGGCCTGGAGGCCTTCGCCGGCTGTGCTGTGGTCATCAGCCACGACCGATGGTTCCTCGACCGTATCTGTACCCATGTCCTGGCTTACGAGGGCGACGGCAATGTGTTCTACTTCGAGGGCAATTACTCGGAGTATGAGGTTAACAAGGCCCAGCGTCTCGGACTTGAAGAGCCGAAGCGCATCCGTTACCGCAAACTAATCGAAGAGTGATGGTGCTTCGCTAGTGAATAGTTAAAAGTGAAGAGTGAAAAGTGATGAAGAAGATATGCATTGTCGTGGGGGCACGGCCTAACTTTGTGAAGGTGGCGCCGTTGATACGCGCCATCCAGAAGAGTGGGGGGGCGACTTATCAGTTGGTGTATGCCGGACGTGAGGACGACCCGACTTTGGAGGGGTCACTGTTTGATGACCTTCAGATGCCTCGGCCCGATATTTACTTGGGTGTTGTGAGCCAGAGCTTGAATGAGATTACGGCGCAGGTGATGGGTGCCTTCGACCGCTACTTGGACGGGCATCCTGCTGATGTCGTGATTGTGGTCGATGACCTGGCCTCGACGATGGCCGCCGCTATTACCGCCAAGAAGCGGGGAGTGAAACTGGCGCACCTCGTGGCTGGCACGCGGTCGTTTGACATCTCGATGCCGAAAGAGGTGAACCGGCTGGTCATCGACGCCCTGTCGGACTATCTGTTCACGGCGGGTGTCAAGAGTACTGGCGTCGCCACTCGCGAACAGGCCGACGGCAACAACACCTACATGGTAGGCAACATCCTGATGGACTCGCTGCGCTACAACCTGCCACGGTTCTGCAAACCAGACATCGGCGTCGATGAGGGCGGCTATATTGTGCTGACGCTGAACCGCCGTGCCCTGCTCAGCGACGAGGAGAGTCTCCAGCAGATGCTGCAGGCCATTGCCGAGGCAGCCGGCGGCGTGCCTGTTATTGCTCCGTTGCGCGACAGCGCTCTCGGTGTTGTCGTTCGTCTGCTGACGGAACTTGGTGTTCCAAACACATCGTTCAACGTCCAGCGTTCCTTGTCATATTTGGAGTTTGGCTGGCTGACGGCCCATGCACTTGGTATCATTACCGACTCTGGCAACGTCGCTGAGGAGGCAACGTTCAATGGTGTGCCCTGCATCACGCTGAACAGCTATACAGAGCATCAGGAGACGGTTACCGTCGGTACCAACGTTCTGGTAGATGGCAATGCCGGGAAACTCCGTTCTGCCGTGGCCGATATGGTCGGCGGACAATGGAAGAAGTGTGCTCTTCCCGATCGTTGGGACGGACGCACTGCTGAGCGCATCGTTCAGATACTGATTTCTTAATTAAAAGTTACTCTTTATAAGAAAGAGCTTATTCTATTATGCTACGGCAAGGATGAATTTCAAAAGTATTGCGTTTACGCTTCGTAAGTATGGCACTTAGCTTAAATAAGTTTGATAGTTAGATAACGAAAACCATAGAGTAATCCTTCTTAAGTTTATGCTTATGAAAGTAAGGACGGACTTGAAGTCTCTCGTCCGTCCTCTTACGTGTTAACGAAGTTTCCTTTTCAAATCAGAAAAGAAAAACAGATGCTTCATAAAGGTTGGTTATCAGGCAAATGAGAAATTTGCACTACTTAGATTAATAGTTTTCTGCTTTCACCTGGAAGTAAGCCTGCGGATGGTCGCAGACGGGACACACGTCGGGAGCCTTCTGCCCGATGACGATATGGCCACAGTTGGCGCACTGCCAGATGACGTCGCCGTCCTTTGAGAATACACGCTCCTTCTGGATGTTGTCCAACAGCTTGCGGTAGCGCTCTTCATGGGCTTTCTCGATGGCAGCCACGCCCTCGAACTTATCGGCAATCTCATCGAAACCCTCCTCGCGGGCCTCGCGGGCCATGCGGGCATACATGTCGGTCCACTCGAAGTTCTCACCGTTGGCGGCAGCCTCTAAGTTTTCTGGTGTTGACTTAATGGATCCACCCTCTAAGAGCTTAAACCACATCTTGGCGTGTTCCTTCTCGTTGGCGGCCGTTTCCTCGAAGATGGCGGCTATCTGAACGTAGCCGTCCTTTTTGGCTTTGGAGGCCCAGTAACTGTACTTGTTGCGTGCTTGTGATTCACCAGCGAATGCTTCTTGTAGATTCTTCTCTGTCTTTGTTCCTTTTAGTTCTTTCATAATACTTGTTTAGTTTAGAGGTTATTGAAAATATGATTGAGTGATTTCTCCTCTGATGCTCTGCTCCATATAGTGCCTCACCTGTTCTGGCTCGTCGTAATGACTCTGTAGGAACATGAGTTTGGTGACGGCACTCTCGACTGTAGAATCGCGTCCACTGATGACCCCAGCCTCCTGAAGATGGTAGCCGCATCCGTAACGCGACATCTCAACCTGCCCTTGCATGCATTGACTGATGTTGACGATAACCTTGCCTTTTTGGGTTCCTTCCTTCAGGGCTTTCAATAGCCACGGCGACGAAGGAGCGTTACCGCTTCCGAACGTTCTCATGACGATAGCCTTCAGGTTAGGAGTGTGGATGATATGACGGATAAGGTCTTCGCGTATGCCGGGAAACAGCGAGAAGATGATGACGTTGTTGTCTAATCTGAAATGGGGCGTCATCGGTTTCGTGTAGTCGGGCTGTAGCATGCGGTGACGGTGGTAGGTGATGTTGACGCCGGCATCTACCAAGTGTGGGTAGTTGAACGATTCGAAAGCGTTGAACTCGTCGGCACTCTGCTTGGTGGTGCGGTTGCCTCGCAGCAGATGGCCGTCGAAGTAGATGCCCACCTCGGGCACCATGGCGTGTCCGTCACCGTCTTTGGCCGCAGCTATCTCTATGGATGTGATGAGGTTTTCCTTGCCGTCAGTCCGCAACTGTCCGATGGGCAACTGGGAGCCGGTGAAGATGACGGGCTTCGTCAGATTCTCCAGCATGTAGCTCAAGGCTGATGCCGTGTAGGCCATGGTGTCGGTGCCATGTAGTACGACGAACCCGTCGTATTCATCATAGTGGTCGGCGATGACGTGGCTCAAGTCCGTCCACCGGGTAGGTGTCATGTCACTTGAGTCAATCGGTGGGCAAAACTGGAATGACTCTATCGTTGTGTCAAACTGCCTCAATTCTGGCACATGCAGTAGTAGGTGCTCGAAGTCGAACGGTTCGAGCGCCCCTGTCTGTGGGTTGCGGTTCATGCCGATTGTCCCGCCTGTATAGATGAGCAGTACTTTTGCCATGCAGTTCTTTGAGTTGCAAAGTTAATAAAAAAAACTTACCCAGCCAAATATTTTCACTTTTTTGTTTCCAAATATTTGGGGGAACGGATTCTTTTTCGTACCTTTGCAGGCAGTCAATAATAAACCTAAAGGACCTGGTTGGTGAAGATTAGACTACTACATATCATCCTTGTTTTTTCCCTTGCCATCCAGGCAAAGGCCGATTTCTTAGGCTATACCAACAGTCATCCGTTGCTGTTTGGTATAGACATGGATTATCCGCCACTTGAATATATTGGAGAGGACGGCGTTCCCCAAGGCTATGATATCCAGTTTACCAAGGTCCTTATGGAGCGCATGGGCATACCCTTCACGTACAGCCCTAACACGTGGGAGAACATTTCCGGCGATGTACTTAGCGGACGTGTGGATCTGGGCATGATGGTCTATTCGCCTTATCGTAAGGAAATCACCAATTATTCCAGAGCTATTTTCCGGCTGTATTACCAGATTGTCTATAGGAAGCAGGCAAACGCCCGTTTCGATGTGCGCCACTTGGAGGGTAAGACGGTGGCCTATATGGCTTCCAGACCCATCAAGGACACGCTGACCAAGGCAGGTGCCATCTTGCATGAGGTGAAGAACTTGACGCAAGCCACGAAGGATTTGTCTGGAGGCAAGTATGATGCCGTCATCTGCTTCCGTTATCAGGCACGGTACCTTTTGGACAGGTTCCAACTAAAGAACCTGGTCACCGAAGACCTGACACTCACTCCCCGTGAATACTGCTATGTCAGCCACGACAAAGAACTTATCGACTCCATTAACGTACAGTTGGAAAAGATGGAGGCCGAGGGCATCATCAATGACATCTACGGTGTTGACATCACTTCATCGTTCGGTGGGTTCAAGATACCCGACTGGGTGTGGTATCTGCTGGTGTCGCTGTCATTCCTGTTCCTTCTGCTGTTCATCATCTCCCAGCAGCGCCACCAGAAGCGGTTGCGCCAGGAAATGTTAAGGGCTCAGCGGAGTGAACAGCTGAAGACCGTCTTTCTCGGCAATGTCAGTCATGCCTTACGCACGCCCCTGAATGCCATTATCGGTTTCTCTGACGTGCTGGACAGTGACGGTGGCACTATGACTGAAGAAGACCGGCACCAGTTGCTGAAACTCATCAACAGCAACGGCAGGCAGCTGCTCTATTTCATCAATCAGCTGCTGAAACTATCGGAGATAGAAGGCGAAGACAAGCTTCCGATTGCACGTGTGGACGTTCCGTTGGCTCAGGAGATGCAGTCTTATGCCGATGAGTGCCGGGCCAGCGTGGCCAAGGGCGTTGAACTAAGGGTTGAAGGCGAGGACATCACCGTGAGGGCTGATGAACGCTATATGCGCACCGTGACGATGAACTTCCTCACTAACGCCATCAAGCACACCAAGCAGGGAAGTATTGTCCTGCGGTACTATCTGGTCAACAACGGTCTTCAGATAGAGGTGCAAGATACGGGTGAGGGTCTCCCCGAGGCATTCAAGGAGAATATCTTCGCCCTGCTGACAGAGAAAGCAACCTTCGTACAGGATGAGGTGCCGGGACTGGGGCTCACCATTTGCAAGGCTCTTGTTGAGCGGTGCAATGGACACATCGGGGCCATCTCTCCCGAAACGGGCGGAACCATTCTTTGGCATTGGGTGCCGGTAAAAGTTGTAAAACCATAAGAAAATTGTTTATAGGAGATTAAGGAGCATGACACTTATCATAGTACTGATGTTGATTTTCGGCTATCTGTTGATAGCCACTGGTCATCTCACAGGTGTCAACAAGGCCGCCATCGCCATGTTCATAGGTACTGCGGGCTGGGTGGTGTATGTCTGCTGGGGTGCCGACTTTGTCATGTCGCAGCACCCTCATGAGTATGCTGAGTTTCTGGCAGGCGAAGGACCTTCGAGCGATGCCGTGAAATACTTCATCTATGACAGTGTGTTCCTGAAGTACGTGGGCCGAGCCGCGAGCATTGTCATGTTCCTGCTGGCCACGATGAGCATTGTCGAGATACTCAACAACAACGGTTGCTTCGATTTCATCACCGAGTGGATACGCATCCGCAACTCCAAGCGACTGCTGTGGACCATCACCCTGGCCACGTTCATACTCTCGGCCAATCTCGACAACCTGACCACGGCCACGATGATGCTGGTCATCATGCATGCCATCGTCCGCAGCAGGCGGCAACGTATGCTTATCGGGGCGGCCATCGTGTTGGCGGCCAACTGCGGCGGTGCCTTCACCGTCATTGGCGACCCCATCGGACTCATCCTCTGGGGCGACGGGGCGGTCACGGCTACCGATTTCTCCAAATACCTGATATTGCCCACTTTGATCGCTTGGGTGGTACCCACCATCCTCATCAACCGCCAGCTGCCCGACCGTCTCGACACGGAGTGGGCAGCTCCGCCGTACCGTGGCGACGACACCAACCTGAACCGCTGGCAGCGGTTGGTGATGCTCGTTGTAGGCATTGGCGGACTGTGGTTCATCCCGACGTTCCATAACATCACCAAGCTCTCGCCCTTCCTCGGTGCGCTCTGCGTGCTCAGCGTGCTGTGGGTGGTCAACGAGGCGTTTAACCGCAAGCTGAACGATGCCGACCAGATGGCGCAGCGCCGCATACCCCGTGCCATCCAGTACGGTACCATCCAGCAAATGCTCTTCGTGATGGGCATCATGCTCGGCATGGGTGTGATGACGGAGACGGGCGTGCTGGGCGACATCTCGGCGTGGATGGACTACAACATCCACAACATCTGGATTGTCGGCATCATCTCGGGCCTTCTCAGCAGCATGGTCGATACGTTCACCGTGGCCATCACCGACATCTCGCTCTATCCCATCATCGAAGGCGACCAGCTCGCCGTATGGGCTGATAGCGACTACCTGTCGAACTTCACCCAGAACGGTGCCTACTGGAAGGTCATTGCCTATACGACAGCCGTCGGCGGCTGTCTGCTCAGTGTGGGCAGCACCAGCGGACTGGCCCTGGTGAAGATGGAGCACGTGCGTCTGGGTTGGTATCTGCGCCAACTTACGCCGAAGATCCTGGCTGGCTTCATCCTTGGCCTGCTTGTCCTATTCCTCGAAATCAACGTCTTTTAATACATCTGTAATATGGCAAAAATCAAGACTATCGGAATCCTCACGTCGGGCGGCGATGCCCCTGGCATGAACGCTGCCATACGTGCCGTCACCCGTGCCGGCATCTACAATGGCTTTAATATAAAAGGTATATACCGTGGCTACGACGGCCTCATCAAGGGAGAGGTCAAGCCTTTCACCACGGAGAACGTGTCGGGCATCATCACCCGTGGCGGCACCATCCTGAAGACCGCCCGCTCGAAGGAGTTTATGACACCCGAAGGCATGCAGAAGGCATACGAGACCTGCCAGCGCGAGGAAATCGACGCCCTGGTGGTCATCGGCGGCAACGGTTCGCTGACAGGTGCCCGCAACTTCGGTATGGAGTATGACTTTCCCTGTATTGGACTGCCCGGCACCATCGACAACGACCTCTACGGCACAGACTCCACCATCGGCTACGACACGACGATGAACACCATCATGGAGTGCGTCGATCGTATTCGCGATACAGCTAACTCTCACGAGCGCATCTTCTTTGTCGAGGTGATGGGCCGCGATGCTGGTTTCCTGGCTCAGAACTCGGCCATCGCCTGTGGCGCTGAGGCTGCTATCATTCCTGAGGATATGACCGACGTCGACCAGCTGGCACAGTTCATGGGACGCGGTATCCGTAAGTCCAAGAAATCGTGCATCGTCATCGTCTCCGAGAGTCCCAAGTGTGGTGCCCTCTACTATGCCGACCGTGTGAAGAAAGAGTTCCCCGAGTTCGATGTGCGCGTCTCCATACTTGGCCACCTGCAGCGTGGCGGCTCACCGTCTGCCCATGACCGCATCCTGGCCAGCCGAACGGGCGTCGGCGCCATCGAGGCTATCAAGCAGGGCCAGCGCAACGTCATGGTTGGCGTGCGCAACAACGAGGTGGTCTATGTGCCCTTCTCGGAATGCATCCGTACCGACAAACCCTTCGACAAGAAACTCATCAAAGTGCTTGACGAACTTAGTATTTAAGATTGAAGATTATGGCTGAAATAAAGAAAATCGTGCTTACGGGCGGCCCCTGTGCGGGCAAGACGACGGCCTTGGTGCGCATTATCGAGCACTTCGACAGTCTTGGCTTCAAGGTGTTCACCGTGCCCGAAGTGCCCACGCTCTATAGTCTCGGCGGCTGGAACTACCTGACGCCTAACCGTAAGCTCTATTACGAGGGCGAACGGGCCATCCTGGAGACTCAGATGGCCTTGGAAGACTTCTTCGGACGACTCGCTGCCGTGTGCAACAAGCCCGTGCTTATCGTCTGCGACCGTGGCACCTTGGACATTTCGGCCTATATGGCACCGGAGGAGTGGGAGAGCATCAATGCCGACGCCGGCGTCAATCCCGCCACACTGCGCGAACGCTACGATGCCGTGCTCCACCTTGTGTCGGCTGCCGACGGTGCCGAGCAGTACTACACCACCGCCACCAACTCCACCCGCTACGAGAAGGCCGACGAGGAGGGGCTGCGCATAGCCCGCGAACTCGACAAGAAGGTCATCAAGGCGTGGACGGGCCATCCCCATCTGCGTGTCATCAACAACCACGACGACTTCGAGCGCAAGATGCAGCGTGTGCTCCGTGAGATCTCCAACGTGCTCGGACTGCCGCAGCCCGTCACCGAGGAGCGCAAGTACATCGTAGAGGTCACGGGACCACTGCCCGACACCATCGACAGCGACATCCTGCAGACCTACCTCGTCAGCGAGCCGGGCACCGAGGTGCGCCTGCGCCGCCGCTCATGGGCAACCGGCAAGGTGGTCAACGTCCACAACACCAAGAAGCGCACGGCCCCCGGCGAGCAGATTGAGACGGAACGTCAGGTGGAGAACGCCCTCTACCAGTCGCTGCTCCAGCAGGCCGACCCCTACCGGCAGTCCATCAGCAAGCGGCGCCAAAGCTTCATCTGGAAAGGGCAGTACTTCGAACTCGACACCTACCACGGACCCCTTGACGGCCTCGTCATCCTCGAGACCAAGGGCGTTGCCGATCAGGAGGATGTCAACTTCCCGCCCTTCATCCGCGTCATCAAGGAGATAACGGGTAACAAGGAGTACTACAACTACAACTTGGCCTTACGAAAATAGAAAAACAATGCTATTATGAAGATAGGAGATAAAGTAAGATTCCTGAGCGAGGTGGGAGGTGGCCGTGTGGCCGGCTTCCAGGGCAAGAACATCGTGCTCGTCGAGGACGAGGACGGGTTTGAGGTGCCGATGCGCGTGACGGAAGTTGTGGTCATCGGCGATGAAGACTACGACACGAAGCACATGGTGGAAGTGAAGAGTGAGAAGGGAAAAGTGAAAAACGAGGAGATGGAGGAGGAACCCGAGACAGAGCCTGCCGACCGTCCCGTGACGTTCAAGGCTCCTGTCGAGGAGCGCAAGGGCGGTGACAAGGTGTCCGCCTACTTAGCCTTTGTACCCATCGACCTCAAAGAACTCAGCGATACCCGTTTTGAGTCGTATATCATCAACGACTGCAACTACTACCTGCGCTATGTCTATATGACTGCCGAGGGTACCAGCTGGCAGGTGCGCTCCACCGGCGAGGTTGAGCCTAACACGAAGCTCTTCATCGAGGAGTTCGGACGCGACCAGCTGAACCAGTTGGAACATTCGTGCATCCAGCTGTTGGCCTACAAGAGAGAGAAATATTTCCTGCGCAAGCCTGCCGTTGATGCGCTCATCAACATCGACCCGGTGAAGTTCTACAAGCTGCACACGTTCCTTGAAAACCAGTTCTTCGAGCAACCGGCGCTGATATATACCATTATTGAAAACGACCGTCAATTTGTAAAGCTATGAAATACGGATTCCTGAAAGTGGCCGCCGCAGTGCCTGCCGTCAAGGTGGCCGACGTTGAATATAACCTGCAGCAGGTAGAGAGCCTTATTGCACAGGCTGAGGGACAGGGTGTCGAAGTGATGGTGTTTCCCGAACTCTGTCTGACGGGCTATTCCTGTCAGGACCTTTTCAAGGAACAGCTGCTCATTGACAAGGCCGAGGATGCATTGCTGATATTGCTCGATTTCACCCGCAAGCTCGATGTCATCTGCATCGTGGGTCTGCCGGTGCAGATAGGGTCCCTGCTGTATAACTGTGCCGCCGTCATCCAGGGTGGCACACTCTTGGGTATCGTGCCCAAGACCTACCTGCCAAACTACGGCGAGTTCTACGAGAAACGGTGGTTTGCCTCGGCCCCGGACCTCATGCCACAGGATATCTACCTGGCTGGCAGTCCTATCCATGTGACACCGGAACCCATACTCTTCACAACCTGCGACGGTGCCCGCTTTGGTATCGAGATCTGCGAGGATGTCTGGGCACCGACACCGCCTTCAAACCGTCTGTCGCTTGCAGGGGCCGATGTCATTTTCAATCTCTCGGCCTCTGACGAACTGGTGGGTAAGCACCAGTACCTGCGGCAGCTGCTCAGCCAGCAGAGCGCCCGCACCATGAGCGGCTATGTCTATGCCAGCTGTGGCTTCGGCGAATCTACACAGGATGTGGTCTATGGCGGCAATGCCATGATTTTCGAGAACGGTCACTTGCTCAGTGAGGGAGAGCGCTTCTCCTTCCAGCCTCAGATCAAGATTACGCAGATTGACGTTGAACGGCTGCGTACCGAGCGACGCACCAACTCCACGTTCATAACGGCACAGGCACAGGTGGGGTGCCGGCCTGTGCTCGTAACCTGTAAGCCGGTGACGTTCCGCGACTTCGACCTGATACGTCCTGTTAATCCTCATCCCTTCATCCCGGCGGAAGACAAGATGCAGGAGTCGTGTGAGGAGATCCTCAATATTCAGGTGGTAGGACTGGCGAAACGCCTCTATCACCTCAATGGCTCCAAGGCCGTCATCGGCATCAGCGGAGGCCTGGACTCCACGCTGGCTCTGTTGGTGACGGTGAAGGCATTCGACAAGTTGGGTATGGATCGTAAGGGTATTATAGGCATTACCATGCCCGGGTTCGGCACAACGGATCGCACGCACGGCAATGCCCGCAAGCTGATGGAGACACTGGGCATCACCATCCGTGAAATCAGCATCGCCAAAGCCGTTACCCAGCATTTCGAGGACATAGGGCATGATGCCAAGGTGCATGACGTGACATACGAGAATTCGCAAGCCCGTGAACGGACCCAGATCTTGATGGACGTGGCTAACCAGGAGAATGCCATCGTTGTAGGAACTGGCGACCTTTCCGAACTGGCCCTTGGCTGGGCCACCTACAATGGCGACCACATGTCTATGTACGGCGTGAACGCCGGGGTGCCTAAGACATTGGTGCGCTACCTTGTTAATTATATGGCTGGCGAGATGGCTACTGAGGTGCTGCTCGACATCATTGACACACCTATTTCGCCGGAACTGATTCCTGCCGACGAACAGGGAAATATCAAACAGAAGACCGAGGACCTTGTCGGACCGTACGAGCTGCATGACTTCTTCCTGTATTATTTCCTGCGTTTCGGCTTCCGTCCAGCCAAGATTTTTGTGATGGCTTGCAAGGCTTTTGAAGGCTCTTACGACGAGGATGTCATCAGGAAATGGTTACAGACATTCTGCCGCCGCTTCTTCACCCAGCAGTTCAAACGCTCCTGTATGCCGGACGGCCCCAAGGTGGGCAGTGTCAGCCTCTCGCCGCGAGGCGACTGGCGTATGCCTACCGATGCTGTCAGTACTTTATGGCTGAAGGATATCAAGAATTGAGAATAGAGGCGGCGTAAACCCCTAAAATTACTTAACAGATGATGGCTGTTTGGGATTTTCTTTGTACCTTTGCACGGTTAAAAACGCGTCAGCGGGCTTGAAAAGTGCCTTAAACGCGAAAAATCGTAAAAAGTAAATAGTAAATCAGTAAATAGTAGATTACACAGTGGATCAGACATTCGACAACGACAGGATTATTAAGATTAACATTGAGGAGGAGATGAAGTCCTCCTACATCGACTATTCGATGTCAGTCATCGTGGCCCGTGCGCTTCCTGATGTGCGTGACGGCTTCAAGCCTGTACACCGCCGTATCCTGTACGGCATGATGAACATTAACAACGTCTCTACACAACCTTATAAAAAATGCGCGCGCGTAGTGGGTGAGGTGCTTGGTAAGTACCATCCGCACGGCGATTCCTCGGTCTATGGTGCCTTGGTACGTATGGCCCAGGACTGGAACATGCGCTACACGCTGGTTGACGGCCAGGGTAACTTCGGCAGTGTCGATGGTGACTCTCCGGCCGCCATGCGTTATACCGAGTGCCGTCTGTCGAAGATGGGTGAGCACATCATGGACGACCTGGAGAAGGAGACCGTCGATATGCAGAACAACTTCGACGACTCTCTGCAGGAGCCGACCGTCATGCCTACGAAGGTGCCCAACCTGCTGGTCAACGGCGGTAACGGTATTGCCGTGGGTATGGCTACGAACATGCCGACACATAACCTCGGTGAGGTCATCGACGGCTGCTGTGCCTATATCGACAACCCCGACATCGACACCGACGGGCTGATGAAGTATATCCCCGGCCCGGACTTCCCCACGGGTGCCTATATCTATGGCCTGCAGGGCGTCCGCGATGCCTACGAGACAGGTCGTGGACGTATTGTGATGCGTGCCAAGGCAGAGATTGAGAGTGGTGATACTCACGACAAGATTGTGGTGACCGAGATTCCCTACGGCGTGAACAAGGCCGACCTTGTGGCTTATATTGCCGAACTGGCCAACCAGCACAAGATCGAGGGCGTGGCCAACGTCAACGATGAGTCCGGTCGTCAGGGTATGCGTATCGTCGTCGATTGCAAGCGCGATGCCAATGCCAACGTGCTGCTGAACAAACTGTTCAAGATGACGGCGTTGCAGAGTTCGTTCTCGGTCAACAACATCGCGCTGGTCAAAGGACGTCCCCGTCTGCTCAACCTGAAGGAGTGTGTGAAGTATTTCGTCGAGCACCGTCATGATGTGACCATCCGCCGCACGAAGTACGACCTGCGCAAGGCCCAGGAGCGTGCCCATATCTTAGAGGGTTTGATTATTGCCGTCAACAATATTGACGAGGTTGTCCGCATCATCCGCAATAGCAAGACACCTACTGATGCCCAGCGTAATCTGGAGGCCCGTTTCGAACTGGACGAGCTGCAGTCGAAGGCTATCGTCGATATGCGTCTCGCACAGCTGACAGGTCTGCGTGTGGAGCAGCTGCACCAGGAGTATGACGACTTGATGAAGCTGATTGCCGACCTGCAGGAGATTCTCGACAACCCCGAGCGCTGCAAGCAGGTGATGAAGGATGACCTCCTGGAGGTGAAGGAGAGGTACGGCGACGAGCGTCGCACGGAGATTATCCCCTTCGACCATGAGTTCAATGCCGAGGACTTCTATCCCGACGATCCCGTGGTTATCACCATCTCGCACATGGGATACATCAAGCGCACCAACCTCGACGAGTTCCACGCACAGGGACGCGGCGGCGTCGGTGCCAAGGGTGCCCGTCACCGCGATAACGACTTCACAGAGTATATCTATCCCGCCACGATGCACAACACACTGCTGTTCTTCACCCAGAAGGGCCGCTGCTACTGGCAGAAGTGCTACGAGATACCCGAGGGCGACCGCAACTCGAAGGGACGTGCTATCCAGAACATGCTGAACATCGAGCCTGACGATGCTATCAACGCCGTGCTGCGCATCAAGAACTTCAACGACGAGGAGTTCTTGCAGTCGCACTATGTGGTGTTCGCCACCAAGCAGGGTATCATCAAGAAGACCCGCCTCGACCAGTATAAGAATGTACGTGCCGCCGGTGTCCGTGCCATCAATATCAACGAGGGTGATGAGGTGGTAGGCGTCCGTCTGACCAACGGTCACAACGAACTGCTGCTGGCCAATCGCAACGGACGTGCCGTCCGCTTTGATGAGAGTGAAATCCGCTCCATGGGACGTGTCTCGACAGGTGTCATAGCGATGAAGCTCGACGGCGGCGATGACGAGGTGGTAGGCATGGTGTGTGTCAACGACCCGCAGACGGAGACCATCATGGTCGTATCGGAGAACGGCTACGGCAAGCGCTCCGAAGTGGAGGACTATCGTAAGACCGCCCGTGGTGCCAAGGGTGTGAAGACACTCAACATCACTGATAAGACCGGCCGTCTGGTGGCCATCAAGGTGGTGACGGACGAGAACGACCTGATGATTATCAACAAGTCTGGCATCCTCATCCGCCTGAAAGTGGCCGATGTCCGCGTCATGGGCAGGGCCACCCAGGGTGTGCGCCTGATTAACCTGACGAAGAAGAACGATGTCATTGCTTCGGTATGCAAGGTGTCGTCGAGTCAGGAGGAGGATGTCGAAGAGGTAGAGGTTCTGCAGGATGAGGAGACTCTGGAAAACGACAGCCCGCTGGTGGATATTGTCACTGAGGAATAAGATGTTTAACCAATAATTAATAGATTATGAAAAAAATGATGATGTTGGCCATCATGGCCTTTGCCACAACAACAATCTTCGCACAGGAAGATGTGGTGAAAAATGCTAAGAAGCTTCTGGATAAGGGCGATGTGGAGGAAGCCATCAAGGCTGTGCAGCCAGCCCTGACAGCAGGAACCAATGAGTCGAAGGCTGCTGCCTGGAACCTGCTGTGTTCTGCCCAATACAAGAAATTCTCTGATATCCAGGGCAAAAAGCTGGAGAATCAGGTCAAGCAGACCAACGAGCCGATTGACGAGGCTGCCATGAACGCTGCCGCCGTTGCCGCCCTGGAGGCTGCCATGAAGTGTGATGAGTTTGACAACATGCCCAACGAGAAGGGAAAGGTAAAGCCCAGGTTCCGTTCCGAAAACCAGAAGATTTTCCAAAACGGTCGTCTGAACTGCATCAATGCCGGTCAGTATGAGTACAATCAGAAGAACTATGAAGGTGCTTTCAAGGCTTTTGCCATGTATGTTGATAGCGGCGACTCTCCTCTTTTCACTGGCTTGGACATGTCTCAGGACCAGTATAAGTACGAGGTGGCTTATTTCGCCAGCCTTTCTGCCTATCAGAGCAAGGACTATCCCAATGTCATCAAGTACGCCCAGATAGCAGCTCAGGATACCGCCAAGGCCAAGGATGCCACGGAAATCCTGGTGTTCTCAAAGAGGGAGACCATGAAGACCAAGCAGGACACACTGGAGTACATCGACATGCTGAAGGATGCCAGCCAGAAGTTCCCTGCTGACACACGCTACTCTGCATGGATTGGTGACTATTATCTGAATTCCGGCAACAACCAGGAGCTGCTCACATGGGCAGAGGGTGAGATTGCCAAGAATCCTAATGACAAGTTCGGTTACACCTATAAGGGTGAGGCTCTGCGTCTGAGCGGCAAGTTCGATGAGGCTGTGGAATGCTACAAGAAGGCTTTTGAGATCGATCCCACCTACGTCGCTGCCGCCTATCAGGCTGGTGTGTCGCTCAACTCGAAGGCTATCGAGCTGAAGGATCAGCTGGCTGACAAGAAGACCGGTAAACTGACTGTAGAGAATGCCAACAAGATCAAGGCCATCCTGAGTGATGCCAAGACCTATTTGGAGAAAGTCCGTGAGCTGGATCCCAACCGCGAGCAGGTGAACTGGGCCTACGCCTTGTATCAGATGTACTACTCGCTCGGCGACAACGAGAAGGCTTCCGAACTGGAAAGCCTTGTTGGCGGCAACTAAGCTGTTGTAGTCTTTCTGTTCTAATAGACCGTGCCTGACGATGGCTCTACATGAAGAGCCGGTCAGGCACGGTTCTTTTTCTGTCTTCTGACCGCAGCGACTGCGGACACGATG
>Ga0326514_10001424_pt1 | contig 15584 bp, 11 predicted proteins | sample 3_2548_0518_D_FD_203653 | JGI IMG/M metagenome (GOLD analysis project Ga0326514, IMG submission 203653) | Bovine rumen microbial communities from UC Davis, California, United States - 3_2548_0518 | ecosystem: Host-associated > Mammals > Digestive system > Stomach > Rumen | place: USA...
CGGGGATAGAACATTATTAATCATCATTATTTCATTATTAATCATTATCTTTATTCAAACCAGTTTTATGTATTTTAAGGAGACCCTTATGGAAATCACAAAAGATATCAGGTATGTCGGTGTCAACGACCATCAGGTTGATTTGTTTGAAGGCCAGTATGTAGTTAAAAACGGTATGTCTTACAATTCTTATATCATTCTGGATGAGAAGACTGCTGTTCTGGATACCATCGACCAGCATTTCACTGATGAATGGCTGGGCAATATCGCAGCTGTCCTTGGTGACAAAACTCCCGATTATCTGGTTATTCACCACATGGAGCCCGATCATTCCGCAAGTATTGATGACTTCATGAAGAAGTATCCCGGGACAGTGATTGTTTCTTCCGATAAAGCCTTCAAGATGATGAAAGGTTATTTCGGAACAGATTATGCAGACCGCCAGCTGGTAGTAAAGGACGGCGGCACTCTGGAACTTGGCAGACATACCCTGACCTTCGTTGCTGCTCCCAATGTTCACTGGCCTGAGGTTATGGTATCTTATGATTCCTGCGACAAGGTACTCTTCTCAGCAGATGCATTCGGCAAATTCGGTGCACTGGATGTGGATGAACCCTGGATTGATGAAGCCCGCCGCTATTACATCGGCATCGTTGGTAAATTCGGTAAATTTGCCCAGAAGCTCCTGGCTAAAGCAGCCGGTCTGGACATCCAGATCATCTGTGCCCTTCATGGTCCCATCCTGAAGGAGAATCTTAGCTATTATATCGGTCTCTATGACGCATGGTCATCCTACAGACCGGAAGCAGAAGGCGTTGTAGTTGCCTACACATCTGTATACGGCCACACCAGGAAAGCTGCCCTTATGCTTGCTGACAAGCTCCGCGCAAAGGGTAAGGAAGTTGCAGTATACGATCTGGCCCGTGATGACAACTCCCAGGCCATGGCAGACGTATACCGTTACAGCAAAGTGGTATTTGCCACCACAACCTACAACGGCGGCTACTTCCCTGCTATGAGGAACTTCATCGACACACTGGCTGAGCATGCATTCCAGAACAGAACCGTAGGCTTCATCGAGAACGGTTCCTGGGGTCCTGTCGCAGCTAAGAATATGAAGAAAGCCCTGGAAGGCTGCACCGGTCTGACTCTTCTGGATCAGGTCGTAACTCTCCGCGGCGGCCTCAGCGCCCAGAACGAAGCCGAGATGGATGCCCTGGTAGAAGCACTGCTCTGATTGAGGCTCTGCTCTGATTGAGGCTCTGCTCTGATTGAGGCTCTGCTCTGATTGATGTTCTGCTCTGGTCGATGTTCCGCTCTGATAGAAGTACTTCTATAATCGATGCCGTGGTGAAAACACTGACCGGATTATCATGAAAATTACTTTAAAAAACAGCCGGATCCCGGTATCTGCCGGGTGTCCGGCTTTATCTTTATTCTGCTTATTATTCTGCTTATTATTATTCAAGGCTCGTTAACAATAACCTGCTATTGATTACCTCAGGAGGTATGTATGGAGAAGAAGATTCCCGTATTTGGATGCAATAACTGCGGCGGCCGCTGCAGTTTATATGCTCACGTGGAAGATGGAAGAATCACCCGTATGAGTACAGTCGGCGAAAAAGATTCTGTCTGTCTTTCGGATCCTGCAGATCAGGGAATCTCTTCCAGTCTGTCTGATCCCCCGCTGACCGCCTGCATCCGGGGACTCAATTATCATAAGACTTATATGTCTTATAAAAGACTTCGCACGCCCCTGCTGCGGGCCGGAAAAAGGGGCAGCGGCAGGTTCGTTCCTGTCTCCTGGGACAGGGCCATTGAAATCCTGACAGAAGAATGGATCCGGATCCGGGATACCTATGGTCCGGCTTCCAGATATGTCGGTTACGGGTGGGGATCCGAGGCTGTGATCCGGCCTAATGCCCTTGCAAAAAGGCTTCTTGCTCTGGACGGCGGTTATCTGAATGATTATGGCAATTACAGCGATACCTGCACCACCATAGCAACCCCATTTGTCTACGGGACAGCCATGACAGGAAGCAGTTATGAAACGCTTCTCCAGTCTAAAGCTATCCTGCTATGGGGGCATAATCCCCAGGAGACCCAGTTTGACCACCTCATGTATTATCTGAAGAAGTGCAGAAAAAAGGGTATCCCCATCTACTGCATTGATCCCCGCAGATCCAGGACGGTCAAGGCCCTGGACGCAAGGTGGATTCCGGTCCGCCCGGCTTCAGATGCAGCTCTTATGGATGCCATGGCCTATGTGATCATCACAGAAAAACTGTATGATGAGGAATTTGTCCGTAATTCCTGCCTGGGCTTCCTGCCGGAAACCATGCCTGCCGGAACCACTCCGGAGGATTCCTATTTTTCCTATGTTCTGGGTAAGAAGGACGGGATTCCAAAGACTCCTGCATGGGCAAGCCCTATTACAGGACTTTCTGAAGAAATGATTCTGGAACTTGCCCGGGCCTACGGACAGAAGCCGGCGGCTCTTGTATGCGGTTACGGAATGCAGCGGCATGCCTGCGGAGAACAGAACACCCGCACGGCGGCTGCCCTGGCTGCCCTCACCGGCAACGTGGGGATAGCCGGAGGCTGGGCAAGTGGAGCAGGTTTTATTCCCTCGAAGCACATGAGGCCTTCCTTTCCCCACATCCAGAACCCGGTCCGCAGAACCATATCCTTCTTTGAATGGACCCGGGCAGCAGATGAGGGGCAGATCAAGATGATTCTGATGCTGGCAGGCAATTCCCTGATTAACCAGCACAGTGACATCAACCGTACCATCCACCTGCTGAAGGATCCTTCCAAAGTGGAATTCATCCTCTGCAGCGACCTTTTCATGACGCCCAGCGCCCGCTATGCGGACCTGATCCTGCCCGGCATCTCTTTCCTGGAGATGGACAATATTGTGTCTCCCTGGGAAAGGGGCAATTTTATAGGATATTCCAATAAAGCAGTACAGCCTTTGGAAGGCTGCCGCCATGAATATGAATGGCTGAAGGAAGTGGCCAGCAGACTTGGCCTCTACGATGCCTTTACGGATGGCCATGAAACTACGGACAGCTGGCTTCAGGATATCTATGAGGACTTCAGAATCATGGATCCGGTCCTTCCGCCCCTGAAAGAGTTCCGTAAAATGGGTGCCTTCCATTATCCGGATCCAGAGGTTCACATCGCATTTGCAGACCAGAGAAATGACCCTGCCCGCCATCCTTTTCCGACGGATTCCGGCAAAATAGAAATCTACAGCTTCCGGCTTGCCGCCCGCCATGACCCGCAGGTTCCTGCCATACCAGGCTATGTCCCCTGCCCGGAAGGTCCCGGGGACCCACTGCAGGAGCGCTATCCCCTCCAGCTGATCGGCTGGCATACGATCCGTCGATGTCATACCATCCATGAAACCAATGAAGATATGGAAAAACTGGATCCCCAGACTCTCAGGATGCATCCTGATGATGCCGCAAGCCGTGGAATCCTGGACGGTGAAATTGTCCGCGTATTCAATGACCGTGGTGAGATCCATATGCCCGTGACCATCACCGATGACATCCGGCCTGGCTGCATCGCCATGTCCCAGGGAGCCTGGTACACCCCGGACCAGAACGGAATAGACACGCGGGGAAGCATCAATGTCCTGACCTCCCAGCGTCCCACGCCTCTTGCCAGGGCGAATCCCCAGCACACCAATCTGGCCCAGGTAAGCAGGTTGTAATCTACAGAAACCGGACAATAATCCGCAATTATGAATTATTTCCGATATTATTATTTCGCTATATGTGTATGCGTATTATAGGAGAAAGTAAATTGGAGCTGAAAGAGAAACTTGAAAGATTCAGGAAGTGGAACGATACCTTATCTGCCTACCGCATGGCATTGATCCTGCTCAGCGTTGATGCCAATGACCGGGCCCCAATGCAGGGGGCGGAATATCGCGGAAAGCGCCGTTCGATTCTGGTAGAGGCCTACGAAAAACTTCGGTCAGATGAGGAGATGTTTGATATCATCTGCAGTCTGTATGAAGATCGGGAGCATCTGGATGATGACCTTGCCAGAGAACTGGAACTCAATGTAAAGATGCTGCGGCGGGAGCGCTGCGTATCTCCTGCGGAAAAGGCAGCCTATGACCAGGTTCTTGCCAGATCTCAGCGCATGTGGCTGAAAGCCAAATCCGAGGCCGATTTCAAGAATTACATTCCCTATCTGGAGCCGGTGGTTGAGGGCTATAAATCCATGATTGCTAAGAGAGACAGCTCTGGCAGATCAGAACCTGTAATGCCTGGAGATGCCGGATTCGAAGCAGGCAGGCCAGAAGGGGAGAGCACTCATAAATCCAGCTTGTACGACCAGATGCTGGATGACCATCAGCCCGGCTGGAACGTTGCGCGCTATGATAGTTTTTTTGCTGACATCCGCAGCCATATCCTTCCTGTCCTCGATGCGATCAAAAGCGCACCTCCGATCAGGGATGATTTCCTGCATCAGTCCTTCCCTGTGGACAAACAGCGCCAGGTCATGAAACAGATTACCGATTACATTGGCTTTACAGACGAATGGGGGAAAGTGGGTGAATCCGAACACCCTCTGACTTCGCCAATCTGCCGGGGTGATGTCCGCTTTACGACCAAATATCGTGAATTCAGTCCTGTTCAGGGTGTTTTCTCAACTGTCCATGAATCAGGTCACGCCTGGCATGCCCATGGGCTGGATCCCAGATATGAAGGAACTCTGATCGGTACCACTGCCAGCGCAGGACTGTGCGAATCCCAGTCCAGACTCTGTGAAAATCATCTGGGCAGATCGCTTGCATTCCTGGAAACCATCCTTCCCTTCTTTCAGAAAGCTTTTCCTGCCCGGTTTGAGGGGATTGATGCCCGGACCCTATATAGAGCAGCCAACATTGTAAGGGTATCGCCGATCAGAACCGAGGCTGATGAGGTAACCTATCCGCTTCATATCATGATCCGCTACGAACTGGAAAAGGAGATGATGGACGGGAACCTGCCTGTCAGGGACCTTGAAGAAGCCTGGAACGCAAAGTATCAACAGTACCTGGGAATCACGCCGGCTAATGCGGCAGAAGGCGTCCTTCAGGATATGCACTGGCCATATGCATATTTCGGCTACTTCCCGACCTATGCCCTTGGAAGCGCAGTCGCTGCCCAGTTCTTCGCCACTATGCAGCAGGATCTGGATGTGCCTCATCTCCTGCGCACCGGCCATTATACAGACCTCATGACCTGGCTTGGTCAGAAGGTGCACCGCTATGGCAACCGGTATTCCATGGAAGAAATCATAAAAAAAGCCACGGGCGAGGACTTCACGACGTCCTATTACACCACGTGGCTTGAAGAAAAGTATCTGAAATCCGGAGATCTATATAATCCCATGTAGCTTATAGTTCCATGCAGCTTATAGTTCCATCCTGGTAAATAACTAAACGGCTGGCAGCAATAAAGGGCAGTGACATTGGATTTAATCCACGGCACCGCCCTTTAAAACATTCACTTGCTTGAATCTCTCGTTCAGACTTACACTTCAGGGAACTCCATGTTGTCCACGAAGCAGTCCTGGAAGTCGGGATGGGTTGCCAGCTCAACGAACTGGGTTTTGGCGGCAATGCGTCCGCTGCGGAGGAATTCTTCGAAATTCAGGGCAGCGATCTTAGCGCCTTCACCTGCTGCGTTGCCGACGCCTTCGATCCTGTCTTCCAGTTCCATCGGAATCATGCCGATGCCGCACGCGCTGTGAGGATCCATGTAATTGCCGAAGGCTCCGGCAATCAGGACTTTCCTGATGTCACTTAACTCTACCCCCAGGGTGTCTGCCATCAGTTCAATACCTGCTGCCATAGCGCTCTTGGCAAGCTGGATCTCACGGATATCCTTCTGTCCCATGTAGATCTTCTGGCCATTGCCGCTTTCATTCTCATCAGCAACCAGCCATGCCTTCATGGGGATATCTCCGGACTGGATCCGGATGATCCTGTCTGCCTGTGATTTCGCAAACTCTGTTTCAAAGTCTTCGGGGTCCTGGATAGCGCCCATCTCATCGATCAGGCCCTGCTCCAGCATGATGGTGATCAGGTCCATCAGTCCGGAACCGCAGAAGCCCACAGGTTTTCCTTTTCCGATGACTGTATATTCCAGCTTGCCGTCCACAACCTTTGCATGATCGATCGCGCCGGTTGCGCCGCGCATACCGCATTCAATCTTAGCGCCTTCAAATGCAGGACCGGCTGCTGTGGAACATGCCACTCTTCTATCCTTATCACCGAGAACCATCTCACCGTTGGTACCGATATCGATCATCAGCGTCAGTTCTTCCCGTTCATCGAATTCTGTAGCCAGCAGAACAGCTGATGTATCAGCGCCGACAAAGCCTGCGATATTGGGAAGCACCATCAGGAGGCCATCCCTGGCGATATGGATATCCAGATTCTCAGCCGGCATGATCATACCTTCGCTGATGGCAGGATTGTAAGGAGCGATTACCAGAGGTTTCGGAGAAATCTCGGTAAAGAGGTGATGCATACAGGTATTGCCGGCCATAGATACCAGATAAATCTGTTCCTTGGTAATGCCCTGCTTTACGCACATGGTCTCGATCATCTGGTTCATAGCCTGATGGATCAGGTCAGAAAGCAGCTTGATACCGCCTGAGATAGCGTAATTGCTTCGTTCGATAACGTCGCCGCCATACTGGGACTGGGGATTCAGCATACTTGCAATCTGAAGCTGTTTTCCGGTCTTGCCGTCCAGCAGGTAACCAACACAGGTCGTTGTACCAATATCGAATGCTGCCAGATAGATGGGATCATCTGCCTTCCTGATATCAAGAATCTCATGCCGGCCAACAACAACATTTACAACAAAATCATTCTCATTCAGGATTTCGCTGAGATGAGAGATCAGACGCATATTAGGATTAATATCCCACAGTTTATAGCCGGTCTGCTCGCATACTGCTTCTTTCAGGCGCAGCCAGTCAGAATCCTTCTCTCCCAGCTGGCATCTTCTGACAGAAACATTGAGGCTCTTGATGATAGGCGCAACGGTAAAACTTCTTGCAGCGCCTTTCTGCAGGATTTCCTGGTCATCCACCCTGGGTACAACGATGGTCATATCCTCCGTTACTTTGGTAAGACAGGCCTTCTTAACACCGGGATTACTGCCCTCTGTTACATTCACAATACACTTATTGCAGGTTCCTCTTCCGCCGCAAGGCGCATAGGGATGAAGCCCCGCCTTAATCTGGGCCTCCAGCAGATTTGTCCCCTCCGGAACTGATACGGTGATATCATCCGGCATAATCCTTACTTTATACTCGCTCATCTTTTTCCCCTCTCTCGCTCATCCTCAGCGATAATAAAATATGAAGCAGCTGATCTCTATCCTGAAGATCCAGGGAAATCAGGCTCTCGATCCGTTCCATGCGGCGAATAAATGTAGTTCTGTGGATAAATAACTTCTGTGCCGCCTCAGAAGCATTGAATCCACTCTCCAGATAACATTTTAAGGTCGGTACAAATTCTGTATCATGCTCCTTGTCATACGCTGCCAGCGCTTTCAGCCCTTTATGCATGAGCTGGTCCGCCGAGAACAGGGATGTCATCTGGCTGAGCATATATTCCAGTGTATAATCAGAAAAATGGAAATACCATTTATAAGGATCCTTCTTCTCCCCCATTTCCAGGGCAATATCGGCCTGACGTCTGTAGTTGCTCAGGGCAGTATAGTCTTTAAAATCATCACTGATTCCGGCCTTACAGCCGAAATCCCTGATCATCAGGGGGAATTGAACGCCGAAGCTGCTGTTATCCTGAAAAGCTTTATCTCTGGTAGTATTGATGATCCATATGATCTCCCGGTCCGTCCGATAGGTGCAGGAATAAGGATAGAGCTGTTCCAGCTGCATACACAGATAAGAAGCACCCTGCTCATACTCCCGGGCGCCGAAAATCTGGAGCACAATGATCCGGTAGGTATCGTATCTGTACCAATTATACATACTCAATTCCCGGAAGTCACTCTCATAATCCCTTTTCCTGGAATGGAACAAGTACTTTTTAAATAGTCTGTGAAGCGTATCATCCTGCCTTGCAGCAGGAAAATAGTTCAGATTATGAAGATATACCTTCTCCACATATTCGACAAAAACCTGATAAAGCGCCTCCAGTCCCTGACTTACCTGGAATGAAGGAAGCTGCATCATAACCCTGGCCGAATACTCTCCCGCGTGATTGATATTGTAGCAAAGCAGATTCGACTCCGACTCCTGGGAAGGATAATGGAAAAGTCCCTGCTCCAGTTCTGCATTCTGGTAATCAGAATCCTTTAACAGCATTTTAATCATTTCCTGACTCAGCTGCTGGTTATCCTTATTAATCTGAATATTGGAATCCTTTGAAAAATACTCGTCAGTAGCGCCCAGGAGAGTAAAATTCCGGTCGAATATAGCCATCTGACAGCACAGTACCCTGCGCCCTCTGCTGAGCAGCTCATCCAGCTCTACCCTGCCCAGATTCAGAAGATCCCGAAGGTCAGACTCCCACATAAGCAGTTTTGTAATATAATCTGCTATCTCCTCTATCAGATTCTCTGTCTCCGCAACGTCATTCACATAGATCAGATCAGGTGAGAACCTCCTGCCCTGGATAACCTGTTCCCATTGAAGATTCTCTTCTTCACTGCCGCCGCTGTAAACAACAAAAGCACAGTTCTGAAGTTTTTCAATCGGATGACTGTGCAGTTCCCGGAACCTTGATACCGGAATACAATATATATAACCTGCCTCAGCAGCGCCTCTGTACCTGCGCACAGATTTAAGCGGCGCATCAAAATACGCATCCAGTATTTCCCTGACCGTATGTTTCTGCGACAACAAGTAAACTATCTCGCTAAACTTAATCTGCATATAACTAAAACTCACTCAATTGTCCATTGATTGATAAATAATGCACAATCCACAGCCAATTATTCCTGTTTTTTTATGATTTTTATCATAAGCAATTCTATCACAGCATATAATATTTGTAAAACATTTTTGGACTCTGTTAAGTACATTTTCGCTACATTTTGTAGCGTCAAAGGTTTTTTTTGCAACACAATAAGAATTTACTAATGAATAGGGTATCACTATAATAAAATTATCCTGGACGGGAAGACCGTCCTAAGGTTACGGTATGTGCCGCCGCAGCTGAAACGGCGGGGATTATTAACAAGGAGGATTATTTACATGATTGTTATTGGTGAGAAGATCAACGGTTCCATCCCTTCAATGGGCAAAGCAATCGCAGAACGCAACGAAGAGTACATCAAGGAAATCGCAAGAAAGCAGGATGAGGCTGGCGCTACTTATATCGATGTATGCGCATCCGTTTCTGAAGATGTTGAGGTTGAGACCCTGCATTGGCTGATTGACCTGGTACAGAGCGTATCAGATCTTCCGATCGCAGTTGACAGCCCCAGTGCTGATGTAATCGCAGCTGCTTACAAGTATTGCAATAAGCCCGGTATCCTGAACTCCGTATCAGGCGAAGGCAACAAGATGGACGTTCTTTTCCCTATCGTAAGAGACAACCCCGGCTGGGAAGTTGTTGCTCTGCTGAGCGATGACACAGGTATCCCTCAGAGCGCAGAAGACCGTCTTAAAGTATTTGACAAGGTTATGGCTAAGGCTAAAGAATACAACATCGACCCCAGCCGTATCCACATCGATCCCCTGATCGAGATGCTCTGCACATCTGAAGATGGTATCTCCATGGTAGTTGAAGTTATGACAGAGATCAAGAAACAGTATCCTACAATCCACATCACAGGCGCTGTTTCCAACATTTCCTTCAACCTGCCCGTTCGTAAGATTCTGAATCAGGCATTCACAGTACTTGCTATGAACGCTGGTCTTGATTCCGCAATCTTCGATCCTACCAACAGAGACCTTATGGGTATGATTTTCGCAACAGAAGCTATGCTTGGTATTGATGAGATGTGCATGGAGTACATCAGTGCTTACAGAGACGGTCTCTTCGGACCTATCCAGAACTAATCAATACTTATACAACCACCTTTGGGAGGGTGGAATTCATCACAAAACTCCCCGCTTAATTCAATTCTGATCACCGAAAGGTACTCCGGTACCTTTCGGTGTGGAATAATATATGCAGTCCGGATCAGAGGAATTCCGCTGCAGATGAACATCGGAAGTGAGGAGCCTTTGTTCATCACCAATTCACCACATATTGCGGTATCGCCGCAGCATCATTCATTTTATATTTAGGAGGATAATACTATGTCTAAACTTGAAGAACTGAACGCAATGGTCATCAAAGGTAAATCCAAACTGGTTCCCGGTCTTGTTAATGATTGTCTGGCAGAGGGTGTAGAGCCTACAGTTATTCTGAACGATGGTCTGATCGGTGCTATGGGTATCGTTGGTGAGAAATTCAAAAATAATGAAATCTTCGTTCCTGAGATGCTGGTAGCTGCACGTGCTATGAAGAAGGGTGTTGAGACTCTGAAACCCCATCTGGCTGGCGACAGCACAACATCACTTGGAACTTATATTATCGGTACAGTTGCAGGCGACCTTCATGATATCGGCAAGAACCTTGTTGCTATGATGATCGAGTCCGCAGGTTTCGACGTAATCGACCTTGGCGTTGATGTTCCCAAGGAAAAATTCGTTGAGACTGTTAAGGCTCATCCTGAATGCAAAGTTATTGGTCTTTCCGCACTTCTTACAACTACAATGCCTGCTATGAAAGAGACAGTTGAAGCTCTGATCGAAGCTGGTTGCAAGAGCCAGGTTAAGATCATGGTTGGCGGCGCTCCTATCACCCAGGAATTCTGCGATGAGATCGGTGCAGATTGCTACACACCTGATGCTGCATCAGCTGCAGAAGCTGCAAAGAAATTAGTTGGCTAATTCTCTAATCTAATAATCATACGTACCTGAGAAGCCCCGGCGGAACTTCGGTTCCTCCGGGGTGTTCTCATTATATGGACAGAACACACTGAATAAAAAATGATAAAAAAAGACGGAAGAGAATTCCTCTCCTGCCAGGAAAGGGACATCTCTTCCGTCTTATATTTTCTTAAAATTCATCAGTCAATCAGGCCTTTAATTCTAAGAGTATCCTTAATCACCTGTGCCGCACCGTCAAAGCCCAGCCTGCCTGTGTTCAGTACCAGATCAAACTCTCTCGGATCCTTCCAGGTCTTGCCGCTGGAATAATAGGTATAATAATCTGCACGATACTTATCTGTCTTCTTAATCAGCTTCTCAGCTTCAGCTTCACTGCAGTACATACGGTCCATGACATTCTTGATGCAGGACTTTCTATCTGCATCCACGAATACGCTGAGTACATTATCATAATCATACAGAGCAACATTAGCACACTTTCCAAGGATGATGCAGGACTGTGTTTCAGCCAGCTGACGAACGATCTGAACCTGAATACGGAACAGATTATCATCTGAAGTAAAATCCTTATCAGAAGGTTTAGCAGCACGCTCAATATCAGGGAACGAAGCGATTCTTCTAAGGAAAGAACCTCTCAGTTTCTGATCTGCCTGGGCAAATAACTGCTCACTGATGCCGCTGGCTTCTGAAGCCATCTTAAGAATCTGATCCCCATAGCAGGGAATACCAAGTTCCTCAGCAAGATCCAGACCAATGGTCTTACCGCCGCTGCCAAAAGTACGGGAAATTGTAATAACATAAGGTTTACTCATCGTTATACCTCCATCATTCATGTACAGATAATTCATATATATTCAGAAATTCCAATGCAAGCATGGAATTTCTGACCTTTTGAACCTTGTATCATATTATTATATCATACTTTTGCCTGATATTGACAAACACTTTTAAAATTCAATACAAATCTCTCGCACATCAGCATCTATTCCTGCTTATCTTACAATATATTATCATTATATAATCATAGCAAATATCGTAAATGTGTACGATTTATCAGAACAAATGACACATTTCAAATATCTTTTGTGTGAAAGCGGAATAATTCTTTAATATTTTCGAATTGTTTATTCTATTTACAAATATCAATAGAGTTTATGGATGCATTTGTATTTGATTATAAATCATACAGGCAGTATAATAACTATGACATCAGAAATATCGCAATGTTTTCTGATTAAGCCTTCATATTATTTCCTTAATAGAATCCCCTGTCGAACGGTTGGCGACAGGGGATTCTGTTATATATTCGCTTCTATATATTCATTTATCCTTTTTCGGTGTTTCTTTATTCAGTATCTTTTTATTCAGTATTTATTTCATAAATCCATATTCATCTGGTTTCTACTGGTACTTCTTATAGCCGGCTGCTTCTTCAAATCCTCTGCTGAATTTGACCTTTCCTTCATTATCAATGAACATGGCATAGACATGATCCATACTCTCAACCAGTCTGCACCCTTCTTCTATTCCCAGTGCGAAACAAGTTGTAGATAATCCATCTCCATCCACGGATTCATCACAGATAATGGTCACGCTGCTGATCCCATTGTCGTAGGGGTATCCGGTTTCCGGGTTAAGAATATGATGGTAAGATACGCCATCAACGGTAAATGTACGCTGGTATGTACCTGAAGTCACAACCGACTTGTCATTCACCTGAACAGTACCTTTAATGGAAGCTGGATTCTGAGGATTCTGAATTCCTATGGTAAAATCCGCATTATCGGATTTCTTTCCTATACACAGCACGTTACCGCCCAGATTAATGATTGCCCGCTTTACTCCCTGGCTGAGAAGATATTCCTTGAGCCGGTCAGCAATGTATCCTTTTGCAATACCGCCAAGATCCAGCCCCATTCCTTCCTGGAGTGTTACTCTCCTGCCATCTATTTTCACCTTGGTGTAATCAATCCGCTTCAGATTATTCCTGACTTCATCCGGATCAGGCAATTTCGGTTCTTCCGCCATAAAATCCCACAAAGAAGATACCGGTTCTATGGTTATATCGAATGCACCCCCGGATAATTCGCTGTAATACAGACCCTTCTTGATAACCTCCAGAGTTTCATCAGATACCTCACAGGAACCAAGCTTATTCAATTGAGCAATTTCTGATTCCTCATTGGTGCGTGAAAGCAGCCTGTCATATTCCCCGCAAAGTTCAAAACATTTCGTAATAAGATCCTGATCATTGCTATCATAGATGGATATGGTGATTTCAGTACTTAAAGCATATGTCATGCGGCTCATAGGCTGTTCTTCTCTTCTAGTACAGCCAGTAAGCGGCGTCATAAGACATATCATAAGACAAATCACCATAGAATGAATCAAAATCCTATTGAATAACAATCTATTTCTCATGGTTCATTCTGCATCCCTGTAATCATGTATTACTGTATTTCGTATTACTTTATTTCTGCATTACTATCTCTGCATTACTGTATTTCGTATTACTATATCTCTGCATCACTGCATTACTGTATTACATTACTCCAGGGTGCTTTTCACTTTCTCCTATTATAAAAATCGCATATTCCGTCCATTCGCGCGCACATATTACTGAATATAAGATCCACGAGTGTGATTGCAGCCATAGCTTCCACCACTACAACTGCTCTGGGTACAATTACAGGATCATGTCTGCCGCGGATTTCTATCTCTGTTTCTCTCCCATCACGGGTAACAGTACGCTGAGGTTTCCCTATACTAGGCGTTGGTTTGACTGCAGCCCGGAATACAATCTGACTACCGTCGCTGATCCCGCCCAGAATACCTCCTGCATGATTGGATGATTTCTGTATATGGTCATCAGCATCAATATAAAAAGAATCATTATTGAACGATCCTGCAGCGAGAGCAGCCTGAAAGCCATCTCCTATCTCGAAGCCTTTTACAGCTCCGATAGACATGATGGCTTTCGCCAGATTTGCATCAAGCTTATCAAAGACCGGTTCTCCAATTCCTGCAGGTAAATGACTGATCACACACTCAATAACACCTCCTGCAGAGTCTTTTCCAGAAGAAATATCCTGCAGGAAATGTGCAGCTTCTTCAGCTGCTTTTTCATCCGGCATACAAAGAGGATTCTTATGTGCCTGATCCAGATTAAACCTCTGATAATCGATTTCGACAGGGCCGATAGATTTTGTATATGCCTGGACTTCAACGCCTAATTGTGAAAGGATTTTCTTAGCAATCGCTCCAGCAGCAGTTCTTCCGATCGTTTCACGTCCTGAAGATCTTCCGCCTCCCCGATAATCTCTAATACCATACTTATAATCGTAGGTATAATCAGCATGTCCCGGCCTGTAAATATCAGAGATATCCTTATAATCTGATGATTTATGATCCTCGTTCATAACCATCATAGAAATTGGGTTGCCTGTAGTAAATCCCTCAAACACACCAGACAATATTTCTACGACGTCACTTTCCTTACGAGAAGACGAATATCTGCTGGATCCTGGCTTTCTTCGGTCCATCATGATCTGAATATCATCCTCACAAAGGGGTAAACCGGCCGGAACTCCATCAACAACCACACCCAGAGCTTTCCCATGCGATTCTCCCCAAGTAGTAACAGAAAAATGATTTCCGAAAGTTGAACCTGACATATAAGAAACAGCTCCTTTCATGATGAATTGACAAACCGAAGCATAGATATTCTGTTTATGCGTATTGTGAATTGATATACAGCGTTATATTCTGTATAATCGAATTATTCGTAAACAGAACCAGCTATATCCTTTATACTTTATACTTTATACTTTATACTTTATACTGTATACTGTATTCTATATTTTATGAACTGTATTCTATATTCTATATTCTATATCTAATTTTTAAATCTATTATCTGTATATGCGTATATGACATTCTATTACGTATTTTGTAGGATTTACCTGCTTAAGCTTCCTGTTTATTAAGAGTACCCAGGAGTGCAAATATTCTGTCAAGATCATCCAGGTTATAATATTCTATCTCGATTTTACCCTTCTGGTTCTTCTTTCTTTTAATATTGACCTTTGTTCCAATAAGGTCTCTCAGAGTTTCTTCATATTTTGCATAGATCAGGTTAATCTGTTCATTATCTTCTTCATGATCAGGCTCAATGACAGGCTTATTCTTCTTCTCATTTATCAGTCTTACAAGATCTTCTGTCTGTCTGACACTTAACGCCTCATTGATAACTTTTTGAGCAGTATCATATATATCAAGCTGATCTTCAAGCCCTAAAAGTGCTCTGGCATGACCACTGCTGATTCTCCTGTCAATAACCATCTGCTGAATCACATCATCAAGCTTTAAAAGTCTTACAGTATTAGCAATCAAAGTCCTGCTCTTTGACACTTTCTGCGACAGCTGATCCTGGGTCATATTAAACTGTTTCATGAGTTTCTGATAAGCAAGTGCTTCTTCAATAGGATTCAGATCTTCACGCTGCAGGTTTTCTATCAAAGAAATCTCCATTATCTCTTCATCAGAAAGATTTTTGATAATTACGGGCACTTCACTGATTCCAGCCATTTTAGCAGCTCTATAACGTCTTTCACCTGCTACAATCTGGTATTTTGCTCCCCTTTGCACGACTA
>Ga0326514_10001428_pt1 | contig 15574 bp, 16 predicted proteins | sample 3_2548_0518_D_FD_203653 | JGI IMG/M metagenome (GOLD analysis project Ga0326514, IMG submission 203653) | Bovine rumen microbial communities from UC Davis, California, United States - 3_2548_0518 | ecosystem: Host-associated > Mammals > Digestive system > Stomach > Rumen | place: USA...
GTCTATACTCCTGGAATGGCTTGCGCCCTTTGGCTTCTCTGCCAGTCAGGTCCGACAGATTTCAGCCCATCTCATCGGGCAGTCCGGGAGGTGTTTCGAGTCGGTCTCCCACCTGTTGGTCATCGACCGCGACTCACTCATACTCGACCCCATCGCAATACCGATGAAACCGATGATTATACCCGAGACGGGGCTATACAGAATCACGGATTCCATGTGTATGAAGTTTGAAACGTTGCAGTCTGTAACAATTTCAAAACAAAGTGATTGCGCAACGATAGATAACTTGAAGGTTGAACTTCCGCTTACCGTGCGCCTTATACAACCCTCAGACCGCTTCACGCCATACGGCATGAATGGAAGCCGATTAGTAAGTGATTTTCTAACCGACAGGAAGGTCAGCCTGCCAGACAAGCGTCGACAGATGGTCGTGACAGACCATTCTGGGCGAATTGTGTGGCTTGTGGGCCATAGAATAGACCAGCGCTTTAGGGTCTCAGAAAACACATCCTCGATTCTACGTATTACATGTGTTAAGGACGTTTAAGAATTGTTAAGCAGACTTGGAAGTTGTCTACATAATATGTAACTTTGCAAGACTTGCCGATAATAATATTTTTGAACAACTTCAAACGGCCTGAAACACCCTGATGCGAGATGTATGCAAACATTTCCTGCTGACAGCCTTTCTGCTGTTTACTGCGACCACAGTCGTGGCAAGGGACTATTGCATGCCTACTCATAGCAGGAAAGTGACTTCCAAGTTTGGATGTCGATGGGGACGTCAGCACATGGGACTGGATATAAAGGTTCGGCATGGCGACCCCATCAGTGCTGCTTTCAAGGGTGTGGTTGTGAAGGCATGCTATGGCGGAGGCTATGGCTACTACGTTGTACTTAAGCACGAGAAAGGCTATGAAACACGTTATGCACACATGTCGAGACTGCTGGTCAAGGCCGGACAAGAGGTTTCTGCCGGTGATACCATCGGACTTGGGGGGAACACAGGCCGTAGTACGGGTTCCCACCTGCATTTTGAGGTGCGTATCAACGGTAAGGCGGTAGACCCCTCTGAGTTGTTCGATTTCAACAACCAGGCCCTTCTTGCAGACCTTTATCAGTATAAAGGTGTCTCGGTGAAGCGCCATAAAAGGGGCATAAGCCCTCAGAGGCAGTCGTGCGTGCCTGCGACCTATGAGGTGCGTCCCGTCTGTCTGCCTACAGTCATCACCAGCAAACGCTGGCGCATGGAGGTGTTGTCGCCTGTTTCCGGCTACGACGCGTTGTCGATGAAATGGGCAAAAAAGGTGCTCTGGCCTTGTGGTTATGAAGATGCGTCTGAAGGTTCTGGAGCATCCTGCCATCCGTTAGGTCTTCTTCATGTAAGGCAGTTATTGGCCTCAACTGAAAAAGACGGTATCGTGTTCATTATCCAGCCACCACCTGAGCAGGATTCTACATAGATTAGGCTCTGACGATGTGAACTCACGAACGGCGCAAGAGGTGACGGTGCGAGAAAATAGAGGCGATTCCTTTGTCGTTTCGGGTTTTTTGCGTACCTTTGCACCGCTTTAATTTTAACGCAAGCAAAAGAATGATAGCAAAAAACAAGAAACGCCGTTGGCATTGCCTTCCTGGACAGGAGCCAACGGAGATGGACAAGACCATCATGTACTGGGAAAACAAGGGCAAGGTGGTGCCTACGCGTGACCTTATTAAGACTCCAGAACAGATAGAGGGAATCCGAAAAGCAGGCGTCGTCAACACAGGCGTGCTTGACGAAGTGGCTAAGCAGATACATGTCGGCATGTCGACGCTGGAGATAGACCAGATTTGCCGACAGTATTGTGAGGAGCACAACGCCATCCCGGCATGCCTCGACTACGAGGGATTCCCGATGAGTGTATGCACGTCGATCAATGAGGTTGTTTGTCACGGTATTCCCAAGGAAGAGGACATTCTCGAAGAAGGTGACATTATTAACGTAGACTTTACTACCATCCTCGACGGCTACTACGCTGATGCCAGCCGTATGTTTATTATTGGCAAGACCACGCCAGAGAAGGAGCAGTTGGTGCGCGTAGCCAAGGAGTGTCTCGAAATCGGTATGGAAGTTGCCAAGCCCTACAGTTTTGTGGGTGATATCGGTCATGCTATCGAGAAGCATTGCAAGAAATACCATTACGGCGTGGTGCGCGACTTGTGCGGCCACGGGGTGGGGCTCAAGTTCCATGAGGAACCCGACGTGGCCCACTTTGGACATCGGGGGACGGGCATGCTGCTTGTACCGGGCATGGTGTTCACTATCGAACCGATGATCAACATGGGGACATACAAGGTGTTTATCGATGCCGACGATCCCTATGGGTGGGAGGTCATCTCTGGCGACGAGAAACCCAGTGCTCAGTGGGAACATACGTTATTGATGACAGAGCATGGTGTTGAAATACTGACATACTGAGATGCAGGATATATATATATTAGGTATAGAGTCAAGTTGCGACGACACATCGGCAGCCGTGCTTAGGAATGGTGTGCTATTGTCTAACGTCACGGCATCGCAGGCGGTACACGAAGCCTATGGCGGCGTAGTGCCCGAACTGGCATCGAGGGCTCACCAGCAGAATGTGGTGCCCGTAGTGCATGAGGCCATAAAGAGAGCCGGGATAACAAATGAACAACTGACGGCTGTGGCCTTCACGCGCGGTCCCGGACTGATGGGGTCGTTGCTCGTTGGCGTCAGTTTCGCAAAGGGTTTTGCCCGTGCCCTGGGCATCCCGATGATTGATGTGAACCACCTGCAAGGACATGTGATGGCACATTTCATCAGGGAGGGCAATGGCGAAGAGAAAATCCCGCCCCTGCCGTTTCTGTGCCTGCTCGTTAGCGGCGGCAACTCACAGATTGTCAAGGTGAATGCTTATAACGACATGGAAGTGCTGGGACAGACCATCGATGATGCTGCCGGCGAAGCCATCGACAAGTGTTCGAAAGTGATGGGGCTGGGCTATCCCGGCGGACCTATAATCGACCGGCTGGCGCGTCAGGGCAATCCGAAGGCATTCCATTTCGCAGAACCAAACATACCTGGGCTCGACTATAGTTTCTCGGGACTGAAGACCTCGTTTCTTTATTCCATGCAGAAATGGGTGGCTGAAGACCCTGACTTCATAGAGAAGCACAAGACCGATATTGCCGCCTCGCTGGAATGGACGATTGTAGACATTCTGATGAAGAAACTGAAGAAAGCAGTCAAGGCCACTGGCATCACACATGTGGCTGTGGCCGGTGGAGTGAGTGCCAACAACGGTCTTCGCAATGCTTTCTATGATGCAGAGAAGCGCTACGGGTGGACAATATACATCCCAAAGTTCAGTTATACGACGGACAATGCAGCGATGATAGGCATCGTTGGCTATTACAAATATCTCGACAGGCAATTCTGTCCGATTGACGCTCCTGCTTTCTCAAAGGTAACCTTCAAATAATTACTTTCGGATAGCAGAAGAACGTAGTAACGGAATAAAACTATAACGTCATAACGAAGTAAAATCAAATTAACAATGGATTTCGAATCGAAAATTACAAGCAGGGAAATCAGCGAACTGCTCTGGGAAATGGATATGACCGTCGCAACGGCGGAAAGTTGTACTGGTGGTCGCATAGCCGAGGCCATTATAGCTGTCCCTGGAGCCTCGAAATACTTTAAAGGAGGCATTATTTCTTATACCAACGAGGTGAAGGAAAGCCTACTCGGAGTCAGCCATGAACTCTTGGAGGAGAAGACCGCAGTCTGTGAGGAAGTAGCTATCGCTATGGTGAAAGGTGCCTGCAAGGCGCTTAATACAAATTTTGCCATTTCGGCCACAGGTGTGGCAGGGCCGTCGGGCGGTACCAAGGAGATACCCGTGGGTACAATCTGGCTGGCCTGCGGCTCACCAGAGAAAGTGGTCACCCTTAAGGTAGAAGAAGATCACGGGCGTGACATCAACCTCGCCATAGCCACGAACAAGGCGATGCAGATGTTTTTGGAATATCTCAAGGGAGAGACAGTCGACGAAACGGCATAAATGAGTTAAAAAACTATAATTGTTGTCTCAAACTCAATTCCGCGTATTCGATTTTCAGAGAAAATGTGTAATTTTGCACCCTGTTTGGAATAAGTTAGTAAAAGAACAAGTAAAAAGTAGATAGAAATGTCTAAAGTTTGTCAAATTACAGGAAAGAGGGCACAGATAGGTTGCAATGTGTCTCACTCAAAGCACCGTACCAAGAGAAGCTTTGATGTAAACCTCTTCAGCAAGAAGTTCTACTATGTAGAGGAAGGTTGCTGGATTCAGTTGAAGATAAGCGCTGCTGGTCTTCGTATGATTAACAAAGTTGGTCTTGATGCTGCCCTCAAGCAGGCTGTTGCCAAGGGTTATGTGGATTGGAAAGACATTAAAGTGATAGGAGATTAATATTTATGGCAAGCAAGAAAGCAAAGGGCAATCGTGTGCAAGTTATCTTGGAATGCACGGAGCACAAGAATAGCGGCATGCCTGGCACAAGCCGTTACGTGACCACGAAGAATCGTAAGAATACGCCTGAGCGTATGGAACTCATGAAGTATAATCCTATCCTGAAGAAGATGACTCTTCACAAGGAGATTAAGTAATCTGTTAAAGTAGTTTAGACTATGGCAAAGAAAACCGTTGCTACCCTCCATGAAGGTTCAAAGGATGGTCGCGCTTATACAAAGGTGATTAAGATGGTGAAGAGCCCGAAGACGGGTGCTTACATCTTCGATGAGCAGATGGTTCCCAATGAGGCCGTAAAGGACTTCTTTAAGAACTAATTTTAATTTTACATAAAAATAAGGGGTTGCAAGTTAAATTGCGACCTCTTTTTTTGTTGTATCAGGGAATTTTGCTAATTTTGCACTCGTAATAGCAACAATATGGGATTATTTGGATTTTTCAACAAGAATAAGAAGGAGACCCTTGACAAGGGTCTTGAGAAAACCAAGACAAGTGTGTTTGATAAACTTGCACGCGCCGTCGCTGGTAAGTCCAAGGTCGACGATGACGTGCTGGATAATCTGGAGGAAGTCCTGATTACAAGTGATGTCGGTGTGGATACGACGCTGAAGATTATTCAGCGGATAGAGACGCGTGTGGCACGTGATAAGTATGTGAGTACATCGGAGTTGAACAAGATACTTCGGGAGGAGATTGCCGCGTTGTTGTCGGAGAACAATTCTGACGACAACGACAACTGGGATCTTCCAGGCGACCACAAGCCTTATGTCATACTCGTGGTCGGTGTAAACGGTGTAGGCAAGACTACCACTATCGGCAAGCTCGCCTGGCAGTTCAAGCAGGCAGGTAAAAAGGTCTACTTAGGTGCTGCGGATACCTTTCGTGCCGCGGCTGTCGAACAACTTTGCATTTGGGGTGAGCGCGTAGGTGTGCCTGTGGTCAAACAGCAGATGGGCAGTGACCCTGCCAGCGTCGCATTCGACACCCTCTCAAGCGCTAAAGCCAATGGGGCAGATGTGGTATTGATAGACACGGCAGGTCGTTTGCACAACAAAGTCGGCTTGATGAATGAATTGAAGAAAATCAAGGATGTCATGAAGAAGGTTATGCCTTCGGCACCCGACGAAGTGATGCTTGTGCTCGACGGTTCAACGGGCCAGAATGCCTTTGAGCAAGCCAAGCAGTTTTCTGCAGTTACCCAGATCACGTCGTTGGCTATTACAAAACTCGACGGCACAGCCAAAGGAGGAGTGGTGATAGGCATTTCAGACCAGTTGAAGGTGCCAGTGAAATACATTGGCCTTGGTGAGGGAATGGAAGACCTGCAGTTATTTAACAAAGTACAATTTGTCGATTCGCTTTTCAAATAGTTTGAATACAATAGATTTCATATCACTTGGTTGCTCAAAAAACCTCGTAGACAGTGAGGCCTTGATGGGTCTTATGGAGGCTAATGGCTATCGTTGCACGCATGATAGCGACAACCCGCATGGGGAAATTGTCGTGGTGAACACTTGCGGTTTCATCAACGATGCCAAAGAAGAGAGCATCAACACCATATTAGAATTTGCCCAGGCTAAAGCAGAGGGCAGAGTGAAAAAACTGTTTGTGATGGGATGTCTCTCAGAGCGCTACCTTGCCGAGCTCGAGCAAGAAATTCCGGAGGTGGACGGTTGGTATGGCAAGTTCAACTACCGGCAGTTGCTTGATGATTTGTCGAAGGAGAACGAGAAAGCAATAAGAATGGAGAGCGGTGTAGCCCGCAAGCTTACCACTCCCAGCCACTATGCCTACCTGAAGATCTCTGAGGGTTGCGACCGTCACTGTGCCTACTGTGCCATTCCGCTGATTACGGGGCACCATAGGAGCCGGCAGATGTCAGAAATCCTGGAAGAGGTGAAATGGCTCGTCGGTCAAGGTGTGAAGGAAATCAACGTCATTGCTCAGGAACTGACCTATTATGGCGTAGATATTGACGGCAATCAGCATATTGCAGAACTTGTCGGAAAGATGGCTGAGATAGAAGGGGTGGCATGGATCCGTCTCCATTATGCCTACCCGACGCATTTTCCATGGGAGCTTCTGCGCGTGATGAAGGAACACGAAAATGTCTGCAAATATTTGGATATCGCTTTCCAACATGTGTCTGATCGTATGCTTTCAAGAATGAGACGCCATATTACAAAGGAAGAAACTTTCGCCTTTGTCAGACGCATCAGGGAAGAGTTGCCCGGCATACATCTTCGCACTACACTAATGGTGGGTTTTCCTGGTGAGACAGAGGAGGACTTTCAGGAACTACTGGAATTTACCAGATGGGCTCGTTTTGAGCGAATGGGTGCTTTTGCCTATTCTGAAGAGGAAGGTACCTATTCGGCAGAGCACTATAAAGACGATGTGCCAGAAGAGGTAAAACAGCAGCGTCTTGACAAACTCATGCGCTTGCAACAGCAGATTAGTGCCGAAGTAGAGGCTGAGAAGATTGGCAAAGTGCTCAAGGTCATCATCGACCGTCGTGAAGGTGACTACTATGTGGGGCGTACGGAGTATTGTTCGCCTGAGGTAGACCCGGAAGTACTGTTACCCGTGTCGGAGAGAGAGCTTGAAATCGGCAATTTCTATGATGCCAAGGTCGTCGATGCTGAAGAATTTGATTTATATGCAACAACATTAACAACTTAGCAAATGAACAATAAAGAATTTATTGCAGAGTTGAGTCAGCGTACGGGCTATACCGTGGATGATTCCCAGAAAATGGTGAACAGCGTAATAGAGTCTATGGGAGACCATTTTCTGGATGATGATACCGTTCTTGTCCCAACCTTCGGCACCTTCGAGGTTAAGAAGAAGATGGAGCGTGTGATGGTAAATCCTTCGACAGGTCAGCGCATGCTCGTACCACCGAAACTTGTATTGAACTTCAAGCCTAATGTAGGATGGAAGGAACGCGTGAAGCAGGCTACGGAAATAAGTGATATTCTATAATTGTGGGGGAGAGAATCATGGCTAAGATATCAATTTTAGAATTGTCTTCCGTATTGGTACAGCGTTACGGTCTAAACAAGAGAGATGCCTCGATATTTGTCAGTGCAATGTTCGATATTATCCAGAGTGCACTTGAACGTGACAGACTCGTGAAGGTAAAAGGTCTTGGCACGTTCAAGATTATCGACGTGGACGACCGAGAAAGCGTGGATGTCAATACTGGTGAGCGAGTGTTGATAGAAGGACATGGAAAGATAACGTTCACACCCGACCAGATGATGAAGGAACTTGTGAATAAGCCATTTTCACAATTTGAAACAGTAGTACTGAATGATGGTGTGGAAATAGAAGAGAATAATAATTCAGACGAGATGATGGGAAATGTTGTTGACCCTACAAATGGGACTGCAGGGCAGGATGTGACTATACGGCCGGGGAACGAGCCGGAGACTGCTCCATTAGTTGATTTCGTGACCGATGAGGTAAGTGAGTTTCCACGTCAGACCGTGGAAGAGTTTAAGTCTCCTGTCGTAGAAGAAGTCTATGATGAGGATGAAGACATTCCTGAATGGGTCATAGAACCGAGTAATGTTGCACCGACAGCAGCGGCAGTTCCTCCTGTGTCGGCAGCGACATCCGGTCGTCCTACAGAGACAATCCGTCCTGTTCAGCAACCATCTACCCCTGTCGAGCCAGTACGCCCTGTTCAGCAGCCGGTACGTCCCGTTGAATCGGTACGTCCCGTACAACAGCCGGTACGTCCAGTAGAGCCAGTACGCCCTGCCCAGCAGCCGGTACGTCCCGTTGAATCGGTACGTCCTGTCCAGCAGCCGGTACATCAAGCAGACCCCCTGCGTCCCGTCACACGTCCTGTTACTTCTTCAGAACCTGTTCATCGGGTTTCCAGCCCAAGCCAGGGACGCATTCAAAACGACAAGTCATCAGTTTACAACACCATACGCAATGTCTCTTCTGTAAACCATCCCATACAACCAGAAGAGAGAGTAGAACCCGTAAGACGGTACACGCCAGATCCTGTTCCTACAGAGGAAGTTATGGAAAGACCGGTAAACCAACCCTTTGACATTAGCGATGTTGTCGATGAGGTCCCCAATAAGAAAAAGGACAAGTCCTCCAACAAAAAGTCAGCAGACAAACGCGGGGGTAGAGAAGGTAGCAGTGGCAAGTGGATTCTACTGGTACTTCTGGCTCTGATTGCCGGTTTCTTTGCTGGTACATTCTTTGGGCGTGATTTGCTAGGCATAACTTCTGAGACAAAGGAAGACAAGGCATTGGTCGTTGAGGAAGAGCCTGTTGAAGAAGCAGCTGTTCCCGTGCCGGATGACCTGCCAGAGGTTCAGCCGACTCAGGAAGAGGAGGCCAATGAAGAAATTGAAGCAGGAGAACCCGTTGGGGAAGAACCCGTAGAGGGGGGTGAACCAACGAATGTACCCGAGAACGCCGGAACCCCTCAACCCTTAGCCCCCGCATCGCCCACAAGACCTGTATCAAACGCCGCCTCCGGGCAGAATGCTGCAACAATGCAATCAACGGCAAAACCGGCACAGCCAGTCACCAAGCCCAACCAGAGCACAAAGAAGCCCGTGCAGACTACTGCCGGGGCGGCAAAAACTACAGCTCCAACTGCCAAGCCTGCAGTGACTTCACCAACAGCCTCGAAGTCTGTCAAGCCAAAGACACAAGTCAAGGCTACAGCCCCGGTGGCAGACAATGCACCCTTAGACAAATATCAGAAGATGGACATCAGGGTGCGTACTGGTGCCTATCGAATCACAGGAACAGATTATGTGGTTAAGGTTGTTCCCGGTGACAATGCGGAAAAAATTGCAAGGCGCACGTTAGGAAAAGACATGTCGTGCTACATTGAGGTTTACAATGGCATCAAGGGGGCAACAGAACTGGAACCCGGTTCTGTCATCAAGATACCGAAACTTGAGCTAAAGAGAAAATAAATACAAGCAAAATAGGAAATAAACATAAGCAATATTATGGCAGAATCAATTGATATCCGTGAGTTGAACATCCGGATTGAACAACAGAGTGCCTTTGTCACCAATCTTGTGACAGGCATGAACCGTGTTATCGTAGGTCAGAAACATCTTGTAGAGTCTTTGCTGATAGGTTTGTTGAGCGATGGCCACATCCTTTTGGAAGGTGTGCCCGGTCTGGCCAAGACATTGGCCATCAAGACCCTTTCGCAGTTGATAGACTCAGACTACAGCCGTATCCAATTTACGCCAGACCTTCTTCCAGCCGATGTCATCGGTACGATGATCTATTCTCAGAAAGACGAGAAGTTCCTTGTTAAGAAAGGTCCTGTATTTGCCAATTTCGTTTTGGCAGATGAGATAAACCGTGCTCCGGCAAAAGTTCAGAGTGCACTTCTCGAAGCCATGCAGGAGAAACAAGTGACTATCGGCAGCCAGACTTTCACACTGCCGTCTCCTTTCCTTGTCATGGCCACACAGAACCCCATAGAGCAGGAGGGAACCTATCCGCTTCCAGAAGCTCAGGTAGACCGTTTCATGCTGAAGGTGATTATCGACTATCCGACGATTGATGAAGAGAAACTCATTATTCGCGAGAACATAGCTGGTGAGATGCCGAAGGTAACTCCCGTGACAACAGCTGACGAGATTCTTCGTGCCCGTTCAGTAGTGCGAGAGGTTTATATCGACGAAAAGATAGAACAGTATATAGCTGATATTATCTTTGCCACACGTTATCCCGAGCGTTATGGATTGAAAGACCTTAAGGATATGATTTCCTTCGGTGGTTCGCCCCGAGCCAGTATCAACCTGGCTAAGGCTGCGCGTGCCTATGCATTCATTAAGCGCCGTGGCTACGTGATTCCTGAGGATGTACGTGCCGTGGCACACGACGTGTTGCGCCATCGTATCGGTCTCACCTACGAGGCTGAAGCCAGTAACATCACCAGTGAGCAGATTGTATCGAAGATTGTCAACAAGGTGGAAGTACCCTGAGATAGATTAGTATAGTGGAGACATCCGAAATTATAAAAAAAGTACGGAAGATAGAAATCAAGACACGCGGCTTGAGTTCAAACATCTTTGCCGGCCAGTATCATTCCGCTTTCAAGGGTAGGGGTATGGCCTTCAGCGAGGTGCGCGAATATCAGTTCGGTGATGATGTGCGTGACATCGACTGGAATGTCACGGCACGCTTTCACCGTCCTTATGTGAAGGTGTTTGAGGAAGAGCGTGAACTGACGGTCATGTTACTCATAGATGTCAGTGGTTCTCTTGATTTCGGAACTCAAAAGCAGCTGAAGCGCGATGTGGTGACAGAGATTGCTGCAACCATAGCCTTTAGTGCCATTCAAAATAATGACAAGATTGGTGTGATTTTCTTTTCTGACAAGATAGAGAAATATATTCCTCCAAAGAAGGGACGTAAACACATCCTGTACATTATACGTGAGATGCTCGACTTCAACCCTGAGTCCAAACGTACCGATGTGAAAAAGGCGGTGGAGTTTCTGTCAAGTGTACAGAAAAGACACACCACTGCTTTCATACTGAGTGACTTTTTCGTCCGTGAAGATTTCTGTCAGTCATTGCAGATATGTAACCGAAAGCACGACGTGGTAGCTATTCAGGTATATGACCAGCGTGCCAAGGAACTACCTGATGTGGGACTGATGAAGGTGGTTGATGCAGAGACAGGCTATGAGCAATATATTGATACCAGTTCCAAGCGCTTGCGAGATGCCTATCATAAGTATTGGGTTAAACGCCAGTCACAACTTCAGGATACGTTTAACAAGAGCAATGTCGATAGTGTCAGTATCGCCACGAATGAGGATTTCGTAAAGTCGTTAATGTTGTTGTTTAACCGGCGTAGCTAATGAAGACAAAAGTAATATCCATATTGCTGACGATGGTCGTGTCATCACTTAGTGCACAGACATCTGTAGAAGCAAGCATCGATCAGATAGAGATACTGGTTGGACAACAGGTGCACGTCACGCTGAAGACTGTCGTGAAGAAAAATTCGAAAGTGGAATTTCCGCAGTATCAGCCATCACAGTATGTCACTCCAGGGGTGGAAGTCCTTGCCTGTCAAGAGCAGGAGGGAAAAGATACTGATGACGGCTTTGTGGAGAGGGCCATGGTCTATACACTCACTTCGTTTGATGACACCTTATATTATATACCGCCCTTGACGGTAAAGGTCGATGGTAAGCCATTAAAGAGCAAAAGCCTTGCCCTGAAGGTTCTTACTGTTGAGGTCGATACGGCGCATGTTGATAAGTTCTTCGGGCCTAAGGACGTTCAAGACAATCCTTTCCTATGGGATGATTGGAAACTGATCTTTTGGTTGAGTTTCATCATGCTAATCACCTTGGCCTTAACGTATTACATATATATCCGTCTGCGCGAGAACAAACCGATAGTCAGCCATATCCGTATCGTGAAGCGTCTCTTGCCGCATCAGAAGGCTATGAAAGAGATAGAACAGATCAAGGCCGACAAGATGGTAACATCGGAGACCCCGAAGGCTTACTATACGAAACTGACAAACACCCTGCGTAAGTATATCGAGGAGCGTTTTGGCTTCAATGCGATGGAGATGACGAGTAGCGAAATCATCGAGCATCTGACCACTACGCAAGACGAGAAAGCTATTGGTGAACTGCGCCAACTCTTTGCGACAGCCGACTTGGTGAAGTTTGCCAAATATTATACGCTGATTAACGAGAACGACATGAACCTCGTCTCGGCCATAGACTTCATCAACAGTACCAAGTTGGAGAATATGCCGACAGAAGAGACCGTCAAGCCGCAGTTATCGGAAGAAGACCAACGTTCGCAGAAAACACGACGACTACTCAAACTGATGATTCTTCTGCTCGTTATCCTCACGACAGCACTATTCGTCTATGTGGTCTATGCTGCCAGCCAACTGTTAAATTAGTACTATCATGGAATTTGCAAATAAGGAATATTTGTTTCTGTTACTACTGCTCATACCATATATCGTCTGGTATGTGATGTACAGGAAAAAGACGGAACCCACGTTGCGGATGAGCGATACGTTTGCTTTCCGCTACGCTCCAAAAAGCTGGCGAGTCAGACTGATGCCTCTCTCCATGATTCTCCGTCTCGTGGCCTTTGTACTGCTCATTATTGTCCTGGCTCGTCCTCAGACCCAGAATTCGTGGAAGAACAAGACGATTGAGGGCATCGACATCATGTTGGCCATAGACGTGTCTACCAGTATGCTGGCAGAGGATCTGAAACCTAATCGCATGGAGGCCGCCAAGCAGGTGGCTGCCGAGTTTATCGCCGGCAGACCCAACGACAATATTGGCTTGAGCATTTTTGCCGGTGAGGCCTTCACCCAATGCCCCATGACAACCGACCATGCCTCTTTGCTCAACCTGCTCCAGAATGTACGCACGGATATTGCTGCCCGTGGACTCATAGAAGACGGTACTGCCATCGGCATGGGACTTGCCAACGCTGTAAGTCGATTGAAGGACTCCAAGGCAAAGAGTAAGGTTGTGATTCTTCTTACCGACGGCAGTAACAACCGTGGCGACATCTCTCCAATGACAGCCGCAGAAATCGCCAAGAGTCTGAAAATCCGCGTCTATACCATTGGCGTGGGAACAAACAAAGTGGCACCTTATCCGATGCCTGTTGCCGGAGGAATACAGTATGTGAACATACCTGTAGAGATCGATGACAAGACGCTCAGTGAGATAGCCAGTGCAACAGAAGGAGATTTCTACCGTGCCACCAACACCAAGGAACTTCGCAACATCTATAAGGAGATTGACCAACTGGAGAAATCGAAACTCAATGTCAAGAAGTTCAGCAAGAAATACGAAGCCTACCAGCCTTTTGCCCTTGCCCTGGTGATTACGCTGCTCTTGGAGATTCTGCTCAGGATTACAATCTTCCGACGCATCCCATGACACCTGAAACAAGGGAAGGAGAAGGCCAGACAAGCGCAGGCCTCCTAACAAGTAATAACAATCACGGTCTGAGAGGCGCTTGTTCAGACCCCAAACCCTGAATCAAGGGACTTGAAAGAGATGTTTAGATTTGAAGACCCCATATATCTTTATCTCCTTGTGCTGATACCGCTATTGGCACTCGTCAGACTATTCACTTACAGGAACCAGAAAAAGAGACTACGACGGTTTGGAGAGCCGGAACTTCTCAAGACCCTCATGCCCGATGTGTCACGGTTTCGTCCGGTAGTGAAGTTCTGGATGCTGCAAGCAGCACTTGTATTGCTTATCGTGATGCTTGCCCGTCCTCAGATGGGTACTAAGATCAGTCAGGAGAAGCGCGTTGGCATAGAGACCATCATAGCCATGGATATCTCTAATTCCATGCGGGCAGAGGATATCGTTCCGAGCCGCTTGGACCGTAGCAAAATGATGGTAGAGAACCTTGTGGATCATTTCACCAACGACAAGATTGGCTTGATTGTGTTTGCTGGCGATGCTTTCGTCCAACTGCCCATAACGAGCGATTATGTCTCTGCCAAGATGTTTCTGAGCAGTATCGATCCCTCGATGATTGCTTCGCAAGGCACCGACATTGCCACAGCCGTAAATATGGCCGCCAACAGTTTCACACAAGAAGAGGGTATCGGCAAGGCCATCATTGTCATTACTGATGGTGAGGACCATGAGGGAGGAGCGATAGAGGCAGCAGAGCAAGCCAGAAAGAAAGGCATGCGCGTTTTTGTCTTGGGCGTAGGTTCTAAGAATGGGGCACCGATACCCATACCTGGTACGGGTGACTACATGAAAGACAACACGGGCAACACTGTCATGTCGTCACTCAATGAAGATATGTGCAGACAAGTAGCAGAGGCCGGTGGTGGTGCTTATATTCATGTAGAGAACAACAGCGCAGCCCAGCAACAATTGGACAACGAACTGGACAAGCTCTCCAAGAAAGAAACCTCAACGACTGTTTATAGCGACTTTGACGAACAGTTCCAGGCGTTCGGACTTTTGGCGCTCCTATTGCTCATTATAGAGATATGCGTGTTTGACCGCCGCAATCCGCTTCTGAAGAATCTTTCACTCTTCGGCAGCAAGCGCCGCGTGGCTACCATGCTGATGGTGCTCGTGGCTGTCGGTGCCAGTGCACAGTCAGACCGGCAGTATGTCCGTCAGGGTAACAAACAGTTTCGTCAGGGCGACTATCCGAATGCGGAGGTTTCTTATCGCAAGGCCCTTGAGAAAAACCCGCGTAATGCCCAGGCGGTATATAATCTCGGCAATGCCCTGATGGCTCAGAAAAAAGACTCTGCTGCCATAGAGCAGTTCCAGAGTGCGGCGAAGATGGAGACAAACACCTTGCGTAAGTATCAGTCGTTCCACAACATCGGGGTCATCTGTCAGACGCATAAGATGTATGGCGAGGCCATTGAGGCCTATAAGAATGCCCTTCGTCTGAATCCCAATGACGATGAGACGCGCTACAATCTCGTGCTTTGCAAACATCAGAAACAGAAGCAGGATGAGCAAAAGCAACAGCAGCAGCAACAGCAGCAAAAGCAACAACAGCAGCAACAGAAAGAAGACAAGAAGGACCAGCAGAAGCAAAATAAGGAAAAGCAGCAGCAACCTAATCCCCAGATGAGCAAGGAGAATGCAGAACAACTGCTCAATGCTGCCATCCAGAACGAGAAACAGACGCAGGAGCGCATGAAGAAAGTCCAGCAACAACCCCAGCGTCGAAGCACTGAAAAGAATTGGTGATGCTAAATAAAGAAAGAATAATGATATTATCTGCCGCATTAGAAATGATTAGGATAAGATTTGGCAAAATAGAGCAGACGTGGACGGTAAGGGCATTGATGATGCTCATTGCCATTCACTGTCTTCAATTAGCCCAAGGCCAGACGTTGAAAGGCGAGGCACCGTCACATGTTGCGGTTGGTGAGCAGTTCCGGCTGACCTATACAGTGAATACCCAAAACGTCAGCGACTTCAGGGCTGGCAATATTCCCGATGCGTTGGAAGTGCTCATAGGCCCCAACCGGTCTATGCAGTC
>Ga0326514_10001429_pt1 | contig 15573 bp, 12 predicted proteins | sample 3_2548_0518_D_FD_203653 | JGI IMG/M metagenome (GOLD analysis project Ga0326514, IMG submission 203653) | Bovine rumen microbial communities from UC Davis, California, United States - 3_2548_0518 | ecosystem: Host-associated > Mammals > Digestive system > Stomach > Rumen | place: USA...
AGCTTCTCGTGCCTTTCCGAGTGGTTGACTGCCATCGCGGTATGCGCAGAGAGCGCAGCGCCCATGGCTGCGAAAAGGTGGGAGTTTTCGGGGATGATCGCGTGCTCATTGTCAAGCCGGAGGGTGCGGATGAAGGCTGCGCGGAGCTCGCTCATGAAGTGGAGCGGGCCGCCCAGAAATGCGACGTGGCCGCGGATCGGGCGGCCGCAGGCGAGATCGGAGATGGTCTGGTTGACGACGGCCTGGAAAATGGACGCTGCCAGGTCTTCCTTGGTCGCGCCGTCGTTGATCAGCGGCTGTATGTCAGACTTTGCAAATACACCGCAGCGGGCTGCAATGGTATAGAGTGACTGGTAATGTTTTGCATATTCGTTGAGACCGGGGGCGTCGGTCTGAAGGAGGGAGGCCATCTGGTCGATGAAGGAACCGGTGCCGCCGGCGCAGGTGCCGTTCATGCGCTGGTCGATGGAACCGTTGTCGAAGTAGATGATCTTGGCATCCTCGCCGCCGAGTTCGATGGCGACGTCCGTCTGCGGAGCTTTGAGCTTGAGTGCGTTCGAGACGGCGATGACTTCCTGCACAAATGGCACGTCCATGTTGTTTGCCAGCGTGAGGCCGCCGGAGCCGGTGATGACGGGAGAGACCATAAGGTCGCCGAGGGCATCTTTCGCTTCGCCGACTAGTGTTGCCAGAGTTCCCTGAATGTCGGCGAAATGTCTCTGATAATCCGAGAAGAGCAGGTTGTGCTGCTGGTCCAGGACCGCGATCTTGACGGTGGTTGACCCGATGTCGACGCCAAGGGAGTACTTCGTTGTGTTCGTCATAAAACTTGCTACCTTCTGTTGATCTTTCTTATTTATATGTCTATCAATTCAGACTTTGCCACAAGAAGCAATTATACACATCAATTGCACACAATGAAAGAAACAAAAGTCTGAAAGTGTAGCCTTTGCAATCTATATACGGAACTGGTACAATGTCTAGGCTTGCAAATTGTCAGGTGCCAGGCACCAGACAATTCAGTGAAATTATCAGACAATTCGGGGTAAAAGATGAGCAAAAACTACAAGCTGATCAAGGTTGACGGGAGGGCCAGGCGTGGCCGGTTCACCACGGTGCATGGTACGGTTGAGACTCCTGTCTTTATGAATGTTGGCACGGTCGCGGCCATCAAGGGCGGGGTCTCCACCGATGACCTGAGGGGGATCGGGACGCAGATTGAGTTATCCAATACTTATCATCTGCATGTGCGCACGGGCGATGTGGCCATCCGGAGGCTGGGCGGGCTCCACAAGTTCATGAACTGGGACCTGCCGATCCTTACCGATTCGGGCGGATTCCAGGTGTTCTCACTGGCAGGACTGCGGAAAATAAAGGAAGAGGGAGTCACATTTCACTCCCATATCGACGGGCACAGGATCTTCATGGGCCCGGAGCAGAGCATGCAGATCCAGTCGAATCTGGCGTCGACGATCGCGATGGCGTTCGATGAGTGTCCGCCGGCGCTTGCCGAGCGCAGCTATGTCGAGAATTCGGTGGCGCGCACCGAGCGGTGGCTGGTCCGCTGCAAAAGGGAGATGGACCGCCTGAACTCGCTCGACGACACGATCAACAGGCACCAGATGCTGTTCGGGATCAACCAGGGCGCCATTTTCGACGACATTCGTGTCGAAAATGCAAAAAGGATCCGCGAACTTGATCTCGATGGCTATGCGGTCGGCGGGCTGGCGGTCGGCGAGACTCATGAAGAGATGTACCGCATTCTCGACTCAACGGTGCCGGAGCTTCCCCAGGATAAGCCCATTTACCTGATGGGCGTCGGGACGCCGCTCAACATCGTCGAGAGCGTCTACCGCGGGGTCGACTTTTTCGACTGCGTGTACCCGTCCCGAAATGGACGCCACGGTCATGCGTACACCCATCATGGGAAGATCAATCTGCTGAACGCGAAGTTCATGTACGACGAGCGGCCGATCGAGGAGGGGTGCCGGTGCCCGGCCTGCCGGTCCTACAACCGCGCGTACATCCATCACCTTTTCAAGGCGAAAGAAATGCTGGGCATGCGCCTTCTGGTCCTGCACAACCTGTACTTCTACAACCACCTGATGGAGGAGATCCGGGACGCCATCGACAACGACCGGTATGAGAAGTTCCGCGCAGACTTCACCGAGGCATATAATACACCGGACTGCTGAGCTTGAATTGTCTGATAACTTGTCGAAATTGTCCGGAATTGTCAGGTGCCAGGCACCAGACAATTCATCGTAATTGTCTGACAATTTGCTGCGTGGGAAGGACCAGGCGAGGTGCATGTACGGATGGAAATCTGTACTTGTAACAATCATGGTTTATGTGTAAAATAGGGTAAGTTTAATCATGAATTTCAGGAGGTCAGAAACATGAGTTTTTCTCTTTTATCAGCTTCCGGTGCTGCTGCAGGCGCTTCCGGAGTTATGATGGTTGTATATCTTGTTATCATCTTCGGTCTGATGTATTTCTTCGCAATCAGACCGCAGAGGAAGGAACAGAAGAGGCTGCAGTCCATGCTGTCCCAGATGGAGGTCGGCGATGTTGTCGTCACTACTTCCGGTTTCTACGGAATCGTTATCTCTGTCTCTGATGAGGACTGCATCGTTGAGTTCGGCAACAACAAGAACTGCCGGATTCCGATGAGAAAGTCTGCGATCGCCGAGATTGAGAAGGCTTCCGACGGAGTCGCGGCCCCGGCTCCGGCAGCTCCTGCAAAGAAGGAAGAGACCGAGAAGAAGACCGTCGTCAAGGGACCGAGAGCAGCTGCACGTGAGGCACGCGAGGCTCAGAAGGCAGCCCAGAAGGCGGCAAAGGAGAAGGCAGTCGAGGAGAACAAGGCCGCAAGAGAGGCACAGGCTGAGGCTGAGAAGAAAGACTGATTCTTGTTAATAGGAACGTATTGGCGGCGCCGGAGGAAAGCTACCGGCACCGCCTTTTTTCGGCTGCTTACATAAATGAGATTCGCCGCTGCCGGTACCTGAATTGCCTGGTTCCGCGTGCCGGAGTTTTCTGACAATTCGCCGAATTGTCAGGTGCCAGGCACCGGACAATTCCGGACAATTCCGGACAATTTCAGCAAATTTTCGCACAATTCACAGGAAGAAGAGCCATGTCTGAGTTTGTATCTTTCGAGGATTATCTGGATAAGTATGGCACGCTGGTCTACACGAATGTGGGGACGAGCATGCTGCCGCTGATCCGCCAGGGGCGGGATGCCATGGTGATCGGGAAGCGGCCGGAGGTGTTGAAGCAGTACGATGTTGTGCTTTATCATTTGAATGGGCGGTATGTCCTTCACCGGCTCATCGGGGGCTCGAAGGCGAAGGGGTATGTCATCCGGGGGGACAACTGCGAGGCAGCGGAGGTCGGGATCCCGGATTCTGCGGTCATCGGGGTCCTGAAGGCGGTCATCCGGGATGGCGCCGGGGGCGGCTCGCACCGCATTGAGGTTGATTCGGAGGAGTTCCGCAGGTACACGCGGTACATCATCAGAAGATACCCGTTCTGGAGAATCTACAGAAAAGCGAGACATTTTGTGGGAAGAGTCCTCCGGAAGCTGGGGCTGAGAAAATGAGGGCACCGATGAAAAGAAATTGTCAGAAAATTAGCCGAATTGTCGGGTGCCAGGCACCAGACAATTCACCGGAAAATTCAGACAATTTGGTGGGGGAGAAGACGCGAAGGGGCATGAAGCCGTCTGCGAAGCGGTGGCTCTGGCTGAGGACAAGGCATTTTGCGCCGCACCTGGTGCTGCTCACGGTTTTGTACAGCTTCCAGGCCTGGTGCTCGGTCCAGCTTGCCCTGAGGTCGAAAGCGCTTCTCGACAGCCGCACCCGTGAGGGACTGACGCATGCCGCATGGGAGCTGGTCGGGCTCGTGGCGATCATCATTTGCGTGAGCTATGCTTCGGGCATGCTTGCCGAATACACGACGGTCAGGCTGCAGATCAGCATCCAGGGCCATCTGATGGGCGTCATCCTGACGAGGCGGTATGGCGACATTTCACGGATCCACAGCGGCGAGATCCTGAATTATCTCTACGGCGACGTGGATGTGGTGACGGGCGGGCTGACCGGAATCCTGCCTGTCGGCGTGTACTATGGCGTCCGGCTGGTCGGGGCGGCGATCGTGCTCATGAGCATCGCACCGAAGCTGACGATTGTGCTGCTGGTGGCGGGGACGGCGCTTTTCATTTTCATAACGGCGTTCCGGGGGCGCTTCAAGCACCTGCATAAGGAGATGCAGCAGGCAAATGGCTCTGTCCGCTCGTCTTTTCTCGAGGCTTTTGGGGCTCTGCTTGTAACGCGGGTGTTCGGGCGGGAGGAGCAGGTCCTGCGGCAGATGGGGAAAAGACAGCAGGACTACTTCCGGGCGAGGATGAAGAGGAGGGCTTTCGGGCTTACGGCGTCGACGGGGCTTGCGGTGATTTTCCGGGGCGGCTATATTGGCGCAATGATCTGGGGCGGGCTTTCTGTGATGGCGGGGAGCCTGTCGTATGGGTCGCTGATGGCGATGCTGCAGCTGGTCGGGCAGATTCAGTCGCCGGTGAGTGGGTTTTCAGGACTGATTTCCCAGTATTACAGTATGATCGCGAGCGTGGAGCGGCTGCTGAGGATCGAGGAGATGCCGGGGGATGAGAAAGTAAGTGCAGATGAGGATGGTGCAGCGGCGGAGGCTGGGTGTGATGCGACTGAGGCTGGTGTAACGGCTGGGGCTGAGGCACCGGCCGGGGTTGAGGCGGAGGAGGCTGAAAAGGCGCCAGGTACCGGTGCGGTGCCAGGTACCGGCGGGGTGCCAGGTACCGGCGCGGTGCCAGGTATCGGTGCGGTGCCAGGTACCGATGCGGTGCCAGGTACCGGCGGGGTGCCAGGTACCGATGCGGTGCCAGGTACCGGCGGGGTGCCAGGTACCGATGCGGTGCCAGGTACCGGCGGGGTGCCAGGTACCGGCGGGGTGCCAGGTACCGGCGGGGTGCCAGGTACCGGTGCGGTGCCAGGTACCATTGGGGCTGACGCCAGCGGAAGTCCTATGCTTGCGCTGGCGCATGTCGCTTTCTCCTATGACAAGACTCCTGTCCTTTCAGATGTAAGCTTCACGGTAAATTCCGGTGACTTTGTCTCGATCACGGGGCTTTCCGGCATCGGAAAGAGTACGCTGTTCCTGATCCTTCTTGGGATGCTGGATCCGACAGGCGGCAGCTTCCGGGGCAAGGAAAATGTTGCTGGTCGTGCGGCTTATGTGCCGCAGGAGATGTCTCTGATGTCGGCTTCGATTCGCGAAAATGTGACTTTCTTCGATGAACATCCGGATGATGAGAGGGTCTGGGAGGCGCTTCGGACGGCTTGCGCGGAAGAATTTGTCCGGGCGCTGCCGGAAGGACTTGATTACCGGCTGCTCGAGAAAGGCCACGGTCTCTCGGAAGGGCAGATGCAGCGGATCAGCATCGCAAGGGCGATCTATCAGAGGAGACCAGTGCTGCTTCTTGATGAGGCTACTTCCGCACTTGATGAGAAGACAGAGGTGCAGATCCTTGAGAATATACGCCAGATGAGAGGGGCGGAAGGCAGAAAGGTACCTGGCACCGGCGGAGTACCTGGCAGAAAGGTACCTGGCACCGGCGGAGTACCTGGCAGAAAGGTACCTGGCACCGGCGGAGTACCTGGCACCGGCGGAGTACCTGGCACCGGCGGAGTACCTGGCACCGTGACCTGCTTTATCGTCACCCACAGGCCGGCGGCGCTGAAAATATGCAACCGCCACCTGGTCCTGAAGGACGGGGTAGTGGAAGAGGATACCCAGGTTTCCCAAATTGTCAGAAAATAGCCGGAAATGTGAAGGAATTGTCAGGTGCCAGGCACCGGACAATTCCAAAAATTGTCAGAAAATAGCCGGAAATGTGAGGGAATTGTCGGGTGCCAGGCACCGGACAATTCCAAAAGTATTCAGACAATTCAGTCGAGCCCGCCCCACACGACGTTCTTGTAGTGGACTGGGTCGGTGTCGCCTTCGGTCGAGAAGAGGAGCACTTTGGAGTCCGGCCCAAGCCCGAGCTTTTCACGGATGTCTTTGTACTCATCTTCCATCATGATGGTTGCGAGCGCGCCGAAGGTTGCCGCGCCCGACTCACCTGACATGATATGCGGGTCTTCTTTGAAGCAGCCTGCGAGCATGCGCATCCCGCGGAGGGTCATGCGGTCTTCTCCGGAAATGAACCCGGTCGCGTGGTTACGGAAGAGGTCCCACCCGATCTCGCACGGCTCGCCGCACGCAAGGCCTGCCATGCAGGAGTCCATATCGCCATCGACGATGACGCGGGAACCATCGCCCTTTTCATTTGACCGGAACATGCAGTCCGCCTTGTCCGGCTCGACGATGACAATCTTTGGCGGATCTTCCGGGTAGAGTGCGGAGAAATATCCGGTCACGGAGCCTGCGAAGCAGCCGACGCCGGCCTGTGCGAACACATGGGTCGGACGCCCGCCGAACTGCTCCGCCGCCTCATCGGAGGTCACACCGTAGCCCTGCATGATCCAGGACGGGATGTCGGAATAGCCCGGCCAGGAGGTGTCCTGGACGATGACGGAATGGGGCGTCTCTTCAGCCAGTCTGGCTGCTTTGCGGACACATTCGTCGTAGTTGAGATCTTCGATCGTGACCTCTGCGCCAAGCTTTTTGATGTTGTCGAAGCGCGACTGCGAAGTCCCCTTCGGCATCAGGATGACGCAGCGCTGGCGGAGCATCTTCGCGGTCCAGGCGACCGCACGGCCATGGTTGCCATCGGTTGCTGAGTAAAATGTTACTCTGGGCAACTTTTGGAGAAACTCCGGGGAAGTGAGCTCTGCGTACGACAGTGACGCGATGTCGCGGCCGAGCTCGCCGGCGATATACCTGCCCATCGCGTAGGCACCGCCAAGCGCCTTGAATGAGTTGAGCCCGTAGCGCCAGGACTCATCCTTGACGCAGATACGACCAAGTCCGAGGAACTTTGCCATTTCCTTCAGATCGCAGAGCGGCGTCACATCATACTGCGGGAAAGTCCTGTGGAAATCCCTTGCCTTCGTGACCTCCGCCTTTGTCATCAGGTGCAGGTAAGGGTCATCGGTGCCAGGTACCTGCTTCTCCATATACTTCAGGTTAACGTGTGTAAACATATCCATACCTCCGAATTGTCAGAAAATTCATTGAAATTGTCAGGTGCCAGGCACCGGTCAATAAGGGCAAATTGTCAGAAAATTCGTTGAAATTGTCAGGTGCCAGGCACCAGTCAATTTGGGCAAATTGTCAGATAACTTGCCGGAACGGTCTTTGTCATATTCTACAAATAGTGTAACACATTCCCCCGGTTTGTATGGTATAATTGATTGAACAATTCCTGAATTTGGAGGTAGCTGTGATGATTGATCTTTCTGTCAATGAAGAGAGGCTGAAGCACAACATCGAGAAGGCGCGGAAGTATCACGTCATCCTCCCGACTTATGCTCAGATGAAGGATCCGGGCAAGGTCCCGGACAAGGTCAGGGAGAAGCTGAAGACGGTCGGTCTCTGGGATGTTGATCCGCTCAATCTGTTCCGCATCACCTGGAAGAATCAGGCGAAGGAGTCGGGCGGTCTCTTTCAGGATGTCCCGAACTACATCGAATTCCCGTCCGCACTCACCGGAGTGCCGTGCCGCATAATCGCCATGGTCGGCAAATGGTTCCCGACCGGCTGCCACAAGGTCGGCGCCTCCTATGGCTGCCTCGTACCGGAGCTCGTGACCGGGCACTTTGACTCCACGGTCCAGCATGCCGTCTGGCCAAGCACCGGAAACTACTGCAGGGGAGGCGCATTTAACTCAAAGCTGATGGCCTGCGATGCCACCGCGATCCTCCCGGCGGAGATGTCGAGGGAGCGCTTCGACTGGCTGAAGTCCATAGGTGCCAACGTCATCGCGACTCCGGGCTCCGAGTCGAATGTCAAGGAGATCTTCGACAAGACGCACGAGCTGTCCCAGGACCCGGACAACATGATCTTCAACCAGTTCGAGGAGATGGGCAACGTCGTCTGGCACTACAATGTCACCGGCAATGCCTTGAGTGACGTATTCGAAGCCATCAAAAGACCCGGAGACCGGTTCGCGGGATGTGCATTTACGTCCGGCTCTGCCGGAACGCTGTCGACGGGCGACCGCCTGAAAGAGCTCTATCCGCACGCGAAGCTGGCCGTCGGCGAGGCGCTTCAGTGCCCGACTCTTCTGGAAAATGGATTTGGCGCGCACCGGATCGAGGGCATTGGAGACAAGCACGTACCGTGGATCCACAATGTGCGCAATACGGATATGGTCATCGATATCGATGATGAGGATTCGCAGAGGCTGCTTCGCCTCTTCAACACGGAGGCAGGGCAGAAGTACCTGAAAGAAGAGTTAGGACTCGATGAAGAGCTGGTCCCGAAACTATCCTGGCTCGGCATTTCCGGCATCGCGAACCTGCTTTGCTGCATCAAGATGGCGAAGTATTACGAGCTGACCGAGCATGATGTGCTCGGAACCGTGCTGACCGACTCCGCGGCCATGTACCAGTCCCGTATCGATGAGCTGAATGCGGAGTACGGCGAATATACCGAATTCGATGCGAAGCTCGACCACTGCCGCCACATTCTGGACGAGAAGACGGACAATATGCTGGAACTCAGCTATTATGACAGAAAGCGGATCCACAATCTGAAGTATTACACCTGGGTCGAGCAGCAGGGCAAGACCAAGGAAGAACTCGATGCGCTCTGGTATGATCCGGAGGGAACCTGGGATGCTATCCATAAGCAAGCCGCAGACATCGACAAGCTGATCGAAGAGTTCAATGAGGCGACCGGGCTGCTTGCGGATCTTTGAGGCAATCACTTTAAGGCATCATTTTGCGGCAATAAGCAGCATAGGTAAGCAGGCGGAGATCCATTTCCGAAAGGGGGCTCCCGCCGGACTTGCCTGACTGCCTGGATAAAATGGAGGTGAATTAGCATGATTGAGAATCGCGTATACAACTTTTCGGCCGGCCCTTCCATCCTGCCGGATGAGGTCCTGCTTTCTGTGAGGGACAACCTGCTCAACTACCTGGGCAGCGGTATGTCCGTCATGGAGATGAGCCACCGCTCGAAGGTCTATGACAAGATCATAAATGACTGCATAGCGAACCTTCGCAAAGTCATGAACATACCTGACAATTACAAAGTGCTCTTCCTTCAGGGCGGTGCGACTGGCATGTTCGCCGCGATCCCGCTCAACATTCAGAAAACGGGCGTCGCTGACTACATCGTCACCGGCAACTTCTCCAACATTGCGTCTAAGGAGGCAAAGAAGTACCTGAAGGAGGTCCGCATCGCGGGCTCGACCGAGGCCGAAAATTTCTCCCGCATCCCCGCGCAGGAGGAGCTGACGCTGAACCCGGACGCCGACTACGTCCACATCTGCCAGAACAATACCATCTTCGGGACAACCTGGCACAAGCTCCCGGAGACCGGAGATGTGCCTCTCGTAGCGGATCTTTCTTCCTGTATCTTAAGCGAACCGGTTGACGTGTCGAAGTATGGACTGATCTACGCGGGCGTGCAGAAGAACATGGCGCCGGCGGGATTTGCGGTCGTCATCGTGAGGGAAGACCTTCTTGCGGGGGCTCAGCCGATCTGCCCGAAGATCTGGGACTTCCAGCTGCAGGATAAGAAGAATTCCATGCTGAACACACCGCCGACATGGTCGATCTACATCTGCGGCGAGGTCATGAAATGGATCCTTTCCATTGGCGGCCTGGATGAGCTCAAAGCCCGCAACCAGAAGAAGGCAGCGCTGCTTTACGACTACCTCGACAGCCAGAGCTTCTACAAGCCATCGGCTCAGAAGGACAGCCGCTCGATGATGAACGTTACCTTCCGCACCGCTTCGGATGAGCTCGACAAGAAGTTTGTCGCAGAATCCATCGAGGCCGGGATGACCAACCTGAAGGGCCATCGCCTGGTAGGCGGCATGCGCGCATCCATTTATAACGCCATGCCATACGAAGGCGTCGAGTACCTCGTCGACTTCATGAAAAAATTCGCATGCGAGAACGGCTGAATTGTCTGAAAACTTTATAAATTGTCTGGTGCCAGGCACCTGACAATTCTGCACTGATGTCAGACAATTTGGGCTGCTTTGGTGTGAAAACTGTAAATTCGAGAGATAAGCGGACACAAGAGGATACTTACCGAATGTGTTCGCTCTCTTTTTACGGAAGGGAGGCTTCTATGCATACGTGGTCGGAAATGGGTCTCAGGGTCCCTGATATCATGCTGCCGAAGGCGGGCACGGACATGGAGAAGTGGGCGGTCATTGCCTGCGACCAGTACACTTCTGAGCCGGAGTACTGGGAGAAGGCGGAGGAGTTCGTGGGAGATGCGCCTTCAACGCTGCGCCTCATGCTGCCGGAGTATTATCTGGGCAAGCCGGAGGAGGCCGCGCGGACGAGGGAAATCCGGAAGTCGATGGAGACTTACCTTTCTGATGGAACGCTGGAAGAGCTCCCTGCGGGATGCATTCTGGTAAAGCGCATCAGCCCGGGCTATTCCGGAACCCGTACCAGGTACGGCCTCGTAATCGCAGTCGACCTTGAGGCTTATGACTATTCGAAAGGATCCACATCTCTGATCCGGGCAACCGAGAAGACAATTGTCGAGAGAATCCCGCCTAGGCTTGTCATCCGCCGCGGAGCGCCGGTCGAGCTGCCGCACATTATCATCCTGATCGACGACCCGGAGAAGACGGTGATCGAGCCGCTGGCGGCAAAGGCAGCTAAGGCAGAGGAATCCTTCCGCGTAAATTGTCAGACAACTCAGGTAAATTGTCAGGTGCCAGGCACCAGACAATTTGGTGAAGTTATCAGACAATTTGAAGGCGGCAGCGGGATCCGGAGGGTCTACGATACGGATCTCATGCTGGGGGGCGGTCACGTTGTGGGAACCTTCATTCCGGCGGAAGAGATGGAGGAGGCGAGGGAGGCTTTTTCGAATCTCTTCGATATGGCGGGCGATAAGTATGGTGCCGGGAAAGAGCTCCTGATGGCGATGGGGGATGGCAACCACTCGCTTGCCACTGCGAAGGCGGCCTGGGAGGAGATCAAGAAGGGGCTGAGCCCGGAGGAAAGGGCGAACCATCCTGCGAGATTTGCGCTCTGTGAAATCGAGAATGTGCATGACGAGGGAATCATATTTGCGCCCATCCATCGTGTGATGTTCGGTGACGGGAAGCTGAGCGGAGAAGAGATCGTGGTGAAGACCGTGGAGATTCTGCGGAAACAGAATAAAGATGCGCATCTGGCGTCGGATGGTGCCGGCAGCGAAGGCTCCTATGAGATCCCGGTCATATACGGAGGCGTGCGGAAAACGCTTGTCATCGAGGACCCGGCGTCGGGGCTCGAGGTCGGGGCACTCCAGAATGCGCTCGATGTGCTTGTGAAGGAGGACGGCATCCGGATCGATTACATCCACGGCCATGCTGCGGTGGAGCAGCTCGCATCGGACAGAGGCAACGCAGGATTCCTTCTGCCTTCGATGGACAAGTTCCGGCTTTTCCCTGCAGTGGCGAAAGACGGAGCGCTGCCGCGAAAGACATTTTCGATGGGACACGCGCAGGAGAAGCGGTACTACCTCGAGGCGCGGAAACTTACCCTGTTTTAATCAATTTACTCTGTTTCAATCAATTTACTCTGTCTTGATCAATTTACTCTGTTTCAATCAACTTACTCTGTCTTGATCAATTTGAACGTGTTCTTGTGGAAGTCGATGATCCCGTCCTTCTTCATCTTCCCGAGTTCCTTGGAGAGCGCGGTCCGGTCGAGACCGAGGTAGTCGGCCATCTGCTGCCGGTCAAATGGAATGTCGAACATGGTCCTGCCTGTGCGGAGTGAGATTGTGCTCAGGTAGGCCATGATGCGGCCGCGCGCGGACTTCGAGGAGGTCTGGAAGGCGCGGTTTGACAGGTGCAGGTTCTTGCGGGCGGAGATCATCAGGAGATTTTTGATCATCTTGTTCTGCCACAACTGGTTTTCGTATTGGCGCATCAGGTCGGCCGCGCGCAGAAACAGCACGGTCGCTGGCTGGTCGCATCTCACATCGACGATCATCGTCTGGTCGAATCGGATCGCGTATGTCTCCGCGAAAAGTTCGTCCTTTTCGATCATGCTGAGGATCGTGCGGTTTCCCCACATATCGTTGGTCTCGATCGTCGCACGGCCCTTCAGCAGCAGCCCAAGCTCGGTCGTGGAAGAGCCGGCATGCATGATCAGCTCCTCTTTTTCGAAAGACTTCGTGTAGGCGCACAGCTCCCCGAGCGCCGTGTTGATCTCTTCTTCTGTCATGTCATAAAAGAGCCGGATCGTTTTCAGGTAATCAAAATCAGGTATAGTCTTCATATTTCCAACACAACTTTTTGTAAAATGTTATTAAGCTTTGCATTATTATTATAGTGGATTTGAAAGAATTTATCGAATGGTTTATCCGATGGAAAGATTCCTGGCGGAGGAATGATTTTGTGGTCATAGCCACTATAATATTCGCGATTTCCTTATATATTGGGGTACGTATTGGAGCTGAATTGACTGAAAATTGCCTGGAATTGAGTGGTGCCTGGCACCTGACAATTTGGGGGAATTGTCAGAATATTTGAAAGAATTGTGTGGTGCCTGGCACCTGACAATTCGGCGAATTGTCAGAATATTTGATGATGGGAAGGGGATAGCATGATCCGGAAGATTATTCATATTGATGAGGAGAAGTGTAATGGCTGCGGGCTCTGCGCGAGGGCGTGCCATGAGGGCGCGATCGATATCGTGGATGGCAAGGCGAAGCTGATGCGCGAGAATTTCTGCGATGGCTTCGGCGACTGCCTGCCGAACTGCCCGATGGGGGCAATTACATTTGAGGAAAGGGAGGCGCCGGAGTACGATGCGGCTGCGGTTGCGGCGGCGAAGGTCCGGAAGGACGAAGCTGCGAGGGCTCAGGCGAACTTTAGCTCTCAGGATCAGGCGAACTTTAGCGCTCAGGATCAGGTGAACTTTAGCGCTCAGGATCAGGCCCTGGCGGCGCATTCACAGGCGGAGTCTGGCGGCGCCTCATTTTCCGGCTGCCCGGGAAGCCGTATGAGAAGCTTCATGCGCAGGGATCCGTCCCGGCAGGCTTCAGATGCATATCACGGGTTTGCCGGCCAGGCTGGAGTTTCCGCAGATCAGGCTGCCCCGGAGCGGAGGTATAAGTTCCGTCAAAGCCCTGACAAGTCAGGAAATGTCTCAGGCGAGGAACATTTTCAGAACCAAAGCAGGTCCCGGTTAGGTCAGTGGCCGGTCCAGATCAGGCTTCTTCCCACTCATGCGGACTTCTTTCATGGAGCCAAGCTGCTGATTGCTGCTGACTGTACAGCATATGCATATGCAAATATGCACGAAGAGTTTATCAAGGATCATGTGACCCTGGTCGGCTGCCCGAAGCTTGACCCGGTCGACTATACCGAGAAGCTTACGGCCATCATCGCGGAGAACGATATCAAGTCGGTGACCATCGTGCGCATGGAGGTGCCTTGCTGCGGCGGGCTGCAGCGCGCGGCTGAAAATGCGCTTCGCGCGTCCGGCAAGTTTTTGCCCTGGCGGGTCGTGACAATCAGCTGCGAGGGAGAAATTATCGATGACTGAGAGGAAAAGGGACGCGGCGGCGCTGAAGGATGAGCTTTGCGGGGCGCTGATCGGCGTCGCGCGGGCGTCTGAGAGCAATCCGCTGGTCGATGACGGGACTTACCAGGTGCTGGCGGACGGACTTCGCGTTGCCTGCCGGGTGACGGAGGACCGTCATCCGGACAGCGGGATCGAAGACAAAAACAGCAAAAACAGCATTGAGTACTGGATCCGCAAGGCACGTGATGAGCGGCACAGACTGGTGCCGAAGTGCGCAGCGTGTGCGAATCCCTGCGGGCGGACAGAAGAATATGACCTTGCCTCCGCGCGGAAGAATGGCCCGGCTGAGCTGATGAAGATCAAGTCGGAGGTGCTGGAGAAGCTGGGCGGGCTGGCAGAAAAGTGGACAGGCCAGCCCCGCACGGAAGAGCAAAACGGGCTTCTCGCATGGGCACTCTTTGAAGTCGGGTACGAAGAGACCCCGGAAGGCCTCGCAGAGGTGCAGGAAGCGCTGGACCAAAATTGAATTGTCAGATAATTCCCGTAAATTGACTGGTGCCAGGCACCAGACAATTCCTGCAAATTTTCAGACAATTTTTTAGTGTCGCTGTCCCTTATTGTCGTAGGTTTCGCAGAACCTTGCGGAGCTGGATGGTTTCTCGCCGCCCATGGTGAGGTGGGTGGTGTCGCCGAGCCGCAGCGCCCGGAAGACTGCGATTCCTTTCTCACGTTCTTCGGTCACGAGTTCGGTCACGGAGGTCGGAGCAAAGCAGCAGTGCATCCATAGTGCGAATGGTGACTGATGGATGAGGTGAGAGACGAGCAGGCAGGTCAGACCAAAGTGGCAGAAACAGGTGACGGTAGATTCATTTGCGCCCACGGCGCGGTAAAGTAGGCCGTCCCGCACGTAGCCGTGCTCTGCCAGCATCGCGTCAAATTTTTCGAAAATGTAATTCGCGCACTCCGGTACATGTCCTGCAACTGCCAGGTCGGATTTCTTCCAGTCTTCAGGGTCGTAGAGCTCGGGGTGCTTGTTCATGTAGGAGGGAAGAATGTCCCAGACGCAGCGGGGACCGTACTCCGGGTATTTGCCGGACCCGTCGGGACCGTAGGCGGAAGCGGCACCCGGATGGAGAAGCTCCCAGTAGGACTTGTGGCTTTCTGGCCAGTCCGGACGGACCAAATAGTCTTCCATGACCGGCGTGTCGATCCCGTAAGCCTCGCGAAGCTCCGGGTGCTCATTCAGATTCAGGTCCGTCATGAACTCCTGGATCCAGTCAACTGTCTTCGCAGACTTGCCCGTCGCCTTGAGAGAGTAGGACGCGGTCTCCTGCGCCCGCCCAAGCGTCGACACATACACATCACCAAGATCCAGCTGCGGCGCGATCCTTGCAAGAAGCTGCGCTTCCCGGCGTCCCTTCTCCGTGAGAGAGTCGTGAACATAGTCCGGATCACCATGCCTAATCAGAAGAAGTCTCATAGATACCTCCAAATTGTCAGAAAATATGATCAAATTGTCAGGTGCCAGGCACCAGTCAATTCAACCAAATTGTCAGAAAATATAGTCAAATTGTCAGGTGCCAGGCACCAGTCAATACCTCCAAATTGTCAGAAAATATGGTCAAATTGTCGGGTGCCAGGCACCAGTCAATTCCTCCAAATTGTCAGAAAATATGATCAAATTGTCAGGTGCCAGGCACCGGTCAATTCAACCGAATTGTCAGAAAATAAGCCTCCGGCGTGTTTTTGTCTCAGCCGGAGGCTCCCGTTGTTGCAACAAGAATTTCTTATTTGATGTCCTGGATGGTTTCGAGATCGAATCCGGAGGAGTGGATGTTCTTGACGGTCCTCAGCACGTAGTGGGTGCGGGTGAGGC
>Ga0326514_10001430_pt1 | contig 15572 bp, 13 predicted proteins | sample 3_2548_0518_D_FD_203653 | JGI IMG/M metagenome (GOLD analysis project Ga0326514, IMG submission 203653) | Bovine rumen microbial communities from UC Davis, California, United States - 3_2548_0518 | ecosystem: Host-associated > Mammals > Digestive system > Stomach > Rumen | place: USA...
TTCCGTTAGTTCTTTTTCACAGTTATATGTATGTGCTTGTGGTTTCTGTTCTGGTAACCCTCCACCATAATAAGAGTCATCATCAATATCTATTTCACTTTCTTTAATAACGCTTTTCACACTTTCCTTTATAAGATAGTTCAATTCACTTTCCGTTAGTCTAATTGTCTGTTTCATGTTACTAAAATTTGTTCTTATTCAACTATTTCAAATATTTTCTTATTGCGCGAGAGACGGCTTCATTCAATGAACTACCATAAAATGCATCATCAATGTCATCCAAATCACGCTCACCTTTAATCCATTTATCCTTCATTCTATCCGCTGAACGGAGTTGTTTTGGTGACCATTCTTTGGCACGATTATGGATTGTGTGAATGTCATCAATATCTCTGTTTACACCATTTCGGTTGGTTCTATGACCTGGAAGTGTTGACGGATAATCACCCTGGTTTAACCCCCAAGAATAATCATTTTCAGCAGCTCTATCATCGCCATTGTAATCATTAACAATTTCATCACGATAATCACCAAATGGGTCACCTGCATTTGGATTATCAAGAGAGCCTTCGGGGTTAATATACTCTTCATTTAAAATTTTTGTAATTAAACCTCTCAATTCACCTTCCGTGAGTCTAATCGTTTTTCTCCCCACACTTTCATTCATTTCATCATCTAAACATGTGGCTTGACGTTCACCAGGATAAACCGTCCAACATTTACCATCATCATCTTGCCATATGCCGTTGTCATAGTCTTCGTTGTCATAATGTGGCCAATCTTGCCCTATTCCATAACGGTGTCTGAATCCTTGGTCTTGATTCTTTTTATATATAGCATCCTCCCAAGCATCCATGGATTCCATCACCATTCTCCTGATATCGTTTTTCGTGAGTCTAATAATTTTCTTCATATAATAAATCTTGTTTCTATACAGTTATTTAATTATAAATAGTATGGACTAAAAAAAAAGCCACTCAAAAGTGGCTTATGTCTCTACAAGAAAGTAGAGCGGGGCTGTCGCTTAACCTTCAATCTCATTCTTGATTTCAATGAACTCAGCAATATCCGTCAAGGCGGTTTTTGATTCGAAAACCTTGGAATTTACTTTATCAAGAATTTCATTCCAGGATTCAACATCCTTGCCTTCCTTGATTTGTTCATTGACCAATGAGGTTACTTCTGATTTGTATTTGTTGAATAATTTTTTAGCTTTAGATGGGTCGTTTACTTCCATGATTAGTTTAATCTCATCGTCATTAAGTTCACTTTCATGTTTTTTAACAACTTCGTTAATCTTTTCATCATATAAGTCGTCGATGTTTTTTGATTCAGTTAACATTACGTTGTTCTCGGTAACATATTCGCATAGTCTTTTCTGGATATCGTTATATTTGTTAATGTTCTTGAAATCTTTGTTATGGAGAATCAAGTATTCGATATTCTCAAAAAGTTCTATCTCACTGTCATCAACACTAATGTTCTCATTCAATTTATACTCTTTGAATAAGTTAATAAGTTTTTCATTGTTCTCGCAAATGGTTTTTCTTGAATAACGGGTAATGAGTGACATTGCCTCGTTTACATATTCACCTGGATTCTCAACATTAGTTGGATTAGTGAAAGCATTGTACGCATTAAACTCATCATTCAAAACTTTATTCTCGCGAATAAGACCCATAATATTCTTTAATTTTTTCTGGCTTGATTTATCCCTCAACAAATCTCTGGTGTTTGATTCGAAAATTTTGTAAATAACACCAAAGTTCCTATTCCCGCCGTATCTTAAAGAAATTTTGCCTTCATTCGTGTTGGCACGGGTGTTGGCCTCAGTTAAAAAACTACCAGCTTCTTTATAGGCTTTGTACGCTGATGAAATTTCCCCATTTTCATATTGTTTCAAAGCCTCATTCAACAATTTAATACCTTTTTCGATGTTTATACTGATTTCGTTAGTCATGACTTTAGTTGTTTGTATGTATATAAATATTATACTTTTATTTTTTTTCATTAATATGTTTACCCAAACCTTTTGCCATTGAATTTAATTCTTCATTAATCAAAAAATTCTTGGTATATAAAGGCACATTCAATTCTTTTTCCTCCTGTATTTTGGATTCATTTATTTTATTGAGCAACATTGTTTGATAATGTTTGGTTCTTTCCATTAAATTTTTCTTTAATTCTTTCTTTTCATTAATGGTTTTCTGCATCAATCTATTGAAAAATATTTCGTTTAATGGTTCTGTTCCACTGTCACTTTCAGCACCTTCCGAGGTTGCAGCGTCATCCATTGACATGTCACCCTCGGCACCTGGCATTTCACCGCCCATATCGTCATCCATTTCGTCTCCCATATCTAAGCCGCCTGGCATACCGCCTCCTGGGGCACCACCGCCTCCCATTGAGTCTTCCTGACCTTGACCACCAGCATTATTGCCATATTCAGCACCTGGTTCACCATAAAGGTTGTCAACCTTGTCAAACAATCCAGTACGTTTGATGATTGACACAGTTTGTTCAAGTTCAGCAGCCAACGCTTTTTCGAGCCTGAGTTCTTCAAGGTTGTCACTGATTTGTTTGTCACTCCAGCCAAGAATCTCTTTCTGCGCCCTTGTAACTGAATATAACGGCAATCCACCGCCTGGGTCAGCAACAGCGCTTTTAGCCATTTCAATCTTCTTACTCAGATTGTCAAGTTCCATCATTTCAGCCTGTGATGAAGGATTGTTCATTGTAAGGCTGAAATTGGTAAGGTCATCTTCAAATCCAAGTAAATACAAATGGATAATACATACCTTGGTAAGTTCCATCAACATCATCTGCTGTACTCTGTTTACTGTTTTGGTGAATCGCACATCAAGTAATGAAAGGTTTTTACCATCGCCAGTTGTATCTTCAAAATTCAAGAATGATTTAGGAACCCTGAGTGCCGTGCAAAGTTTATTCTGGACAAACTTAATATCATCCATTGCGGTAAGATTGTTACCAGCCGAAAGGTTGTCGATTGAAGTCGGGTCATTACCATCACGAACAGGAATAAAGTAATCATCCATCTGTGACATAATGTTTTTTCTTAAATCAACCTGGCCAGTCAATGGGTCAATGATTGGAGTTCTCTTAAATTGATTTGCAATTTCATCCATGTATGCTGGCACGTCTTGTTCATCAATACCTCCGACATTTACTTTATAAACACGTCTTTCAACCGAACGTTCAAGACGGTACATTAGCATCATGTCTTCCATCATTGACAACATGCGCCAGTGACGACGGGCTTTATTTAAAGCGCTAACGCCATATGGAAGATATAGTGAATCATAAAGTAGTCTAAAATGTGCAATCTGCCAGTTCCTGTATGGTGTAAACTCGTTTTTGCCAACCCAAACGAATTTAGTCGCATCTGGAGAATCCACATCAATGTTAGCCACATTGGCAAAACCTGAACTGTATGGATTATCCATGCCGTTTTCAAAACGCTGCATCTCATATACGGGAAGTTGTTTCCAGCCAATAATACCGTTATCTTCGGTCACATTAAGAAGCATGAATGTATTACCATATTTTACGGTACTTCTGGTAATCATTGGAAACATAATATTAGCTGACAACCTATTGTAAATAAGGTCTTCAAGAATTGATTTGATGCGTTCAGACTTTGATGTGACATTGATTAGCATGCCGTTTGGCTTGATATAGCAACTTTCTTCCATGTACACATCAAGCGCTGCACCTATTTCTGGGAATAAGTCCATCATGTCGGCTTCCCTGTACATCATCTGAACCTCGGTCATATTGGCTAAAGCGTTGTTTTGAGTCTCATATTGAGCCCTCTTCCATTGTTTAGCTAATAACCTTTCTTGTCTTAATTGAGCAAGTTTCTGTGTATATTCTTCCTTCGACCTTGTTGCATATATTACATCATTGCTGCCAAGCCCAGCATAATTATGCACATTTCGTGTATAATTTGTCGAGGTTGGTGTGGGAATCGCCGTATTCCCGCCAAATGCTTTATTTAATCTTTGAAATACTGTTGGCATTTTACTAAAATATTATATTATATAAATATAATGTTTTTAAATCTAATATTCAAGTTATTTTATTCTTTTTTTCTGAAGCCCGCCAACATAAGCATTGCTACCATTTGTTTTTGTCTCTGTCTCTCCATGTTTCCTCTTGTATAGAATGGCATTGGTCTGGTATTTGAAATTGGGGTGTTGTCTTCCATTGCAATTGGCTTATTATCTTTTCCCAAGTTATTGACTCTGAATGATTTTAATATTTGTTTACTCAATGCCTTATCTTTATCACTTTTAATAACATAGAATTGGATTACAAACAGCGTCATCGCTAAACAAGTCAAACTATCGTCATGACAGCCTTCCATGTGGTCAGGCCTGCCATTTTTCCAAATCCAAGTATCCATTTCAGTGATAACACGTGTACTTCTAACTCTGAAAGCGTTTTCTTTCAGCATTGCAACGAAGTTGCCAATCATCTGGACACGTACAGCATTGGTTCTGAAACCAGGAAGTTTATCACCAGGCTTAAGATTGAATGTCGAATATGCCTTTTCAACTGTGTAGGTTTTCAAACCTGGGTCGTCGTAATAGATATTTTTATATCTCTTAGCCATTAATGTCAGAATAATGGCATCGCCATAACCGCCGATACATTCAACCACAACCAGTGCGTTATTGAACGCTGTGGCATAGTTATACACCATTTCACCAATTTCATCGCCAGTACGTTTCCCGTAGTATTCAAGTACCTGGTCAAAATATGGCATACCAGTTTCTTCATCTATTGCATCAATATCTATAATTTCAATTGCAGTTCTATCTTCTGCCGAACCAGAAGAAGCATCAACGCCCAAAACGTATCTATGTCCAGGTATCGGGTCTTTCCAAATCCACGTTTCTTTAACAAACGGGTCCCATAAATCCCAGTTTTCGAGTTTGGTTATATCAATTACATTTTGCCTTAAATGTGCTTCAATGACATTAACTGGTATAACGTTGTCAGATGAACCTAAGAATGATACATCCAACTCCTGTGCAATTTTCTGTTCATCATTGTTGAATGATTTACACATCTTTGTATACCAAGGACTTTCTGGTTGCCATCCCTCACGTTCAAGCCTACGCCATCTCTCCTCATCATATGGTATTTCACCATTAGGACCGATAACTGGGTCAACATCCCATTCAATTTCTCCTGTTTTTTCGTTTTTACGTGACCATTTAAGATTTCTTTGATAACGCAAGTCCTGGAACCATTTGAACTCAACCGCATTGTAGTTGTTTTTATGGCTTAAAGCCTGTTCATAGGTTCTATAATAAAGCTGGTCTTTACCGTTTGGGGTAGAAACCATGATAATTTTAGCGTGTTTAACTGAAGCGGTTGCAGCAACAGCCTGTGAATATACAGCTGGGCCATTCTCAATGAACGCCGCCTCGTCGAATATTAGAATGGAAACAGCCGAAATACCACGAGCTGCATTTGGACCAGATGAACGGGCGTATACTTTACATCCGTTAAACAGTTCAATTTTATCTTTATTTCTTGTTTTAAAAATGGATTTTGTGTTTTTATCACTATTGGGGTCTGGAGACCAGAAATCATTACCCCACATCCATCTGGGAACTTGACCGATGAAATAAGCTAATTTCTCCAATAACTGTTCAGAAATATCCAGCTTATTGCCAATACACAATATAGTTTCAGGTGCATCTTTTGCCGCAAATACACACTGGGCGGTAGCCCATGCGGCTGATACTGTTGTAATACCAGCCTGACGATGCTTTATGGCAATCGTGTTGTCGTTGCTGCATATGCTTTTTAAGAATTCGTATTGTCTTGGAAACACCTTAAATGGGACTTCACGCCCTTCATCTGCACTAAAAGTTGATAGATAATGTTCGATAAAATATTTTCTTGTTTTGTCATTGTAACATTTAATATACTCATCTTTAAAATTAAACGCCATAAAAATTGTTTTTGTTAATTATTGAAATTTTGCAAAATTCATATAAATAGTCTCATTTTTTAAAAGTTGTTAAATTTGCTCAATTTCTTTCAAAAGTTCATCTGGAGAATATTCGGCGTTATCGTTGATAGAGTATTTAGAATTTTTAGTTTGGACAAAGTTATCAAAATCGTCAACTTCTTTATTATATTGGATTGTGTCAATCAATTCTTTTGTCATTGATAATCCCTTTTTAGTCTGTTTAAGTGCATTTTGCAAATAATTGTTAAAGATTTCTGGTTGCAATCGTGAAATTTCCATAATGATGAAATTCGAACCAATTTCATCCAAATTTCCCCCGCATTTTTCTATATCGGACATTAGTATACTCCATAAAGGTAAACCAAGCCTCAAATCCCAGTTTTCAGCTAATCTGTAATCAGCTTTAGCAAGAATGTATTCCGCTTTATCTCTGTTGGAAGGAAGACCCTGTTGCGAGGCTGTCTCCAATATACCGCGTATGGTATATTCAAGTAATACTGGGAATATAACGCCTTCAGCCCTTATTTTAATTCTTTCGTTGTCATTACCAATATAAAGGTCAACTTTACCGCTGTCACAACGTTCAACACTTTTTATTGTATCTGGCTGGTTATACAACATAACCATATTGTATTTGGTGATTTCTGTGTATAATCTGATTAATTCTGGATTGATTTTGTATATCTCTCTAATATAATACTCAATATTTGAACTGTAATACATCGATGCTCCAGCAATCAAGGAATTGACCATTCTCCTTTTATAGATTTCATCAGTAAGATACTTCATTTCATCAATATCCTCAAATGAGAAATCTGGGGTGGCTTCTGGAGTCATTCTGTATTTCGACATATCACATTTATCAACTAACTTTGATTCAATATCAATAGTGTCTTCTGGAATATCAAATATAGTTGTTATGATATTGGAGCATAAATTCTCAAGTGCTTCCTTGTTTGTCAATTCAATTTTCTGGCACTCGACAGTAAGTTCACTTAGTTTTTTTGATATATCCTTAATTGACAAATCCTGACCATCAAAATGTTCCATTATACGATTATATTGGTTTTTTATAATAAAACCAACGAAAGTATCCTCCTCTTCTGGCGGAAAAGCAGGATGGTCACCCAATGAAGTGGTGTTATTTGCAATTGCCTTTTTTAAAAAATCTGGTAACTTCATTACTTTAGGAAATTTTTAATTTTAACTACCTCTGAATTCTCTTTTAATTTTTTTAAACGGATTTCATCCAATTGTTTTTTTGAAATAATAATTGATTCATTTTTATTATCATTCCCAACCGTAATTGTTTGTTGTTTGTTGTCACCGTCTGGGTCGGCATTAATTGAAACATCATTACTGATATTCGGATTAGATGGTAGTTTCTCGGCAGCTTTTGTCGCATTAACAACAGCATTACCGATTTCACCTGGAGTGTTAGGTGTTTTCTGTGTATTATAATGGAGTGACAAACTTCCACCGTTTGGGTCTAAGTTCTCTTTAATGAGTTTTCTAATCTCTTTATCTTGTTTTTCGTTTATTTTAATGTTTTTCATGTTAAAAAAGCTTTTAATATAAATATAATCAAATTATAAAAAATATAAAAGCCTCTGTTTTAAAGAGGCTTAATTTATTTTTATAACATTTATAAATTACATGCCATAGTCAGTATTAAAGGATTGTGTTGCCCTTTTTATGTTTTCTATTGCTTGATTAGCAGCATAATATGCATCACGTAAATATTTAACACTTTCCATCTCACATCCTTGTGGAACTTCTGGTTTTTTTGATGCTGTTAATTCTGGTGCATCTAAGTTGAAATCAAATAAGTTGTGAATTGCATGTCTGAATTTATAACCATATTTTAAACATTCATCGGCATAGCCAAATAAATCATCAACATCTTCATTTAAAGTTTGTTTTTGATTTCTCTCATTTATTACTTGTTTCACACATTTTGACAGAATATTGCTTAATTGTGTTTCATTTAATTTAATCACTTGATTTTTACTCATAGTTACTGAATTGTTTAAATATTATTTTTTAGCTTTATAAGGTTTCCCTTTATAACCCTGTCTTTCTTCCTGGTCAACTTTTGCAGCGGGTTTGACTTTCTTTTTCATTAAGTCGCCAATAATCTCGTTTACAACTTCGTTGACTTTTGATTCCATCATTTGTTGTGAAGGGTCACCACCCATCATTGAAGGGTCGCCACCAGCAGGAGGCATTGCATTTGGGTCTTCGGTACCCATATCTTGGTCATTACCATTCATATCCTGTGAATCATTATCTGTATCACCATCACTCTCGCCACTTCCGTTTAATTTGTCGCTCAAATATTCAATCATTGAGTTTCTGTCCTCATCATTCATACCATCGACAACGGCAGAAGCAATCATGCCCATAACTTCTTTCTTTTTATCTTCATGTGTGTTGATACCATCATTTCTAAGGTCATTACGGAAAATTGAAGCTAACTGTCCAGCCAATGATTCGGCTTTTTTCTCTGGGTCGCTAGACATTGATGCACCATTGTCACCCGCATCAAACGGGTTTGCACCCATTACAGGGGCATTTGGGTCGCCACCAATCATAGGGTCAGTACTTGGAGCTGCTGGCATTGCATTAGGGTCACCCATTGCATTTGGGTCGGCACCTGGAGCAGGAGGCATATAAGAAGCGTCACCGCCCATAGGGTTCATACCCATAGGTTGTGACGCTTGATTATTATTTCCTAAGTTTAGGAAAGTATTTTCATTTACTCTTTTTTTTTACCTAAAGCGGTAACTACAGCGTTGGTGATGGCGCTTACAACATCATCAAACGGTGCTGAATCACCAATCTGCTGACCATAAGGCTTCTCACCCTTAGCTGATTCATCATTCCAGTCTTCACCCCATTTTGAACTATCGGCGTTAGGAGGAAGTGACATGACCACTTTCTGGTAAGCTGGGTGTTTACCGAAGTCGTCAAGCTTGGTTTCGACGATTCTCTTAATTGCTTCGTAAAGTGGAGCAAGTTCATCTTCACTGTTCATACCATCAGTTGGTACATCACCAGTACCGAAATCCAATGGGTTGATTTCACCACTCATGTCTTCATCACTCAATGGTAAATCAGCAAGTGGGTCATCATTAAAGTCAACACCTAACGACTCTGGGTTTTCACCATAATTGTCAAGATGGTCATAAATTGAACTGTCATCCTGTTCCAAATTTGAATCAAGTATATCTTGGCCACTTTGGGCAATACTGTCATCATAATCATCGTCACCAAACTCAACTTCCAAAATATTTTCAGATACTGGCTGGGTTACGCCATTCTGGTTATCGAAAGGCTCTTTGTACTTTTTAGGGTCGCCAATACCAGCGCTTGATGGAAGACCATCATCCCATTCAGTAGTCTCAAAGTTTTCGTTTACGTTGTCATTATAAGGAGCGGTATCACCGATTTCGGTACCGTGTGAACGGTCAAGTTCGCTGTCACTTGATTTATGTACAAAAGCTCTGTCGTCTCTCCAAGCCAAAACTTGTTTTTTCTGGTCTTCTGAAAGTTTGATAACACGTTTACCTTCGTTGGTAACACTCTTACCTTGTTCTTTTGATGTTTTAGCTTTTTCTTGGTAAGCATTTCCACCTTCTTTATCAATGTTGTTGTCACCGCAAGCAGCCTTGTATTCGCCACTTGGACTTGTGCCTTTAACACCGTTTTTGTTGTAAACGGTTTCAGGATTTACTTGTTTACCGTCATCAACATAACTTTTATCTTTGATACCAAGAGGTTGCTGTTTACCCTGTGGGCCATTTGTGCCACCACCATCCTTGGTTGAAGGACTGTTGGTGAAAGGAGCGTTCTTGTCTTCCTTGATGTAATGAACGTTTTCACTGAGAATATTGTCAACATTCTCAACTAATTGATAGAAACGGTTCAATTCAGCTTTAGCCTCTTTGTTTTCTTTGTTTTCCCATTCAGCTGACTCATTGATGTTGAACTGTGATTTGACAGGCTCTTTACTACCGTTAGCTTCGTTAACATGGATAAGTTCCAAATTAAGAGCGTTTGAAGCCTTGGTGTATGAATCATAAGCTTTACGGTTCAAATAACCACCAATGTAATCATAATCCTCTGCCAATACTTTGGTGTCTTTCTTAGGGGCAACCTTTACATAATATTTGGTTCCTTCCTTAAGGATACCGTAGGTCTGTCCGTCTGCACCTACCTGGCTGTATTCAACGATACCATTTGAGTTAACGGTTTTCTTTGATTCATTAATACCATAACTCATAAGGTGTTGCATTTTTTCGAGTTCTTTTGTATAATCTTTACTCATGATAATTTTTATTAAGTATACTTATTATTCAATTCTTTATTAAAATATAATATAAATAGTTGTATTTTCAAAAAATTAATGTTTTCTGTAATATGTATCTAAAATTTCTTCAGATAATCCTGAATCTAATATTATAATTTCTGGTGTTCCATTCCTGTTTACCATACCGTATGTGGATATTCTGGTCAAGTCACCACAAGGAAGTTGGTAATCACCCATTAAATTCATTACTTGATGGACAAAATTATATTCATCCTGTTCATACAACTGTTCAGTCAGTTTTTGCGCTTCCTGTGCACTCATTGTATATAGAGGAATATGCCTGTTTCTATATGTATATGAATTATAATTCCACCTGACCAAATCACAATATGTGTCAAACGGCAATCCAAGTATTTGTTCAAAATCCTTTTCTTTCGCTGGAACGCAATTTTCCTCAACCAACCAACTGTAATCGTCAGCACAGTCGAAAACTTTCACTACAGCATCACTATATCTTGATGTGTCATCCTCAAACTCATTCTGAGCTAGCCCTTTTTGATTTTTAGCAAGTTTTAACACCTTGTTATCATCAATTTCAAAAATAACCCTGGATGAGCCAGAACCAAAAGTGGGACCTAACATTTGTTTACAATATTTAAGTTTACCAGCAAATGACTTAATTGATGAAAGAGTCTGTATGTTAAATTCTGGCATTGCTGCCTCGTTTACTCTATGTATATTTTCAAATAATTCATTATTTGATACCTTTGTTAATGCATCATCCCCACCACCAATAAAAGCCGAAGAAAGGTTTCCGCGACAATGATATACATCTAAGCAACGATTTACCAAAATAAGTTTTTCACCAACCGACATATCATTTCTATATTCAGAAAGGATTTCGAATAATGGGTCAAGTCCATAATCAGACCAAGCATCCGAACCATCTGGTAATTTCAACCAGTCATAAAAACCTATTTCTTCAAGAAATTCACTATAATTATTAAAATCATCTTCTTCATTGTCAACACCATGTTCCTTGCACCATTCATTATATTCTTCACCAAAAACATCCATAAATTCCTCAGTTGGGAAGTACATTGAATGTCCAGCATAATCGGTATTATATTTTAAACGCATAGTGTTTACTATTATTATATGTAACCATTCATCTACAGTTTCCTCAGGAAACCTCATGGCATCACCATATTGCATATATTGCCTCAGAGCGTTTTGGTATTGCAGTGGTTTAATTAAAGGGTTCCAATCCTGTGTTTTTGTCCTTTTATTTTTAAATGAAATAAGTATTTGTTCTGGAGACATTTCATCATTATCATATATATCACACATTATATCATCAATATCAGATAATTCACATAGACTTTCATTAATTGAACTTACATCATCTGTATTGATAAAATTATTCATATCTTCAGCAGGACTTGAATAATCTTCTGGTTTATATTCTTCTGGGGTATTGATTGGTTCAATTTTAATTGAATCTTGTGAAAGGTTAGGTTCAAGTCCAAGTCTCTTCCTAAGTTGTGCTGGATTAAATAGTATTTGTTCAAGGTCTTTTTTCCTGTAAGCTCCATCAACACCAACCTTTTTAACACCCATTGACTGTATTGCGTCATGCAATTGGCGTGTTGTTATTCGGTCATTTCCTAACCTTTTTCTAAATCTCCCCAGCCAAGAATTTAAATACACATTGCCATATCCAGGATTACCGCCTTCTTTCAATAGCCTAGCCTGGTTTTCTGTAATTCTCACAATTTTCTTTGGTTTATCTTCGTCAATGGTGTTTCTACGGTCATATACTTTATTAATATATTCCCACGCCTGTTCAATATAACCCTGGTGTTTGATTACTTTCCAGATAATGTTTCCTGTTGCCATTTCCTTTTCCTTGCTTTTCAATGCCTCACCTCTCATATTTTTCAGCTTTTCATATAAAGCTTCGACTTTATTTGACAGAATCTCCAGTTTCTTCCTGTCGGTTTCGTTGTCGATTTCATCAAACAACTCATCAAACTTGGTCATCTGTTTGGCGCAGAAATCTTTGATATATTCTTTATTGAGTTCAGAATCATTCATATCCTCAGGTTCCTTTACCCATTTGTTCTTTTCAAGTGAATAAACGCCTGTTGATTTTGCTGGGTTGGAACTATCTTCAACACTTATCTCCACAGGAAGGTCTTTAATTGTCAAACCGTCATGTGTATCATTCCAAATATCTCTCTTTGAATTAAAATAATCTTTTACAAAATCTGTTTTGTTATATACATCTTTGAAATTGTAGATAATATGAATATCAACATCCGAATACTTTGACCAGTTATAGTTGGCTATTGAACCAGTCAAAACAATATCAGACGGTTTAACCCATTTAACCTCCAAAGATTTTACAAAGTCATCGGCAATATCCAAAAGTCTCAGCCTTATTTGTGAGTTCAACTGTCCCTCATCATTAAAGAAATCTGGATTTAACTTGTCTTTAACTTTAAATGGTTTTATATCAATCTCATTCGCTTCTACTTCGTTAATGTTTTTCATAATATACAATATATCATATATAAATATAATCAAAATCAATAAAATAATAAAATACTAAATTTGTGGAAAAAATATACTTTTTTTGGTTATAGTGTAAAACACCTATAAAGAAAAACTATAGGTAATAATACCAATTAAGAAAAATTTTAACATTTTTGCGGAAAAAATGTTTTGTTTTTGGTTATTATAATGAAACAAATTAACTTATAGATGAAACTAAATAATAGTAACTCAAACAATGAAACCACAAATTCAGCGGAAATTACCGCTAGAAAAATGTCCAAACTAATAAACGGTGGAAAAATACCCACACCAAAAGAAATTATGGCATATCTGGATGAACGTGTCATTGGTCAGCAAGAAGCCAAGAAACGTTTGTCTATCGCCGTGCATAACCATTATAAACGTGTCTTTTCCAATGTATGTGGGTTAGGTAATGATGGTGAATATGCTGACATACAGATAGATAAGTCTAATATTATAATGGCGGGTCCAACGGGTAGTGGCAAAACTTTTTTAATTCAGAACATTGCAAAAATGCTTGGTGTACCTTGTCATATTCACGATTGCACCAAGCTTACGGAAGCTGGTTATGTTGGCGAAGATGTGGAAAATATTCTCACTGGTCTCCTTATGGCTTGTGACTATGATGTTGAAAAGGCTCAGGTTGGTATAGTGTGCCTTGATGAAATTGATAAACTAGCCAGACGTGGTGAAAACATGTCAATTGTCAGGGATGTATCTGGAGAGGGTGTACAGCAGAGTCTGCTTAAAATAGTTGAGGGGTCTGTTGTTGGTGTTATGCCACAGGGTGGCCGTAAGCATCCAGAGCAACCTCTAGTACCAATTGATACCACCAATATTTTATTCATTGGCATGGGTGCCTTTGTTGGTATTGAGGATATCATTAAAAAGCGTACAACCCAAAGTACCAGTATTGGTTTCAATAACCATGGGTTTAATATAACTAAAGTTGATGATGAACAAATCCTTGATTATCTTAATGCTGTCGATTTGAAAAAATTTGGTATCATTCCTGAACTTATTGGCCGTTTCCCTGTTATCACACACACTAATCCATTGAAAAAGGAAGACTTGGTTCGTATTATAAAAGAGCCTAAGAATTCAATTATGAAACAATATCAGAAACTTGCCTATATTGACGGCAAGAAACTTAATTTTACTGACGGTGCCATTGATATAATTGCTGAGACTGCAATTGTTACTGATACAGGTGCCCGTGGTATCAGGTCGATTATGGAAACTGTGCTTAATGATTTCATGTTTGATATCTCGGACAGTAATGAAACTGAAATTACAATAGATAAAAGATATTGCGAGAATTCATTGAAACAAATGATTGACTTCTCCAATACATACAAAAAAGCGGTCTGACTCAAAGGGGGGTCACAATCTCGACTCTACCACGCATTGGAAAGCACCGCTACTATATTAAATAGTATCTTATTTTTAAAAGTGACAAATAATTTGTATTATGGACGAAGAAAAACGTATTTACAATGAACTATCCAAAATAGCACAGAAATACAAATGTACTATTATAGTCCCAACCCAGCCAAATAGTGAACGTAACTATATTGTTCCGCAAGAATTCAAAGATAGACACGACGTGTTGGTAATAGATTATCTTGATAAAATCTAAAAAAAGTTGTATATTATATTAAATAAAATAAAAATTATGACAGTTTACAATTTTGACACTCAATTAACGGAAGGTAAGTTTAAAAACAACCCTAAAACGGTTAGAGAAGCATTTGAAAGTGATAACAAAATCATTTTCAAATTGATTAAAAAGTATGGATATAGTTTCTCAGATGATGTATTGGCTGAGGCTGGTATAAAGAAAATTGTTCGCAACCAAACCTTTACCAATGTAATTGTTGAACATGATAAAGCTAGAGTTGACAATAAAAAATTGAAAAAGGATAAGAAGTCTATCGACGAAATTCTTGATGAAATTTGTGATGAGCATAACAACATTAAAGAAGATGATAGTTTCAACTTCAAGTCGTTAGATAATGACCTTAATAATGCCGAAATGCCTATTGAACCAGAAGTATGAAAAAAAGAATAATTGGCTTTGCAGGAAGAAAACGTGCTGGCAAGACAAGCCTTGCCACATACCTCACAAGATGTCATGAGGGTACAATTGTAACGGTTGCAGACGCTTTAAAAAACCTGGTCTGCGACCTGCTTGGGTTTGAAACCATTGAAGAGTTGAACTACTACAAGGACAACGGAACATCCTGGAGTTTTGACAATGAAAAATATGCCCCGATATGGGCTAAAACCGTCTGTGAACAAGTGTTTGGTGAATACACCGACGAACAATACAATGAAATTGTTGCTCAGTTCAACGAAATCTACACTTACAACGTAAGGGAAATCCTCCAATTTGTTGGTACTGGCATTATCAGAAAGTACAAACCTAACTGGCATGTTGACAAAATGGTTGAAGCCATTAACAATGCCAAAACAGAGTTGGTTTGTGTTGACGACATTCGTTTCCCTAATGAGCGAGAGGCTGTAGAGGCACTTGGCGGGACTGTGTTTTTCATTATTAGACCCGATTTATCAATTGATATTTCGAATCATGAAAGTGAAGTATCATTGACATGGCCAGATTTCGAAGATAGACATATTATCATAAACATGTTTGATTTGCCTTATGTG
>Ga0326514_10001432_pt1 | contig 15563 bp, 13 predicted proteins | sample 3_2548_0518_D_FD_203653 | JGI IMG/M metagenome (GOLD analysis project Ga0326514, IMG submission 203653) | Bovine rumen microbial communities from UC Davis, California, United States - 3_2548_0518 | ecosystem: Host-associated > Mammals > Digestive system > Stomach > Rumen | place: USA...
GAGCCGGAAGGAGAAGGCAGACAGCTGAGGCGGGGACGCTGAGGCAGGGCGGCAGAGTACCAGGCGGGAGACTTCCCGCAGTTTTGGATACAAGAGGATAGCAACAATGGACGCGACAACAAGCATTAACCCGGCTGGGGGATAGAGACGGCACGCGCCGCCCTTCCTTCCGGCTTTGATGGGGACAGGCTCCCCGAAAGGAAAAAGAAACATGAATATCTTAAGTCAAGAGGAACGGAATTTATCAGATGAAGACGTTCAGGCGGTAGAGCTTTACCAGGGCGCCGCCGCGGTACTTCAAAAGGCGGTAGACGCGGCAGAGGGCGGGAGCGGCTGGGCGTCTGTACTCGCGCCCGACAACCCCACGCCCGAACACGCCCGCGCGATGAAATACGTTATCTATTTCAACCAGAACTATATTACTATCGACACGTTCAGGGCAATAACCGCCGGGCTTAAGGCTGAAGGGCTGGGCTGGAGCCTGGAGCAAGTCGGGGCGGTATCAGGATCCCCGGCCTACGGGAAGAACCCGAAGCGCCCGCCGTCAATGTACCGGAACAAGGAAGACATGAGGCCGGAAAATATGCGCCTGCTTTTGACCATAAAACCGCTATTCTGAGGAAGCCGGGGGAATCGTGGCAAATATACATTAGCCACGGTACAAGCAGAAGTAAAACGCCGCCTTATGCAAGGTAGCGCAAGGCAGGCGCAACAGGACACAATAAGCCCGCTAGCAGAAACGGGCATTTTACAGGGGCAAAGTATACCCCTGATTTTTGGAGAAACTGAACGATGATGAAACGATACAGGATCCCGGCCTCTGAGATTCTGCCCGCCGTTGTTATGATGAGCGGGCGGGATATGAGCGGCACTGAGATAGTCACCAGACGCGGGGCACGCTGTGAACTTCCCGCCGCTCCTTCCCGCGGCTGCTACCCGACTGCCGCCGGCTTGGTGCTTCTCTATCTCGTAATTAAGTACCTCAAACACGCTAACCCGGCAGAGACTTCAATCTATTTCCCGTTAAGGAGATTCAGCAATGAAACAACTATCAGGCCGCACGACTTGGATCAGGCGGATAATCTCGCGGGATACGTTGACAGGGCTTTACAGGCGCTAACGCTGGGGCGCTACTCATGGCAGGAGAATGAGCCGGAAGGAAAAGAGGTGAACGGCTTGCAGCTGTTGGAATCAGGAGAGGAGAACAACGGGGAGATTTCCGCCCGCCTTACGGACGAATTCGCGGAATATATCCGCAGGCGTAAAACCGTCCTTATTCCCGCCGGGCTGCTAGCCGTTCCCGTTCCGGACGCTCTCGCGCTGGAACTTGGCTATATGATTCAGAGCGCATATATCCCCCTTTCGGCTCTCGCGCTTGGGATTGATACATACGGCAAAATATCCCCGTTCGATATGATGAAGCTTGAGACGTACACGCAGAGCCGGGAGACTGCTATAAAGCAGATTGAGCAGGATCAGGGGCGGACGTTTACCAAAGAACAGGGGATAGCCGTCTATCTGAACCTGCTGGAAGACATGGCGCACGCGTACACGGGAGAATAACATCCCCTGGGGCAGGACTTCCCGCCCCGGCATTAACCAAAGTGCACGGGCATTAACCAAAATAAACCAAACATAAAGGAAACTTAACGATGATTAACCAAAATTTACAGGCTGACAACCAGAACGGGCAGCAGGAGCCGCAGGCCGTCAACCAGGGCGCACAGGCTGACAACCAGAGTGCACGCGCTGAGGAAGTCAGGGATTCCGCCGCCATGACTGAGGAGCCGCAGGCCGGGGCAGTTGCTCCCGCTGGGACTGAGCAGCCGAAAGGAGAGAAGGCCGGGCGCGTCAATATCCCCGCGGCCGGGACGCATAAGCCGGGCACTTACAGAGCACGCAGGGAAGCGCACAGGCCGGAAGTGCAGGCAAGGCAGGCAGAACGGGATTCAGAGCGCCGCCGCCGCATGTTCCCCAAAATTGACGCCGAAGGGCGCGCCATGCTTAACGACTATTTCAAAATGATGAAGCAGCTGGGGGAAAAGAACGTTTCAGAGCTGATAGAAAAAGCCACGTTTATTTGCCCTGAATGGCAGGAGCGCATAGACGAAATAATCGGCGCTAATAAAAAACTTCAAAACGCTGATAAGGCTTTCGCACGCTGTGCGCTGATTTATTACAGCATTGTGAAGCCTTTTGCCGACTTGGAAGAGCGGAAGAACAAGCCCGCGCGCAGAGGCAGAGGCGCCGGAAAGAAGAAGGCACCCGCCGCAGGTCTTCCCGTTCCTTATTACGTTTATCCATATCAAAAGGAAATGGCAGATATTCCGCAGCTGATAAGCAAGGGCAGGAAACCCAAATTAACGACGCTTACAGGAGAGAGGAACGGGGAAACTGTAGATCTTGACGTCAAGGCATGGGAAGCGCCGGGCATTAAATTGGCTGTTGAACGGGATATAGACGTTAATTTATCCGTTGGAGTGGATCAGCTCTTCAAATGGTGTTGTGTCCTGTTAGGGCAAAAGAACCATACAGACGGAACCGGGGCGGCAGCGGATAAGGAAAAACGCACGGTAAAAGTTACTGTTGACAAATGGAACCAGTTGAAAGGGGGAGACTTGACAATTCACCCCGACAGGCCGCGCGATGAGGAATTGCAGAGGCTAAAGACAATGAGAGCCAACGGCAGGCGGGAATTAGAAAGATATGCCCGTTTCCTCTCTCACAGCATTATTTACCGGATAACCAGGACGGGCGGGCGGGAGATTGTGAGCAACTGGAAGGAAGCCGGGAGAAACTGGGGATTTCTGAATCTTTTTGCAAGCGGCGATCTTATCGATGACACGCTGACAATGGTTTTTGACAGCGATACGGCAGATGAAATATTAAGCTCCCCGACAATGCGCAGGATTTCCGCCGCCCTCTTCCGCCTGAATGGAAACAATATAAACGCTTACCGCATTGAATGCGCCGCCCTGAATCTGTTTACGATGGACGCTAACCACGGGAAGGCGCAGGCCAACACATTGACCGCCGGGCAGATGCTTGAATATACCGATATTACCAAACCGGATGAAAACAGGCGGAAGGGGCAGGACTGGCAAAAAAGCAAACGAACGTTAGAGAACTCATTAAACGCGGCAGTTTCAGCGGGAGTAATAACCGGCTGGAGATATTGCGGCACGAACGGCGCAGAGCTTACGCCGGAAGAGAGGAAGCAGCTTGAAACGGATTCAAGCGCCTGGGAATCTGCCAACATCTGGCAGGACTTCCCGGCATTCCCGGATCAATCTGAACGCATTGAGCGCAAGGAGAAGAAGCGCGCAGAGCGGCAGAAACGCAAAGAAAAATCTGAGCTTGAGACAATGAAGAAAGATGTATCAAGCTTGAAGAAAACTGTTTATCACAGGAAGAAGCGGCAGCAGGGCGGGAACCAGTAGACGCCCCGCGACTGTCAGAGGACGCACAGAGCCGGAAGGAGAGAGCGCAGGCCATGAGCCGCCCGTCCTCTTCTCCCGGCTCACATCCGCGACAAGGGCGCCGCCCCTCTTCCTGATACCCTCATGCCGTCCGCTTGGCGGGGGATTGAACTATTTCCAAAATGGAAAGAGTTGAATCCGCCGTCACCAGGACGCGCCCGCCCTCACGACTTCCCGCACGATTCCGACAGCTTAGGGCGGCAATTTTGCAAAAATCCCCACGTTTTGCGCATTTCCGCAGAACATCCGCAAATATTCCGCACGTATTCCCGCACAACATCCCGCACAACCAGGAGACGCCCGCCGCCTGGGACTGCTGAGGAACCGCCGAAAGGAGAGGAAGCCCGCCGCCTGGGAGACTTGGCAGCAGGAAGCCGGGCGCCTTCCCTTTTTATGGCTCGTCTAAAATCTTTAATTTCATAGCCGCCGCCCCTTTTCTGCCGTCCAAAATGTGCAATTTCTACGGCATTTTGTGTCATTTTATATCATTAACACAATACGGCATATTATGACGTACACACATCCGGGATCCGCGCCCCGCCTGCCTTCATTGCGCCTCATGGCGTCTTATACATGACAGTAAATGGCAGATTAACCCAAATTGCCCGCGCATGTAAAAAGTTGGGGGCATGGTGCGCTATTTTTACCCCCTGGGGTAATTTCCAACCCCCCTACCCCTGCCGCCGTCCTTCCCTGCTGGAGACTGCCGCCGCGTGTCCATGACGCCGGAAGGAGAGAGGCAAGCCCACGCCCGCCGCTCACGTCCACGGCCTCACGCTCACCAGGAGCCGCCACGCTTTTTTATGCTGCCGATTTATCCGACAATCTCCACGGCTCAGAGCTGCCGCGCTCTTTTTTATAGTATGGCATTTTCGCCATTTCGCCCGCTGGGAGTATCAGCCTAGCGCGCGATAGGCCGCCATGAATCCGGAAGGAGAGGAAGCGCCCGCAGCAGTCACCAGAACACCTATTTTTACCGCCCGCAAAATCCGCAGAATTTGGATCAAACCGTTTACGGAATTTTGGATCAAACCGTTTACGAAAACCACGCCCCGCAAAACACGGCAGAAATGGCGCACAGACGCCAAAAACGCCGCATTGCCCCACGTAAAAAACACCCTTCGGGGTATCAAACAACTGAGAACACATAACCGCGTAACTTATTGAGCCAAAAGGAGAAAAACGCCCGCGACACGTGTTTTTAGTGATCTAAAATGTTTGATACCCCCTGCCAAACGCCCTATTTCCCCAAAATGGTGCACGCCCTCACCCCTTAAAAATGGCGTCCGGACGCCGTTTATCCCCTGTCATGACATTTTATGCGGGGGGTAGTAAACACAAGAGAACGGGGTAGTAAACACAAGAGAACGGGGTAGTAAACACAAGAGAACGGGGTAGTAAACACGAGAGAACATAAAAGCGTAAACCATTGAGCCAAAAGGGGAAAAAACACCCTCAAAATTTCATAACTATTAGTACTGTTAAAGTACTGTTATACGCGCTCCCGCCCGAACCGCTGACGCGGGGCGGCTCGCGCTCACGGCCTCACCCCTCAAAATCCCCCGCGCGTTGCTATTCCCCTCTTCCGGCAAAATCCCCGGATGACAGCCGGCACGCTGAGCACCAGGACGGCAGAGACGATGAAGACAGCAGAGCAGGCCTCTCTTCCCTCTCGGCTGAGGTGATACCGCGGCAGCTGAGGCGCTGGGACTGCTGAGAGCTTGGCGGGCAGTCTCTCCCCTTCCGGAAGGATGGAGCCGACACGCTGAGGCCATGCCGTCACCAGAACGCGGGCACGGGGCAGGAAGCCGGGGCGCTCTCCTCTCCCGGTCAATCCCTCACCACGCGCGCAGAGCCTCACGCATTCGCGGGCAATGGCTCAGAGGATACAGACATACCCACGGGCGCAGAGGCTCGCAGGCGTGAAGCTGAGGGCACAGCGCACGCCCTGGGATTCAGGCAATGCGGACGGCTGAGGGCTTGGCGCCGGGGCTTTCTCTCCTCACGGCAGGAACGGCAGGACGGAACCCCGCAGAACACGCGCAGACGCTCACAGACGCGGGCAGGCGTTTCAGGGCTGTAACTGTACAGCCGCGGCAATTCATCGCGAATGGTGCAGACTGAGGGGCACAGGCTGAGGACTTGGGCGGCAGTCTCTCCCCGGTCAATCCCACGGGCTGGGGAGCCTGGGGCGTCTCTCTCCTTTCGGACAATCAGCAGCCGAACCATGACGGCAGGCCGGACGCCTCACAGGAGCCGGAAGGAGAGAGGACAGCAGGCAATGCCCGCCAAATGCTCAGAGACGCGCGCAGACGGGCGGAACGCGTCCGGGCGTGTAACTGTACCCCTGAGAGCCAAAACCCCGAATACGCGCGATTCTGAGGGGCTGGCGGGGCGTCCGCTCAATCCCTTGCCGCCGTTGCTCTCCTCTTCCGGCAGAGATGCACGGTATGGCGGCAGCGCAGGACGTCAACCATTGCCCCGTGTATTCAATGCCCGCCGCTTGCGCACAGTCTCACGCATTCGCGATGAACGCCCCTCAGATGAACAACCCTACACGGAAACAGGAAACCCCGAATACGTGAAAATCTGAGGGCATAGCGGGCGTTTCTTCTGAGGGCGTCCGCTGGGCTGAGGGCGGCAGGGCGTCCGGACGGATCCCCGGCTCCTGAACGCTCTCCCCTTCCGGCAGGGAATGCACGCCATGAGGACGGCACGCGGCAGGCGTCAACATCCCCCGGCTTTCAATGCCCGCCGCTTGCGCAGGGATTCGCGTATTCGCGGCAAACGCCCCCGGAACGTATAACCCTACACGGAAACGCAAAACCACGAATGCGCGCAAATCTGAGGCATTAGCGTTGATTTCCTGATTCTGTGATCTTTGGGGCTTGCCGCCGATGGCTGTTTGAGGTATCCGCGCGCGAAGCTGCCGGATGATGGCTATGAACTTTGGGATTCCGTAAATGGCGGGATACAAAATCTGAACGAAATACAAAACCTTTAACCAGGCTGACGGCTGAGCCGTCTGATTGATCATTCTTCAAATTTCGTAATAAATAAATGCGCGGGAACGCTCAAATTTCGCCATTCGCTGAAATGCCCGCCGGACGCCATGCGCCGGAAATGGCGCGACATATGGCGGCATGGGGATAACGTAAACGCGTGTTCTTCTCCCCGGCAAAGGCTTGCAACTCCCGCCGAATTGTTATAGCCTGTCAGAAACGTAAACGAAAAGCTATCAGGCTTGAAAGGGCTTGACAAGGCTAACATAGACGCTATAACTATAAACAAGCTAGAGGACGGGCGGCAGATGTTCATGCCCTGCTATATCGGTGAAGACGCTGAGAAGCCGGGGCGGGGAACGCCCGCGGACGGGCTGAGGAGCAAGGCCACGGATCCGGATCCCGATATGCCGGGAGTGGAAGAATTCCGCTATATCGCGAAATGTTCCGGGCAGCTCGCGGGATGTGAGTACCTGTACCGGCTGGGAATCTCTGAGGCATTGGCCGGGGACTTCTCAATTGGCTTTGATGGATTGTTCCCCGCGGAATGCCCTTACGCTGAGGCGGGGAAGGCGGCAGGCGGGAAGATATGGCCGGCTCTGATTATCCCGTCTATGAGCATAGGGAACGTTTACAGCTTTACCGCCCTGAACACCAGGACGGGGCAGGCCGTGAGGATAGGGAAGCCGTTCCCGTTCAATCCTTCCGCCCTGTATCAGCATGAGCCGGCAGTTATCGCGCTCTCAGAGGTTGACGCGCTGGCCGTGATGATGGAGAGGGCGCCCGCGCTGGGGCTTGGTGTTCTGGACAATGCGGGCTTTTTGCTCGCGTACATGAGGAAGAACGCCGGGAAGCTGCCGCGCCGTCCGCTGATACTCGCGCTTGGCACGGACAAGGCCGGAAGGGAGAGGGCGGAATACATCGCCCGGCAGCTTGAGAAGCTGGGGATCCCCTCTCTCACGGCAGATAAACAGATTTACCAGGGGCGCGGGACGCTGGCCGCCTCACGCCTCACGAACCGCCGCGGATTTGCCGCCATGCTCAAAAGCATGAGGAAGCAGGCCGCGGCACTTACAGAAACAGACAGCCCCGACAAGGGGCGGGAGAAACTTAACGATGCAACAACAACAAATTAAGGAGATCCGGGAAGCGTTTATCGCGTTTTTCTCAGGCGCTTTTGACAAGCATTCAGACGGTGATGTTCAATGCCTTTTTGACGCGGCAGACGCGCAGGCGGGGACGCTTAATTTTAAGATTTTTGTAACCTTTCAGCCTGATGAATCCTGCTGGATCAGCGTCAAGAGCCTGAACGAAAAACTTAGGGAATGGCATAGCCCTGAATTTCATGATTTCTGGCTGCTTTCCCCGTCAATTGAAGAGGAGCCATTATTTACAGCAGGCGGCGCCCCTTGTGTTACAGAACCCAACAAGGTGACCGGCTCAGAATTTCAGTTTTTTGCATACGTCCGCCCGCTTTACCAGGCTGCCGCCCGCTGGATTATCCCGGCTGAGGACTGGGAATTAGGATCCCTGGGGCTTGGGGACAAGCTAGATCCGGGGAACGACGATTAACCAGGACGGACGCCGGACGGCTGGGGCTTGCCTCTCCTCTTCCGGCAGTATCAGGGGCGGGAGCCTTCCCGCCTCTTCCTTCACATGGAGCAGCAGAACCATGAAACTTTATCCCATTGCCTTAAAGACGGAGCGCGGGGAAATTGCCCGCTCTTTCATCTCGGAAGGTATCAGGCAGCGCGCGCAGGTGCTCGGAGCGGCTGAGAGCTACAGGCGGACAATCCTGGAATTCACTGACCGCAAAGGCACGCGGGGCATGAAGGGCGTTAAGCATAAATTTGAATGGCATTGCGGAGAGCTGCCGGACGGCTGGCAGGGACTCCCGAATAATCCCGGACTTATCGGGCTTTTCTGCTTTGAATATGACCGTGATTATTCTTATCCGCTTGCCGTGTTCCTTCACAAAGAATTTTTTGACGCTGTAGAAGTGGAAGCCGGCCATATCCGCATATTCTGGAAGAACGTTACAGCCGCCGCGCGGCAGGCCGTTGACGAACTGCCGGAAGGGGAGCGGGCAGGCTGGCGGGAATTCCTGGACACGTTTTTCACGGCAGATTAACCAGGACGCCGGGCGGCTGGGGGCTTGGCTCCTTCCTTCCGGCACATTAACCGGGGCGCGCGTTGTGCCCCTCACATGGAGAAACTATGAAGCAAATTGAAAAGATTCAGGCGGTCAAACGGGCGTTAGAGGCCGCGGATCCGGATCCGTCATTTTTGGAGCAGGCCGCCGACAAGCAGCCGGCAAAGGGGCGGAAGCAATACATCTGCCCGCATTGCGGACACGGGGCGCACGGGGACGGCCTACAGTGGAGAACCGCGGCCATATGGCACTGCTACACATGCGGGAAGGATCACGATCTTATTGACCTCATGCAGGCTCACAACGGGCTGAGCAATGCCGCGGAAGGCGCTGAGGCTTGCCGGGAGTACTTTAATCTCTCTATTCCGGAGCTTAACAACCAGGGCGGGCGGGCTTGGAACGATAGGCCGCTGAGCTGGGAAGAGTCTGAAAGGGCTGTAGATTTTGACGGCTCACAACAACGGCAGCAGACGCAGAGGCCGGAAGGGAGAGGGCAGGCAATGAACGCCGGACAGCAAAAAGGCGCCCCGACAGAAACCAAAGAGGCGCAGAAACTTAACGATGATGAAGAGTATAGCAGGAAATGCCGCGAATATGTGAAGCGTTGTCACCAGAACGCGAAGAATACGGACTATTTTAGGCGCCGGCATATCCCTGATGAACTGGTAGAGCGCTTTAACATGGGATACGATCCGGACTTCCCGCATTCGGCGCCCCTCTCGGCAGAACAGCGCGCCCGCGGCCTCTCCCCTGAATACGCGTATAACACGCATAACAGCGGGGGAACCTGGGAAGCCGTGATTATCCCGATTGGGGACGGCTCGCGCTTTATCGCCCGTAACATCGGCATAGCCCCGAACGCTGAGAACGCCACGGAACAGGAGAAGCGGAGCCGCTACGCTGTATCACAGCCGCCGCGGTACCTCTTCAATCCGAACGCGCTTAAATCCGGGCGCCCCGTGTTCATTGTAGAAGGGTATTTTGACGCCCCTTCAATCATCGCCGCGGGCGGTGAAGCGCTGGCGCTTGGCGGCACTGCTAACAGCATGATTTATTCAGCACTTGAGGCTACTCACCCGAAAACCGTAATTATCGCCCTGGACAATGACCAGAGGGGGCAGGAATTCGCGGCAAAACTCTATGACGAACTGAACAGCCCCACGAAGCACCCCGGATTGGCGGGCTTGCGCGTGAGGAAGGCGCCGCCCTCTCTTTACGGCTCATTCAAGGACGCCAACGCCGCGCTGATTGGGGATCCCGAATTCCCCGCCCGCGTGATGGCTGAGGAAGCCGCCGCCGTTGACGCGGAGCACGAAGAGGAACGAAAAGAAGAGGCGGATTATATGGCTGAGCATGAGGCCGGATTTGCTGCCCTGCTGGAAGAACAAAAGGACATGACGCCGCGAATTAAAACGGGCTTTTGGACGCTTGATGACGCTATCGGGGGCGGTCTCAGGCACTCAAGGACGTACACGATCGCGGCTATGCCCTCAGTAGGCAAAAGCACTTTTATTCTTCAATTGGCTTGCAGTATTGCCGCCAACTATGACACGAATAAGCGTGATGTGCTGTTTTTCGGGCTGGAGATGAGCGAAACGGAGCTAATGGCAAAGTGTGTCTCTTTCCTTACGGCGCAGGAAGCGATAGAGGCTCACAACAACCACTATCGGCAGAAGTACAAAGTTTTTGTAGACAATCAGCTGACATGCGATAACCAGATTTACGCGATTCAGAACAATTTACAGCGATTTCACTATGACGACATGAAGCCGCAGTATTTTGAGGACGGGGAAGAAGGTTTTGAGACATGGTTGGGCACTATGTACCAGGCCGCGCGGCAGGCCGGGGCGGTATCAGCCAACGCGATTGAAGAAGGTCTCAAATTCTCGCGGCTCTGGGACAATCAGAAGGAGCAAGTGGGCGCCGCCATGCGGAAATACCACGATGAAATACACCCGCACATGTTCATATTTCAGGGCGGCTTTTCAATCCCTGATATTTGCGCAGCTATCGACAGGCATATAGCCATAAGGAAGAGACAGGATCCCGACATGCTGCCGCCGGTTATCTTTATCGACTATTTGCAGATTTTGGACAAGGTAGACGGGGAGAAGTACACAAGCGATAAAGATAAGCTTGACCAGGACAGCAAGGCACTGAAACAAATTGCCGTCCACTATAGGACGCCTGTTTGGTGTGTCTCCTCAGTCAATCGCGCCGCTTACAACCAGGGCGGGGAGATGACCGCGCTTAAAGGCAGTGGAGAAATAGAATTCAACGCCGATTTTATTTTCTTCCTTGTTTTCTCCCGGCTTGGTTATGACGGCTACGACTTTAACCGGGAGAAGGGGCGCCCCGTCCGCTCTGTTATGTTACAGATGAGGAAGAGCCGCAGTGAACGCGCTAGCGATTCCCCGATTTACTTTAGCTACTTCCCGGAATGGAACTATTACGCGGGAAGCCTCACGCCGCCGCCGCGCCCGCTGAAAGAAGAGGGGCACATGAACGCCAACGACAACCACGGGATCCCGTTTACTTTCTGGGATGCCCTGGGAGAGGTTACAGGCTTATACGCACACCCTGAACGCGGGACGGTTGCCGCCGTTGCAAAGGCGCTGAAATGGAAGCAGAGCGAAGTTAAAGCCCTGATTGCTGAGCACCCGGACGACTTAAAAATAATTGAGGGCGGCATTATTGACACGGTAGAGAAATACGATCCGGAGAAAGAGGCCGCCGACATGAAGCAGGGCGCAGAACCGGAAGGGAGGGAACCGCCCGCGGCAGCTGAGGCCGGGGACGCTGGCGCCGACAGTGCCGGCTATGATGACAGCTACGATGAAAATTCGCCATTCTGAGGAGCTGGGCGCAGGACTTGGGGCGGGGCAATTCCCGCCCTTTTTCGTATTCCGCGGCAGGCATTCGGGCAGGGCAAAAAGTTTAGACGTCTAAACTTTTTCGGCTGTTTTTACGGTCAAAAACGCTAATGCAGGATAGCACACTGGGACCAAATTGTGGGACAATTCGGGCGTGCCCGGCTGCCGAAAATCTGCCGATTTTGCCGCCTTTCCTGTTCCCCGAAGGCGCGATGAACGCGGGCAGGTGGAACCCTGTTAACCCCTCTCACCCTGGGGCAGCCTCTTCCCTTCCGGTCATGACGGACGACAGGCACGCGGACGCGCTGGGAGTTACCAGAAGGGAGAGGCGGCGGGAGTATCAGGGGACGGGCGGCAGAGACGAAGAAGCCCCCGCGCCGGAAGGTGCAGAGGCTCCCCGCCGCCATGAGGACGGCAAACCCCGCATACGCGGGGAAGATACGGCATGAAGGCTATACAACTACCCTCATATAGGTTCACCCCCGAAAACGGGGAATTGCCGCATAGATTGCATTTTAATCCACGCCCGCCCGAAGGCAGAGCGACAGGGACGCGGAAGGCGCCCACGGCTCAGAGTATAGACGCGACAGGCTGAGGGCGTCAAGCGGGGGAAGCTGGGAGAGTTACCGGAAGGGAGAGGGCGCCCGGCTTGCGAAGGCTTGAGAGGTGTTAGACACGCCCGCCGGACATGGAACCCGCCCCGCGGGAGAATTTGCGGGACGGAAGCGCACGCGGAAGCAGCAGGGGAGCCGCGCGCAAAGACAATCATACGCCGCCCGCGCCCTGAGAATGGGGATTTTTGGGAGTTTTTCGCCGAAAATTTGCGCTTGCCGGGATGATGGCGCCCCGGCCTTCTCTCCTTCTGGCCGATTCCCTCACGTTACCAGGCTGACAGATGTAACTGCCGCCATTACAACAGGCGCCGGATTATGACCGCTCAGGGCTGTTTATGTGATACGGCTAACATTTTTATCATAAGATAACCGCATTTAATGCAACTTGGGCTAACACATTTGATAATATACGCCATAGACGCTAACAGCAGGGGGCAATATGGAAACTTACGGAATCAGGACGGCAGCGGGCGCGCTTGCGCCTCTTGCCGCCATGCCTCAGAAAGACATAACCGGGGACATGCTGGGGGACTTCCTCACCTACTGCGATGTGTCAGAGAAAAGCAGACAGACATACCGCAAAAGCTTAAGGCCGTTTTTCTCCTGGATTGCTCAGAACCATATCACCCGCCCGCAGTATCGCGACATTCTCGCGTACAAAGACGCCATGAAGGAAGGAAGGAAGCCGACAACCGTACAGGCGTATATAACCGCCGTCAAACTCTTTTTCAGCTGGGCGGAGATTGAGGGACTTTATCCCGATGTAGCCCGCCATATCAAGGGCGCAAGGCTTGACCGGGAGCACAAAAAGGACGCATTAACCGCCCCGCAGGTGAAGGACGTTTTGAGAATCGCCGGAAGGGATAAGAGCGTTACAGGACTGAGAAACCGCGCCATGCTTATGCTGATGTTCGCTTGCGGGCTGAGGTGTGTAGAGGTAGCACGCGCCAACGTTGACGATTTAGCCGCGCAGGGCGGGATCCCGGTGCTTTATGTTCAGGGCAAGGGGCATGAAGAGCGCGCGGAATACGTCAAGCTGCCGGCGCCTGTTGAGGGCATGATCCGCGCCTATCTCGCAGAGAGGGGAGCGAAGGCCGGGGAGCCGCTTTTCACTTCCGACAGCAATAACAACCAGGGCGGCAGGCTGAGAACCAACGCCATAAGCCTGATTATCAAACGGGCATTTGCCGCCGCCGGGCTTGTATCCCCGCGCCTGACCGCTCACAGCACGCGCCATACTGCCGTAACTCTCGCGCTGCTGGGCGGGGACACGATTCAGGAAGCCGCGCAATTTGCCCGCCATAAGAACATAGCCACGACACAGATTTACGCGCATAACCTTAGCAGGCTCGCGAATCCGTCCGAAAACAGGATCGCGGCACAGATTTTTTAACCAGAGCGGGGACAAACCCCGCCGGAAACGCCGGAAGAGAAGGGCGGCAGTTTCTCCCCTTCCGGCAAACTTAACGATGAAGCCCGACAGGGCAGGAGACAGAAACAAATGAACAGAAACGACTATCAGAGGATCCGCGGGAGCGTCTATCGCTCTGTTTTCATCACGCCGGACGCCCGCCGCGGTGAATGGCTTGTAACCGGGATCAATCTGCCCGCTATCACTGAGGCCGCCCGCGGATCCTTCCCGGCTATCCTATCCACGCTCAGAACCATGCAGGACGCTAACGAACTCGCGGACATTCTGCCCGTTCTTATCGACTGGGCGCGTGATGGAGCCGCAGGGCTTGCCGCTTAACGGCTGAGGCTTGGGGCTGAGATTACCAGGGCGGGACATGCTCCCGCCTTTATCCGGAAGAGGAGCAGCACAGATGAAGGCTAAAGGATTCAGGACAAGGAGCGCCCGCGATGTATTCAGAAAGGACGCGGAAGAACTGGCGGCAGCTGTAGGAGAAGGAGAGGCGCAGGGGCTTATATCCGCCGTTTATCGCTGGGCTACCGATTGCGCCGCGCTCTCATGCAACGCCCGCGGGCTGAATTGGGAAAAGGTTTTCAGGCAGAAACGCGGGGAGCCTCATGATTATCTGTACAGATGGGCAGAGGCTCACGCCGCGCGCATTGACGAATATCCCGACTATGAAGAGTTTTACCAGGAAGCGCAGGACGCCATAGACGCCCGGATTTCTGAATATCTCGCGGCAAAAATCGGGCGCCCGTTCTGTATATCCGCAGAGCTTGCGGAAACGGCAGGCGGCAGGCGGGCAGCTGAGGACGGCATAGCCAAATTTATCGCGGGCAGGCCGGGCGCGTTCACGCCCTCAGAGATTCAGGCACGCAACGAACAGAGCCGGAAGGAAGGAGCCGGGCAGGTCGCTGAGTGCTATTTCTCATTTTCGGCAGGGCGTTTTTACGTCTATGGATGGCTGATTGATGGCGCCATGACGGATATAACCGCCGTATCAGAAGAAGAGTTTACCGCCGATTCAGACGCGGACACGCTGGGGGCTGAATGATTGAGCTTGTTATATCCCCGCTGCTGAAACAGTGGGAGAGACGGAACCCGCGCATAGCTGAGGTTATCGCGGGGCTTATGCTTGAATTCCGCGGCAGGAAGGAGCGTGAAGGCTGGGAGCCTGTCGGCTTGCGGGCGCCCTCTCCTTTCGGCTGGATTGTCTTTAGCGTCAAGCATTACCGGGGCGGGACAACCGTCTATCACGCTGAGGCAGAGGCAGAGCAGCCGACAGGGACGGCACGCGGGGCGCTGAGGATTAACCATTAACCAGAAGGAGAAGAAAACATGCTAGACGGATTCAACGCCCTGAAACTTGGGGCAGAGCTTGGGGCGGCATTCGGGAAGGCGGACGCCCGCGAATTCCATACATTTCAGGAAGCGGACGGGGCAGGCCGTGAACGCATTCAGGTAACCATTACGGAGAACCCGCCCCGCGGCAAAGAGGACGGGGAGACGCTGGCAGAGGCCGCCGCCCGTTTTATGGCTGAGGCTGAGCAGGAAGACGGGCGCCACGTGTTCCATGATTGGCTAGTTTCTGAATGCCGCTATTCTGAGGTGTACGCAGGGCAGGCAGAACCGGCTTTTAACTCTGTAACTATCACCCTGATTGATTCCCCTCTTTACGGGGAGAAGCAGGCATAACAACCAGGCGCCGGGCGGGGCTATCCCCTTCCGGCCTGATACCAGGGCGGGCACTTCCCGCCCGACAACCACGACTAAAGGAGAACGCATGAACTTTTACAGCATTAAAGAAGCGTCTGAGATTCTTAAGATTTCAGACACAACGCTTTACAGGTATGTGAAGGAAGGGAAGATCCCCGCGGTAAAGCTTGGCAGGCAGTACCGTATCAGCGATGAAACTCTGGGAGCTTTTGCCGCAGGTCATGGCGGGGATCCGATTCCCGCGCCCGCAGGCGTGAAGGCCGCCCCCGCTGAGGAGCCGCAGGAGCAGCCGCAGGGCTGAGCATGAGCCGGAAGG
>Ga0326514_10001436_pt1 | contig 15547 bp, 9 predicted proteins | sample 3_2548_0518_D_FD_203653 | JGI IMG/M metagenome (GOLD analysis project Ga0326514, IMG submission 203653) | Bovine rumen microbial communities from UC Davis, California, United States - 3_2548_0518 | ecosystem: Host-associated > Mammals > Digestive system > Stomach > Rumen | place: USA: California...
TGGTTCTACATTATCTTTAAGCCAGTTTGTGTTAACCCAAGCACCACGGGTCAAACAGTTTGCCTGTGGGTCTTCACCGGAACGAACTTCAATTATTACGTCATTGTTCTTGTCAAGCATTTTAATCTTGTCGCAGTTTTTATTTGAAGTATATTCCAACTTTCTTGCGCTTCTGGCAATGTCTTCTACTTCAAACAAATAGTAATCTGTTTCGCCGGTCTGATTATTCTGAACCTGCAAAAAATCCGGGGGAAGTTCGAAATTTCTAAAGTATTCGTTCATAGCTTTACCAGATGTTCTACAAGATTTCTTGTAAATGCTTTTAAGTTCTGTAAAGTATTTACTTCCAGCCATTGTAGAAATCTGTGCAAATCCAGGCTGATAACGTTTTACCTGAAAATCGTCTGCACAATCAATGCCACCGAATGACAAATCCGCCTTAGACTTATCTTCTGGGTCTACTACGTCGTGACAAGCATTCTGCAATGCAAAACGAAGGATTGATTCAAAACGATTTCCTGCATTACGACCATTTCCGACAAGATTGTTATTTGCGTCTTTTTCTGTAGCAACTGCAAACGTAATGTCTGATACTTTTTGGTAATTGATTTCCTCGTCAGAGAGACGAGCTTTGATTGAATTAAAAGAAACGTTGTTCTTTTTCATGATGAGTATTTCTCCTACTGTAAAAAATGATTTTTTGTAAAACTTTTCCGAGGTTTCTGTTGCCTTCTGGCATTACCAGGATTTGATTCGGAGAGAAGATTTTACTTTTTGGATAATAAAAAGTTGCAACTGTTTTTGTTATCTTGTATAAGGTATATTAATGTACTTATTTCCGTTTAGCCAAGACATACCTATTTAATGGAATGTTTTTGGAACGACCCCTTATAAAGCCGTCTGGTATTTCTTCCGTGCATAGAATACACTTATCTATTTCTCCGTTTGTAACCCACATATGCTTTTCTTTTGGACCGTGCTTACCATTATTGTTTTTTATACGAAGCTCACGGTCTTCTGGTCTGTTCCAGGATATTTTTGTTTGTTCGGCTTTTAGATTTTTATATTCTTCTTTCTTTTGTATTAGATATTGTTCTTCATGTTCTTTGCAACAAGCAAAAGATTCATCCGAATTTGCATTATGACAAATAGGGCAATTTTCTATTTGGTCAAATGTAGAATAATAATTTGTATTTCTACTTGATTCTAAAATACGAATAGGCTTTTGTGTTCCTTTACAAATCCAGATACGAGGCTTGTTTTTATAAGCATCAAAATTCTTTCTTTCTGGGCGTGAGCCTTTACCACCACGAAGTCGTTCTTTTAATTTTAATGTAAAAGCTTGTGCTTCTGGGTCTTGTAACCATTTTTCAACCTCTTCACGTTTTCTTGGTGAAAACTTGCTTTTTCCGTGGCTAACCGCCCACGCAGCATTTAAGTTTGCATAATACCATTGATTATTTATATTTTCATATTTTAATGCTAATAAATAATGTGCTTCCACATGCTCAGCTAATGACAATAAAACTAAGTTTGACACGTCATTCGTTCCACCCATACTTCTTGGTAAAATGTGATGAAGCTCCCAGTATGGTTGGTCACTACCTTTTATTCTAAATTGGCTCTTTGCAAAATTAATTAATTCTTCATAAGTTTTAAACATAAAAACCACCTACCTTATAGTATTATATTAACACTAATAGTAGGTGGTTTTGATTTTTTCTAACCAGGTAAGTGATTAAAAATCACTTACTCTTGAGCGAGCGTAACGAATGTGAGCACTACATAATCACTGTAAGGATAAACCTTAACTTTTACTGTAATCATGAACTTACGTGCAGCCTTTGTCTGTGGTGTGTTGACACTAGCGATATCAACTGTTGCTTCTGCCCAAATTGGGTCAGTACCGGTAATACGTTTGTCCAAAATAGCCTGAACTTGTTTTGTACGAATGTTATACCAGTAATCGCTGATACGTTTATGTACCTGGTCAACCATGACCTTATCACGGATTTCACGTTTACACAAGTCAAATGACATTGAGTGTCCGAGGTAAGACCAGTCAGTTACACTTGATGGGTCCTGAGTAGATTTCTGACCTTGAATCATCAATCCGTTCTTTGCATCGTATGTAATTGGGTTAAGACCCTTTTCATCCAAGATTCTCAAAGCGTCGTCTGAGAAATCCCATTTCTTGTCAAGAACTGCTCTTGAAAGAACACCACCAAGTCCGGCACTGTCGTTAGTTCCGGCAGGAGCCATACCACCGAGTTTCTTTTCCATAATGCGGGCAAGGTTTACACCTACGTCACCGATTGGTTGACACCAGTAATATTTTCCTGTATATGTATCATACATCTTGAATTCACCAATGTACTGTGCAGTACCTTTTGAACGACCAGCTACTACGATAGTTTCTGGCTTGTTGAACTCAGATTTGTTGATAATCTTTGGTGAAATGATTGTACAAGTATCGTGATAAACAGTACGCAAGCTCATAAGCTTAGATTTGAATGTTTCCTGTCCAGAACATTCCATGAAAATCAAAGCGTCGTCGTAGCAGTTCTGTTGTGCTTCTACAATACCGTCGTTAATTGCAGCCGCGAATACAGATTCAACGGTTGTATCCTGGTCACCTGGAAGTGCATTCTTTGTCCAAGCACAACCTAATGTACCAGCGTCAATGTTAGCCTGAATAGCGTTTGTCATTGTACGTTGACCCTTGATTGTGAATGTCTTAACATCCTGTGCAGGTCCGATTGGGTCTACAATCTTTTCTTCTGTGAAGAATCCCTTGTCGTTTATTACGCCAAGTTCATCGAATGTGTGAACTGGAACAACTTCAATGAATGAAGCGTCACTTGGGGAAAGAACATTTGGCCAGTAAATGTTTGCACCGTCTGCACTAACACCAGTTTCAGAAAGAGAACCAGTGAACTCACCACCAGACATGTATGAACCCGGATAAACCTGTTCTTTACAAGAAAGTGTGATTGTGTTATAGTTAATGTCAGACTGGAGTCCGTATGTTCCACCAAGAGAACGTTTGTAAGAAGTATGGTTATACTTCCCTACTTTACCAGTTGATGCAATGTACCAGATTGTGTCTACACAAGAAGCGTGAACGTAACCTTCAGCAATGTTCTCGCCTTTTACATTCAAGATTTCTGTATCAACGTCGTCTGAGTAAGCAATACCTTCTGCAGCAGACATAAGAGGTCCGGAAATGTAAATGTTCTTTGTCTTATAGTCTGGTGTTACATCTGTCCATACGCCAGTATTTGGGTCATACTGATACAAAGTATGAAGGTTTGTAGCCTCTGGAGCTGTCCAAGCCATAGCAGAAACGTCAGAAATAACGTCGATAATGTATTTATCGTTTGAAGCTGCCAAGTCTGTAAGGAAGTCCTTAGCGTCTGCACCAGTTGTTTTTGTCTTTGTACAGTTATTTGGGTATTCCAAACCAACGTAGTGTGAAGTAGTTGCAGACTCTTCAACAGAAACGAAGTCTTCTTTGAGAATGTATTTTACGTTAAGGTCGTAAAGATACTTGTCGTAACCGATGTTACTGATTGTGATAGAAGTAGGTGTTTCGTTTGGTGATTTCTGGGAAATACGCATGAAACAGTCATTCTTAATGTTTACACGATAGAACAAGCGGTCTACGATACCTACTACTGGTGAACAAGGCCAAGTAGTTGTAGAAGAACCGTCAGTTACTTTAAGCTCGAACTTCTGACCATTTGAACCTGCTTTAATAAGATATTTAACAAGGTCTTCACCAGTCAACTTACTGATGCTCTGGTCTACCAACTGCAATGTTTCATTGATTTTTGAATTACCCTCAGCGTCTGTTACAACTGCCTTAGAGTAGTCAAAAAGCTTCATGAAGTTCATGAAGTGAATGTCTTTTGTAGCAGCAGTGTTGCTTGCACCTACGAATACTGTGTTGCCTGCATCGTCTGTTGTTGTGCTCTTTGCACCAAGAACGATTGTATATCCACTGTTTGTAAGTTTGTAATAACCAATCTGTGTATCTGTAACGTCAGCGTCGTCAACTACTGGGTAGATTTTACCATTGTCGAAGTGGTAAACCATTTCTGTTCCTGCATCGATACCAGTTCCAGAATCTTCCCAACACTTAAAGTTCATGTAATTGAGCTTTGAAATAAGTGAAGGGCTTACGTTTGTAAGCTGGATGATACCTTGTGAGTCTGATGTAAGGTTAATCTTTGGAACGTCCCACTGTGAATCAGTAAGAGAGCTGTCAAAGTCAGATGTTTCGAAACCTGGGTAAACCTGAACTTCAAAACTTGGATTGTCTTTATCGTCTACACGCCAGTAGTCATACATAGATTTTGATGTCAAGTATACACCACCGTAGTATGATGGGTAATTCTGTGCAGTTCCCGGAGGTGCAGAAATGTAAAGACCATATTCTGTATTGAAAGCGATAGCTTCATACAAGTCAGGCCAGTTAGCAGTCTGCAAACCTATCATGGCGTTAATAGTCTTTTCATTTCCGTAAGGGAAGTATGTAGCTTCTGTTGTACCTTTTGGGGCACGACAAATCATATATCCCTTAATAGGAGCTTCAACTGTAGAAGTTGTAAAAGACTCGTCAACGTCTATAAATATCAAACGGAATGACTTCATATTTTGTTTATCTCCTTATAAAGTTTCTAATTTTAGTCTTAATCAATTAGTAGTATTTAAGCACGAAATCGGCGAAATCCAATTATAGCGTAACTTACTAAATTGCTTAATAAATTAGTTGATTATTTATGTAAGAAGATAAACAAAAAGCCAGGAAATTTCCTGGCTTCGTCGTAATTAGGCATACTTTGCTTTTTCTTTTTTAATTTTTTCCTTTACCAAAGGTGGCGTTACGTCCTCTAATACGCCGTCTGAATTACGTTTATAGATACGTTGGTTGCTACTGCCCCGTAATTTAAGAGTTATATCACGAAGCTCCTGTACAAACCGACCCTCAATAAGATAATCAACCTGGCTTAACGCCAAATCAATGTTTTCATCTCCTGCTTCACGCAGTTCTTCAATAGTATATCCAGACCAAAGGTATATCTTAATTGTAGGACACTTTGATTTAATGCGATTTATTAAATAAGCTACCCCTTCACGATTCCAAGGCGCCATAGGTTCTCCCCCAAGTATAGAAAAACATCTTTCCATTCCGTTCCTGTGGATAGCTCTAAGAATACGAGTCGTAAGACCGTCAAGGTCTGTACATTCTTCACCAGTATCTAGCCCCCAATACTGTGAATTATGACAACCAGGACAGTGGTGTGGGCAACCAGCAGTCCATAGTGATACTGCGAACCCATCATCTGAATCTACTATGTCATTTGTCTTTAAAGCGGCTATTCTCATTTAAACAATATTAACCCCCATTTGTACAAAGACTAAAAAAGCCAACCAACTAAGGTCTAATCCGTCATTGGTTAGCTTATTAAATTAGTAGTATGTAGGACTTTCTAGTTAGGCTTCTTGGTCACTGGTATTGTTCCAGTCTACAAGGCTTTCACTATGCTTGTATCTGTGCTTTACTTCGTCCTGCTTTCCTAAGTTGAATGCAGTTTCAAAGTCGCCGGTCAAATAACCAGTAACACGACGTAATCTCTGAATTACCTTCTTACCAGGTGTATCACGTGCCCCGCAAACTGGACATTCGTTATCAATACTTCCTTGATATCCACAACAAGTACAAGTATCTGCTGGAACATTTATAGCAAAGTATGGAATGTCTTTTTCCATAGCGTAGTCTACAATCTGTTCCAAAGCTTTAAGATTGTTCTGTGTACGGTCGTCAAGTTCTACGTATGTAATACAACCTGCCGAACTGTAACCAGTCAACTGACTTTCAATGTCAATCTTTTCGAATGGGTCCATCTTCTTCCATACAGGTACGTGCATACTGTTTGTAAAGAACTCTCTGTGGTCTTTTACGTCAGAATCCTCTTTTCCCTCTATGTCAGAATAAGTTACATTCTTAATCTCACCATACTTCTTCTTGAACTTCTTGAATGCAGTGAAACAAAGATTTTCTGCTGGTGTATAATAAACACCAAAGTTCAATTTATAATGCTCTTTGTATTCGGCACATTTATCTTTGAACAACTGTTCAATCTGTTTTGCAAGTGCCATACCTCTTTCTTCTGTCTGGTCACAACCAATAAGAATCTGGAGTGTTTCTGCCAAACCAATCTGTCCGATAGCAAGTGTACCATGCTTCAATGCAGAACGAATACCTTCTGATTCTTTATAGCCATACATTGTACCGTTTTCATACATAAACTTCGCAGAAGCAGGGCTCTGTATGCTAATCCAGTTGAAACGCTCAATAAGCTCATCTTTACAATCACCAATAGCCTTTTCCAGGATATCCATGAAGTAATCTACTATGTATTCTGGATTGTTCTTAGCCTTTCTCTTAGCTTCCATAGCCAATGTAGGCAGAATAATAGTTGCAGGACAAATATTTCCACGACCGTCTTTCTGCTGACCAGTTGCCAAGAAGTTGCTTGTAGGAAGATTACCAGCAATTACATTGTTTACTTCTTCAACCCAAGAATCATACCAGTTTATATCAAAACCGTTTGCAGTACGACAACCCATTGTACTGAACATAGCCAATGGTGAATCCTTAACTGGTTCAAGGCTTTCTGTTAATCCAAGAACATCTACAAGTTTATTTGCCTTAATAGACTCAATAAGCTTAGATTTCTGTTCGTCTGTAAGTCCGGCTACAAACTTCTCTTTAAGCTCGTAAGACTTTGTATCATCATTTCCAGACCAGTCGCAGTTTGCATAGTTTGGATAAAGTCGTTTAGATGTAGACTTGATTGCAAGCTTATAAAGGTCATAGTTCTTACTTCCTTTATCGTTAATTCCCTTTTTCTTCTGGAAGATTCCACAAGGGAAGATAGGTGTCTTGTGAAGTTTTCCAACGCCGTCCAATGAAGCTTCAAGTAATGCCTTGATAACCATACGACCTTCTGGAAGTGTACAAGTACCATAGTTAATAGAAGTAAATGGAAGCTGGTTTCCAGACCTTGACTGCAATGTATTTAAGTTATGATACATACCTTCAACTGCCTGTAAAGTTTCCTTTTCAGTTGCAACTAATGCCATATCATAAATCTTTCTATTGAATTTATAAACCTTGCTATCAATAGAAATGTTCATAGCATCTTCACGTGCTACGTGCATTTCAATTGGGTCAAAATCTTCTCCTTCATTAAATGTATTGTATGCGTTAAGAAGTTCTTTGAAATGTTTCCAGAAAGAGATTCTTACATAAGGAACCATTGTCCAGTCCAGGTGTGTTGCAGATACTCCACCAAATTGCTGTAATGACTGCAACTGGAAGATAACTGCTACCAATTGGAAAGCGGTGTTTATACTGCTTGCTGGTCTGATATCTGTCTGGCGTGTATTGAAACCATATTTAAGCAAGTAGTCAAATGGGATAGACAAGCAGTTGTGCATACCAACAACATAATTGTCCAAGTCGTGGATGTAAATACGATTTTCCAAGTGGTTCTTGACGGCTCTTTTTGACTGAATGTAGTAATCCAATGCAAGCTTTTTCATAAGCTCGCCGTCGGCTTCACCTTTACGTCCGCCAAATGAGTGTTCATCAACGTTAGCATTCTGGTTCTGAACGTCGGATGCTTCGAGCTTGCGTTTGATTTCTTTCATTACGTCAAGACGCATGAAACGTTCCTTAGCACGTTCATCACGAACACGAAGGAACTCTTTACCAATAAAATAAGCCTTCTTATTCTGGAGAAGGTTCTGTTCAACAAGGTCTTGGATTTCTTCTACTTCTACTGTATCCCGATGTCCTATCTTTTGAACAACTTTTGATGCGATTGATGTAACTGTTTCGTCATCTATTCTTTTTTCTGCTGGAACGGACTTATTTGCCAAGTTGATTACACGTTCAATCTTCTTGACATCAAACTCTACTCTTTTGCCGTCCCGTTTAATTACGGTCATTGTAATTTCTCCTTTTTCTAATCTTATGATGGATATAGTTAGTAGACACTATACCTAGCTAAAATTACATACCTAGCACGCTAGGTATGGTGGTTATTTTTAATTAAGTCTAACTGTTTATAGATATTTAGCACCTAGCTGGAATTCCCAAAAGATACATTAATTTGGGTCGTCTGACCAGAACTTGCCCTTATTTACATAGAATGTTTTAAGACTTGGTGCAAACGAATGAATTACGTCCCTAACAGTAGGCTTATGGCTAATTACGAACAACTGGTCAAACAAGTCGTTAGAAAGAATAGCTTTGAATAATGATTCAGAGTTTTCTTCTGTACCTGCCTGGTCAATCTCGTCCATAAATGCAAATCGAAGATTATAAGCCCTACAAAGTGCTACCTTAAATGCAATAGACAAAATAGCTTTCTCGAATCCAGAAGCCATCTTTGCATTCAAAAGGTTTTCCTTTGTCTGCACCATACCGTTATTGATGTTTGTTGTATAGAAGAACTCTACGCCACGCTTATTCTGGAACAACTTTACGGACATTTCCGGGAAGATTACCTGAATGAAGTTATTCATTTCATGTTCCAACATCTGACACGTCTTCAAAATCAACCAAGCAGGGAAAGTCTTATCAAGAAGCGTAATTGCTTCGTCATAAGTTGCTTTCTGACGGCGATAGTTTTCAACAGAAGCTTTTGATTCTTCAATCTTCTTAGTCATGTCTTCAATAGACTTCTTAATGTTCTCGTTATTCTGGAGAATCAAGTTATTCTGAACGATTTCATTATTATATTCTGAAATCTTCTGTTGCAACTGCATAAGCTTATTCTGCTTTTCAGTATACACATTCGTTATACCTTCAAGTTCACCAAGTTCTTTATCACACTTTTCAGAATCCAAGTTTAGTCCAGTCAATACAGCATTTTCGTCTTCTATCTTTTTCTTGATGTTGTCAATCTCGTTGACATTTGCAGAATACTGGTCAATCTGTTCTTTAATTCTTTCCTGTGAACCTTTATTTACCTGTATCTGGCTATCAACGTTCTTAATCTTATATTCTAATGTTGAAATGTCCTTTGAAGTATTTGACACTTCGATTTCTTTATTTCTAAGCTTTTCCCGCAAAGCTTTTACATTTGCGTCGGCAGTAGAAACTTCGTTCTGTTTCTGTATTTTAAGTTGCTCTACTTCTTCCTTATTCTTTGTAGCAGTAGTCAAAGCTTCATTATACTTTGTATGGTCTGTTCTATCAAATGCATGACCACATTCTGGGCAAGTGCCGAGCTTTATCATGTCAATGTGTTTCTGGGCGTGATTAAGCTCTGCGTTCTTGTTTGCCAACTGGATGTTAAGTTCGTTAAGTTCGGTTGTCTTGCTTAAAAACAGATTATGTTCTTCAGTAATCTGATTATTAATTTCGTCTCTTTCTTTATCTTCCGTTTCAAGCTTAGCTTTAAGGTCTGCTATTTCAGAATTATACTTTTCTTTTTCCTGTTCAAGATTTGTGTTTAAGTTGTTGTATTCCTGTATCTTCTGGTTAAGTGTATCAACCATTCCACGGTTTGATTCAATCAATTCAATATCGTGTTCATACTTTGAAATGTTCTGCTTACTTGTATAAATCTTTGTCTGTAATGAAGACTTTTCGGCAAGAATTGTATCCTTTTTCTTGATAAGCTCTGCTGTCTGTGAAAGCTCGTCATTCAATGACTTTACAGTATTATTCAAGTCTTGAATGTCGCCTTCCTGGAATGATAAAGGTAAAAGTTCCTTTACTTCCGTTCGGCGTTCTTCAATAGACTTTGTATTAAACTCAATCTGTGCATTCTGATAGTCAATACTTTCCTTAATGCCGTTAAGGTCTTCTTTAAGCTTATCTACTTTTTCAGTGAAATCAAACTGGAACAGCTTCTGAAGGTACGCTTCACGTTCTGTTGGCTTCAATTTTGTAATGTCGCCCTCGTTCTGCATAGACATAATAATGTCTGCGTAGTAAGCAATGTCAAAAGAGTCCAAGAGGTCTGTTACTTGTGAGTTTACATAAGTCTTTCCATTATAAACTGCATTGCGGTCCATACCAGAAGATTTCTTATTAAGAACGATGTTAATCTTTACCGGAGCACCTTTTATCTCAGCGTCCAAGGAAACCGAACAATTTTCTTTACCAAGCATAATGAACTCTTGGTATTTATCAGAACGTTTATCTTCCAGTAAACATAGTGCTACTGCCTGTAATACAGTAGATTTACCTTGACCATTATTACCTACAATAAGGTTTACACCGTTATTAAAGTCAAGTTCTGCGTGTTCAACGCACATAAAATTATTGAGAGTGAGTTTGTTAAGTTTCAACATATGTATAGTAGATATTAATAAAAAAGACCGCTATATTCTGTATAGTGGTCTTGTTATCTACTACGATTTTATACCTAACTGGACTATCGGCTGAATACTAAAGAGGAATTTGCTTTGGTCTTCAAGCAATTCAAAACCGTCCATTTCTGGTTTTTTAGTTCCGTCACGGAAATCTATAAACGTTGAATCACAATGAAGTTCTTCTATATTAATCGGAAGTTTTACCTTAAAAAGATGGATATCTTTATCACGTTTCTGATTATGGATACCCAAGTCTTCAATAGTTTCATTATTTTCGTCTATTACTAAACCGGTTTCTTCGCTAAGCTCACGAATAGCAGATTCAAGGTCGTCAGCTCCGACATTCTTGCAACCCTTCGGTATGTCATAAACGCCACTCGGTTGTCCAGTAGGATGACATCCTAAATACTTTCCAGTATTCTCATCTTGAACCAAAAAACCACAGGAAAGCTTTCGTCCATTTGGTCTTAAATAAATGTCTTCAAACTTCTCGCCGTCCCAATGTGTCAAAATACCGTCGTGATACCAGTCGCCACGTTTATCAAATTGCGGACCGGGTGTTTTTACCCTACTTGTCTGTGAAGAGCGAGAATGACTATGATTGCTATGATGATAAGCTTCATTGTAAACATCTAAAAAGAATTCCTCTATGTTATTCATAGATAATTAGTATATTATAACCTTGCTATAAAATTACCCTGTAAAATAAAAAGGCTACCATTTCTGGTAGCCAATTAATTACTAAATCCATTCACCTCTTAAAATAGGTATACGGTTGTGGTCTGAAACATAACGCCAGTCACCAAAAGCAGAAAGATAAACGTCAGAAGAAGAATACTTTTCCTGGTCTTCGCTTAGAGCTTTTGAAGTTCCGTAGTTTTCTACATAACGAATGTGTCCGGCAGCTTTCTGTTCTGGTGAACGCCAGTCTTCGTCGTCTAATTCCGCTTGTGCACCAACTGGAACATTATCGCCATTAAAGCCAGTAAGTGTTCCCTCATAATTATAGAATGTATTTGGGTTAGCAACATCGAAGTTATAGTTTTTATGCAACTGGTACAAAGAACCAGAAGCGAAGTTACTCATGTTGTCTGGGTCTTCGCCACTACGCTTACCAAGCCCACCAGTTACTGCAAAGTTTTCTTTTACGAAACGAGCTTGTGTAATAATGTTGTATTTGTTACCCATTATCATAGCTTCAAGCTCACGCAAAGAATATGGAACTTTACGTGGTGCCCAGTAACCGGCTTCAATAGATTCATTATCCGATACTACGTTCTTGTCGCCGTTTGCATCGAGCTCTGCCTTAGTCTTTACGTCTTTCCAAGCAGTAAAGTTTGTAATTCTACGGTCTGTTAGTTTACCGTCTGCGTCTGCATTCAATACTGTTGCTTTACCGTCGTCTACGTGTGCAACAATGTCGTCTGACAAAAGCTTCAATGAGCTATAAACCGGATAAGTAATCTTGTTATTCTGGTTTACGAACTTTGTTACGCTTAACTTTTGGTCGAAAAGATTTATGTTTGCAGTATCGCTTGTTGGTGTATACTGGAAGTCGATTGGGTCACCATACTTTGAAGTGCCTTCGTCAGAATATTTGAAATTAAACTCAGAATCTGGAACCTCTGTCATAGTTGTATCTGTATCATTTTCATAATAACCGTCGCCCTTTGGAATACCCATGTCAAGTGCTTCTGCACGGTCAGTTGAGTTAACGTCACTTAAACGACCACCAGTAAGCTTTTTAAGCATAATCCAGATTTCATCAATTGTCGGACCAATGATACGACCGTCTACATACAAGTTACCGTCCTTAGGAACAACAGAAGGGAACTTCGTCATGTTCTTATAATCGTCGTCAGACAAATAATTTTCTGGGTCAAACCAGTTTGGTGGAATCAAGCTTTCCGTTGTAGGTGCTGATTTTGCATTGGTTCTGTTGATTGCAGCAATAGGCAAGCCACGAACCATTGGATTATTACCAGAAGCTTCATTTTCAATAAAGTTTTCAATCTGGGTGCTGCTTCCAGGAACTGCAATCTTTGAAGAATAGTTTGTTAAGTCTTCGCTTGTTCCTTGCTTCAGTCCTTTTAGGTATGTATCGTTATCAAGAAGCCTAGACGTATAAATATCTACTGTTGGAGATGTCTTTGGAACGTATGGCATAGAAAGTTCTGACATGCCTACGTCCTTTACAATGCTTTCAGAGTTGGTACTTATACCAGGTGCAGAATGTGTCTTATCAATTCCACTACGTGTATCAATTTCGGCAGATGCTGTGCTGAATACGTCATACTTTTTGAAATCTGCTGCACCAGACAACATTAATTCGCTATGGATTACCTTAGCGTCTTGATTTAATTCCTGGTCGAAGTCTTCTGGTTTTACATAGTCGGCGAAGAATGGGGCACGAACCCAAACAAACGTGTTTTTAAGAAGCTCAAACCATCTTGAACCGTCATATGTGTCTTTTGCTTCTGGAGAAGCAGATGTAAGAATTGACGCATTTCCACCAAGGTTTACTGCTTCTGCTACATATAAGCCCTTCTTGTCTAGTGTAGTCCAGAAGTTTTCGTATGAACCAAATGTTTCTTTTATAGAAGCCGGCGTTAAAGTGTTCGTTGTGCTTAAAAGGTTATTAAGACTCATGCCTGTAGCTTTCGTAACCAAAACGATTGCATACCAAGTATAAGGGTTAATAAAGATTCTGTTATAAGCACTCATACCGTCTTGCATAACAAGCGTAGACTTGAATGCTTTATCTGGTGCGGACAAAATAATGTCGGCGTTATTACCAGACGCACCGGCACCCGCCGTAAATGCAAGCAATGAAGGTGGGCAATAGTTTTCCCAAGTAATACCGTTACTAGCGATGTTAGACATTACACCACGTGAGGTGAATACGTCTGTTCCGTCTGGCTCCAATGCAGAGTCTTTATCATAAATGGTAAACTTGTTACCAATAAATATCGGAAGTTCAGATTCCTTAATAGAAGCGTTACATTGTACAACTTTTCTTCTTGCACGTGCATCAAAGATAGGAATAGAAATGTCAATACCGTATGTCCACCAAGTAGATGTTTCAATTGTTGCTGTTTGGGATTGGTCGATACTATTATCTGACTTTAGCATTGCGGAGTTAAGACAGATAATGTCGTGTTCCAACGCCGTACCTGCCATTGAATCTTCAGAGTTAATCCAAAGATTACCATTAGAATCATAGAACAAGTCATAAAGACTTACCAATGAGTTCTCGGTACAAGTAGGAGTCGTTGTTAATGTATGTTTCCAAGGTCTTGTAGGTGATTTTATCATAAATAAATAGTATCTCCTTTACAAAGAGTTCTATTTATTTAGTTGATAATATTTAACTATTGATGTTTTCCATTAATGGCTCAATGAACTTTTTCTGGACATAGTTAGAAAGCTCACCATAATCGCCACCTTGTGTTTTCATAAAGAGATTTTTGAAGGTATCAGAGAGGGAAATAAATACATCAAGGTCTGGTTCTACTCCCTTTGGTGTTGTAACCATACCAAGGTTCTTGATACCCATATTTCCAATGTAAGGGAGCTTTACTCTTGTAAGTTTTGTTTCGTCTGCTTCTGCAACACGAAGCATAATGCTAAAAATGGTATACTGCCATACCTGACGAACGATGTCTGCTTTTACACCAAACAAAGATGAAATTTCAAGTATCATCTTTTTTGTGTCTTCGTCTTCCTTAAAAATATTATCTACCATTAAAGTCACCTTTTCCGTAATTCGTTTGTATAGTATATTAACGCCGAACTAAATTTATATGAACGTTAAGGAATGCTTATTTAGAATGCACCACGGTGTATTTATTTCAGACGATGACGACGAAATGCTCCAGGAATTTCGTGAGCTTACTGGTGCGAAATTCAAGATGCGTCCAGACGATAAATACACTGCCGACATGCAAGAATACAAAACATTTGAAAGAATGATTGACCGTGACCTCTATCTTGGCATACAACAACCAAATGCTGCCGGACTTCGTGGACCACAAGGAACGAAGGGAAATGCGAGAGGAATGTCATTCGACAGCATTTGGGAATTTGCTTATTATGTCTGGAAGGTAGACGTAAACGGCGAATTATGTGAACGTAATAAAACCGAATGGGTTCCATACACAGATGAAAGATGTAAAATACGCCGGTTCTACCCAGACTTCAAGATTTCGACAGGGTTTGCAGAAGTAAAAGGTATTATGCGCCCATCGGACATTCAAAAGATGGAACAACATCCGGAAATAGAGTTTATTCAGGGCGACCAGATAAAAGAAATAATGAAGGAGCTTAAACAGAAAGTTCCAAACTGGCGGTCTGAATACATTGCTTCCTAAAATAATAAAGCCCCGTACATTCCGGGGCTCTCTTTTACTTGGATTCCTTTAAGTGATAAGTTACAAATCGTTCCTGCACAAATCCTTGGTCACGTGAAGCTTTACAGCCCTTGTAGCCTTCGGCGTTTGGATTGCCACCCAAGTGTTCACACCATTTACAAACAAATGCAGGACATCCAAGTGAGTCCAAATCTTCTTCGTCCCAATTATGGGCTTGTATCTCACGAATTGTTGCCAAATACTCGTTGATACATTCACGAAGGTTGTTTGCGTCATACTTTACTTCTTTTACCGAAGCAAGCATTTTGTCTTCTGGTGTAACCGGTGTCTTCTGTTCAGACATTGGGAAGAACAAATACAACTTTACATTTTCTGCAATCTGCTCAAAGTCCCATCCACGCTCCTGACCTTTAAGATAAGCATACAAAAGCAACTGGTCTTTATACTTTGAAATAGCCGGGGTCTTGCCAGACTTGTAATCAAAGATTTTAATACGGTCGCCTCTGTCCAAACAAAGGTCAAGTGCACCAATAAAATGTTCACCACCCAAATCACCAGAAGCCCATCCTTCCTGGTATGTCTTAAATCCAGTAAGCTCTGATTTCGCTACGAACTCGTTCCAAAAAAGGAAGAAGCGTTCCAATGCTGCTCGCTCGTCATACTTTGTTGTATCTACATTGTATTCCTTAATCTTGCTTTCAAGGATTTCATACAACTTTGCATGCTCCATTCCTGTCTTGAAGTTTTCAACTGTTTCATGGAAACAGGTTCCCTTA
>Ga0326514_10001438_pt1 | contig 15540 bp, 25 predicted proteins | sample 3_2548_0518_D_FD_203653 | JGI IMG/M metagenome (GOLD analysis project Ga0326514, IMG submission 203653) | Bovine rumen microbial communities from UC Davis, California, United States - 3_2548_0518 | ecosystem: Host-associated > Mammals > Digestive system > Stomach > Rumen | place: USA...
ACTCGAAGTAGCAAAGAAGAAGAAAGCGGATGTCTACCGCAGTGATGCAGCCGTGTTAGAAGGCCGTAAGCGCAGATACAGCCGGAGGGGAGGCCGGATATGCTAAAGGGTGTAAATAGAATTTTCATTTCTGGGAGAATCACCGGGACAGATGATTACATGGAGCGATTCGGCGAGGCTGAGAAGCGCATAGAAGAGGCCGGATATGTGGCTGTAAATCCCTCTTTTATGGGGTGTGCGCTGAAGGACGGCACAAGAATGGAGTATATGCTCTTGACGCTCAAACTTCTGGAATTTTCTGATGCCATCTATATGCTTTCTGGGTGGGAGAAGAGTCTGGGAGCAAGAGAGGAGTTATCCAGGGCGAAAATGTTAAAAATGCCTGTGATCTATGAGGAGCAGAATTTATTTGTGGAGGGGATAAAGTGACGGAAGAGACAGCGAAAGCGACAGCGGAATATTTCGAGAAACTGGCTGTAGGCGAAGAGAAACACGCAAAGTATATCGGCATGGATACATGGATGGGAAAAGACGCTGTAGAACGTGCGGAGAAATACAGACACGCCAAAAAAGCATTGATAGCATACCCCGCCTACAAAAATCTGTCAAAGAGGCTGTATCCTATGGACACTGAGCAAGACAAAAATCTTTTCGCTGTGTGTCCTGTGTGCGGTCAGCGCATCCGGGAAACGGATAAATACTGCTGTGCGTGTGGTCAGCGTGTGCGGTATGTCAGCGAGATAGAGTGGGCAGAGCGGAAGGCACTGCAAGCAATGAATCCAGAGCCTAGGGAGCCGGAAGCACCAAAGCCGAAAAAGGGAGGCCGGAAGAAGGGCCGTCTTGTGTGTGTGGAAACCCTCGAAGCATATGACACAATCAAAGAAGCAGCGGAGGCGCACGGACTCCATGTCCAGACCCTGCAAAAGCATATGAGCGGATATTTCGAGAGCGCAGGAGGTTATCACTGGGAATGGCGTGATATGTAGCCAATGAACGCTGTGTATATGCCCGTGTGACTGCGTAGAAGGCTGTATATGCGATTCTAGCGCATTCCGTGTGTATTTCCTCAGACAATGGACAAAATCTCATATAGGGCAAATAAAAAGGACGGCAGGATTTCTCCCGCCGTCTTTCTGTGTGTCTGTGTGTGTTCTGGTAGCTGTGTATTACATCTCAATTTCCTGTGTCGTGAGGTCTTCTTCATCCTCGACCTCCACATATACTTTGCAGTGTGCGCTTGCATCCTCTGCCAGGTGCTGTTCCTGCCCATCATACTGCCATGCCCAAGCGGATGTATCTATACCACAGTCTGTAGCCGTGTCAATGATGGCCTTCTTCATGGACAGATAGCCGTAGTCATCAGATGCCCCGTCAGGGATCTCGACTTCTGCGTAAACTCTGTAGCCGTCGCCCTCGCCCGTCAAGTAATTTACCGCTCCGTCAAAATGGATACCATCGCCTACAAAAAACTGAATTTTCACCATGATGAAATCCTCCTCTAATGTGCTGTAAAATGTTGTGTGATGTTGGATAATGTTGGATAAATTGTAATGCATAATTATGCAAGAAGCAATCTATTTTTCTATTTTCGCCCGTATCCGGGAAATTATTTCTTGATCGCTTCCACCCTTTACCAGGAGCCGACCGATTACAAAAGGTTTCACATCAACCAAACCATGTAGGAATGTTGTCGAGGCTCTGCCAGTGTCCACCCACCACCGGAGGGGAGACATTAACCGCACACTCTCATCCACGCCGTAGCGGGTCATGATATAAAGCTGTATATTCCACAGCGCATTGTCAATCTGTGTATAACTCATGTCTTGACCTCCTCTCTATGCTGTTTTCCGTGTCCAGTAGGACACAAGAGCATTGATTTCCTCATCGCTATACATGGGGATCTCGTACAGTTCGGCCCCGTCCGCTGTCATGTAATAACCCTGTCCGTATCTGGGTAACTTTTCGCAACCTGTCACGCCAAGAATGTTTCTGCTATCCTGTGCGGACCGTGTACGGAGGCCAACACGGCTATCAAAATTAACCTTTATCGCCGTAGGGATAACCGACGCAAGCGGACACTGTGTCGCTGCTATGATGTGGACATTCGCAGCACGTCCAATCTGGGCCAGTCTCTGAATTAAGGGCATGACCTCTTTTTTCTGTGTGGTCATCAAATCCGCTAATTCGTCGATAATGACATACACATGACCGCCGTCATACTTGCGCAGTCTCTTTTTCTGCATGGCCTTGTACCGCTCTTCTGTGATATTCAGGGCCTGTTTGAGTGCGGACACCATCTGGAAAGGTTCGGAAGCGTAGCACACTGTATGCGGAAGGTCTGCATATCCTACAAGCTCCACCCGTTTAGGGTCCAGAAGAATAAGCTGGACGTCTGCGGGAGATTCTGCGATTAAGCTATAGATAATTCCATTGATAACCACAGACTTCCCGCTTCCAGTCGCTCCGGCTACTAACAGGTGTGGCTGCTTTGCCATGTCCTCATATAAACTGTACGTTTCGATGTTCATGTGGTTTCCTCCTGTGTTTGGTCACTGCGTGTTACTGTGTGTTGCTGTGTGTTGCTGTTCTTATGCCGGAATCCATTCCCCGGTGATAATGCAGTGTAACGCTGTGTTTGCGTCCACCACTGTGTAGCGTCTCCGCCCCGTGTTGTCATCCAGGGAGATGATAAGCGCATACAGCCGGGAAGCGTTAAATCTGGCCTTCTGGCAATATGCCGACCGAATGAGGGAAGATCCCTTTAGTTCTGCATTCCACAGGCTATTGTATATGGCTTTGATTTCTGCAGCATCTCCGACAAATATCCTTTCGTCAAAGATGTCATTATCCCGTTTCGCTTCTGTGTATTCTTTCATCGTGTCCAGTTCCTTTCTTTTCTTGTGTGGTGTCTTATGGTTTCAAAGTCCCGCTGCCGTGTCTGGCACTGTATAAGCGATTCCTCACCGCCACAGCGGGAAACTGTGTGTATTAGCAAATACCGTTTTCTGTGAACTCTGCCAGGAGCCCAAACCGTTTTCCTACTTCGCGGAAATAGTCCTGTATTGCGGCAAGTTCTCCCCAGGTGATAGCCATATTTGTCAGCGCATCAGAAACGGCAATAGCAAGCTGCCGTGCGTTCTCTTTTTTGCGTTTGTAAGAATAACCTTTTACGCGCAATTCAATAGAAACATGTTCAACTGTAAGCGGATTGAATGCCATTTTGTGGACGTCCTCCCACGTGGAAAAAATGTTGTCATGCTTTACTCCGTCCGGAGTGGTGCAGGAATGCAAAATCATTATGTAGACCTCCTTTAATGTTTTTTAAGAAATCTCCTGTTTCCTTTTGCAGGCACGGCCAAACCGACAGGAGAAAGCGTTTATTTTGCTTCTTTCATTGTGTCAAAACTATAGTTAAGGATTGTATTTACCCACGATTCACCAAAGTTATCATTGATACACTTTTGCATAAACTGGTGAAGACCGGCAGCACCTCCAATAGCTTTGATTTTCGTTTTCAATAACTTGTATGTGTATTCGTTGCAATCCTCCACGCGAACCGCCTTTTTACTCCAGGTGTCGCCGGTATGCTTCTCTACCAGAAGCAGATTGTTCATTGCTTTGAAATACCATGTAACCCCACACCAATCAAACCGGACAGCCTCCATTATCTCTTGCCTCCTTCAAACATTCTCACAATGACGGGATTATAAATTTCTGTTACTTCCTCACACTGGTTAGCGCATTTGCCGCGATGCGGGCAAGTGCTGCATTCGTCAATTTCTTCTTCTTGCCGTGCAAGAATCAATTCCTCATAGTTCATTGTTTGAACCTCCTTTTGTTTTCTTGAAATCGCGGTTGTAGTTTTGCACTAACGCCCCAGGCGCAACCGCGTAATATATCATGCCGTTTTCTTTTCTTTGTATTCGTCCATGATGATCTTTTTCGCTTTCGTGTAACTCATTTTGTCCTCGTCGTATGAGTTCCACGCGGCGAATGATCGAACTGTCACGATCTCGTTTTCAAAATCTGTAAATGACGCATAGAAAATAGATAATCTCTCGTCAATGTGGACTGCGCAATTACTATCTTTCCTAAGCTGCCGAAATGCCGTTTTCAGATCATCAACCGTGCCAGAATCTACGCTTGCCTCCCTCATGGAATCCCACCGGCCAAAAAAATCTTTGCCGGAATAGTACACTTTTAAATTCATGCTGTCTTAACTCCTTTCATTAGTTCTTCTGCAAGTGTGATACTTGCAAGCATTTTCGCCGAAAAGATTATCATATCTTCCCGGCCTGATTTCATGTTCTCTTTGTGGCATTTTATCCAGTGCTTTTTCGCCGCGTTCCGCGTCTCTGCATCTGCCAACATATACCGCACAAGATACTTCTTGTAGTATTCCATTTTGACCTCCTGTTGTGCTTTGTTTTTTGGTAGATCTCCGCCAGGTTTTGAACCCTTGCGCCGCTCCTAACGGCAGCGGAGATAGTTCTATTCACTTCTTGCGGCTCATCTCCTTAACGGCTAGTGTATAGGCCAGTTTCGGAGGATACCATGTTAACAAATTCATATAAACCCGGTTGAATTCTGCAAAATCTTTATTCATGCCGTTTCACCCTCCTCTTCAAATTTCTTTTCGTATTCGCTCCAGTAGTTTTCAATCATCTTTTCATACTTTTTCGGCAATTCGTTGTAGAATCTCACCTTGTGTGCAGAAGCCCATTCATTCAAATAAACTTCCGTAACAACCGCCGTCTTATATCCTGCACATGTGCATATCGTCACGCCATACCCCAGAGAACCGGGGACGACTTCCAAAGCCTCCCCACCTGCCGCGTAATACCTGTCAATCAATCCCTCGATTGCTCCGCATGAATAAAGTTTCATTTTGTGTTTCTCCTTTTTGTGTTTTGTAGGAAAACCAACCGCCGGCAATGAACCGGCTAGCATCCTCTGCGGTTGGTTGTTTGTGTTAGGCTGTCGCCGTCTCCGTCTCTTCTTCGGCCTCCTCGAACGCTCCGCCGTCCTCCAGTTCGTCAAGAACCTCTGCGATTGCCCCGGCAAGATGTCTACATCTGATAGAAACATCCCACCATTCCGCGCCGTACTCGTAGCCGTCCGAGATTTTCGGCTCGATTCCAAATTCTGCTGCGGTCTCTTCAATCTCTTCCCAGTTGTGCGCAAGGTTTTCTTCTGCCTTCCAGGTGCTAAAGGTGTAGCTGCCGGAGGCGTTCCCCGTCACGCTATCCTCAACCCAAAGCGTATCATTTAATTCTTCTTCAAGATCATCACGACGTCCGGCATAATCTGCCAGATTGATTTCGTTTTCAATGTACTCCTTAACATCTGCCTTTACTGCTTCAAAATAATTGTACTTCATAGTTTTATCCTTTCTTTTTTGTGGTTTTTGGTTTTCAGGAAATGCCCCGCCAGGCGTCGAACCTGTTTTTGTTCTCCAACGGGGCTAGATTTTAGATATTAACCGTTTTTTCATCTCCGATAAATTTTCTGCAATCTTTTAATGTTCCGCCGTACATTGTCCACCAGCCGTTACCATTGAACGCCAAAACCTGATAACATTGTTTTTTATTGTATTTTCTGTATACGTCCATGTTTTTTACCAACCAAAGATATTTACAACCGTGCTTTTCGCCGGTTGTTGTGTCGCCTAATCTAATCATTTTTGTCACCTCCTGTTTTGTTTTCGGCTATCTGTCTTTCGTCTGCTCCCAGATTCCCAGGAACTGCTACTTGATTTTGTTGCCGTATAGGAACCGGTAGGACTTGCACCTACTCAAACCTTAAAGGCTTGCCTGATTTTCGGTTCCCGTTTCCTGTTTTACGTCCGAACCGGTAGACTATACAGGAAACGATTTTTTAACGGTTCATAGCGGTTCAGGCTGTTCCGATGCCGCCAATTATTTGCCCATTGTGCTATTTTTTATACAGGTTCCGGTTCCTGTTTTGCACTCTCACGCCGTGCCGCGGTTGTGTTTATCGCGTGTTTGCTTCCGCTCCGGTTTTATTATTACCCTGGTGGTTTAACGCTAATTTCCGTAGATTTCGCAACCGGAACCATTCCAGCATTTAAGGTTTTACGCGTCGCCTTCTCATTGACGGGTTTATTCTTTTCCTTGAACCCTACTAATCATTGTTAACTGTGTGTGTAATAGGGAATCACACGCGCCGGAAACATTTTTTAAAAACCCGGTTCCGATCTTCCAGGTTATTAGACTGTTGTTTACAAGTTCCTGTTGCTGTGTTTTCGGTTACTATCCTGTTAGTAGGATTCACTGATTTCTTTTTCTTTTACTCCGTTTCATGTATTTTGGAAGAGGTAGAAATCTTAACCCCTAGGCCCTTTTCTACCCGGGCGGCCCGTTTCCCGGTTCTATTCAATTGTCAAGGTTGTCTAGGTTGCTTTCCGCTCCCCTCACTCCCTCGGGAGTGGTTCGTTTGTTTTCTTTTGATGGCTTAAGTATAAGGCTTAATAAGCCAAAAGTCAATAAAGATTATTAAGCAGTATATGCGAATTGCTTAATAATTTATGGCTTATGCTTAAGATTATTAAGCCTTGTCTCCCTGGTTGCGTATCTGGTATAATAAGACGTATTAAAGACGGAGGGAGGCCGAACTATGGCAACGACACGACAGGACCTAGAAAAGAGACTAGCAGAATATGAAAAGAAGGAAGAAAAACAGAGGGAGTATATTAAACAAAAGAATGCACGTTACAATGAAAAGGTTGACCGTGTTAATTTAACTTTTCCGGCGGGGACAAAAGAAAAAATAGAGGCCCGCGCTGCTGCTGATTCCGTCTCCGTATCTGAATACATACGACAGCTAGTTTACAATGATCTAAACCGGGGCGACAGACCACCGAAATAAATCATAGTAAGATGGATTATAAGACATCTTAACAGACCGATTATAATACGTCTTAACATGGACTTAAAAAGCGGATTAAAAAACTTCTTAAATAACCGCTTGACATATTTTTCAAGCCGTGATACAATGGGCGCAACGGGAGGGGTGTAAGGGGAACCCAAAGCATAGCAGAATACAGAGCATTTTAGAGGGGTATAACCCCTCTTTTTTTATGCCCATTGTGCAACCTGGACAACACCGACAGAACGCCGACACGGGCCCGGATTCTTTCGAGATCTTCTCACCCGGATACAACGCCCATATCACGCCCATACGGGCCGACAGCTTGCGACGTGGACAAATACCCGGATATAACCGCAAAAAGCCATATACGGCCCCTAGGACGTCACAGAGTGTACAATGCAAGGATGAAAGTGCTAGTATTGATTGATAGCAGGAACAACAGAGAAGGGAGGGCCAGAAGATGCATGATCAGCAGATAGACGTTATAACCGACGGATTGCAGCCGCTCCCATGGACGGACGCGCAAAGACGGGATATAGAACAGGAATGCATAGAAATCATAGAACGTGAATGCAGCATAAACGGCTATGATATAACAAATATCAAATTGAATTGTTGGGCCTATATCCTGGACACAATACACGAGGAAATATTTGAGAAAAGACCATATCTTTTGAGAAAATATAATCAGACTCAAAAGAATTATAAGGGTGTCTTTATCGATGATAATATAAGACAGTTATATATTATATATAAAAGACTATGTAATAAATATAACTGTATTATTAGAAAAAGACACTTTTATATATTATCTGGTATGGATGGCAATCAGTTATACCAGTACGATATAGAGGGTAAAAATGCAAGGTATATAAGCTATCATTTATTAAAAGAGATTACTAAAGACTGCGAAGAAAGTTTGATAAATTCCGCTGTATCCGATAAAGGCAATCCCGTAAAGTATATAGCTATTTTAAACCATGAACATTCATGGGATAAGGGCGGGGGCGTGACGGAGGACACACAAAAACAAGCAATAGGCCTTGCAGATCTCCCAAAAATCGAATTATCACGCAATTCCGGCATGATACCGGGACCGACAGACGACGACAACGGCTAAATTGTGCCATACGCGCAAACAATTCTGGGAAGCTGTCTGAAAACAGGCTCGAAACTATGCGCAAAAGAGTTGTTTCGCGAATAGATTGCACTTTTACGGTCTGAAAAGGCTGTATATCGTGTACGGTCCGCAGATCGATGGGACGGGGGTTATTCCAGGGGACCCGCAGCCGCCACCTTAGTTATAAAAATATCCCCAAGATAAAAAAGCCATGTAGTATTTATATATACTATACCCATAAACCTAAAAATATTCTCTTGAGAAAAAGGCCTATATATACCATAGACAATAAAGCATAATATATATAATCTTATATACTAATCCCTAATGTATATAAATATATATACTATAGAGTACTGCTTAGAGAGAGAAGAGAATGAGTGCAAAATATATCATTCATACCTGCCCGGAGCGGATATGGTATGTGGAGAAGTTCCTGATACCATCTATGACGGCGCAAGGAATCGATAGAGGCGCAATAGATGTGTACTGTGATGAAAATCACGATGGATGCCTAGAATCGTGTATGAGGACGTTTGAGCGTATGCCAGATGACGACTCCGGGACATGGCACATGCAGGACGATGTAGTAATCTCCTCGCGGTTCCGGGAACTAACGGAGGAGCATGACTCAGGTGTTGTCTGCGGACATTGTTACTCGTTGCACAGAGACAGGCTGGATGCCATCGGTTGGGTGGAGCCTACGCAGATGTGGTTTTCGTTCCCATGCATCCGCATCCCGAACAGGATTGCCAGGGGCTGTGCGGAGTATTACCGCAGGGTAATTGTCCCCGATCCACAGTATTCTGGATGGATATCTGCGAAGCGATACGACGACACGATATTCAGCGTTTATATGTCGTTCATGCAATCGAGGGAGAAGGTATTGAATCTTGTTCCGAACGTTGTAGCGCACATCGACTATCTGATAGGTGGCACGGTATGCAATGCCGCCACAAAGACCGCTCCTGAGACATACTTCGATGAGCCGGAGCGCATCGAGGAACTAAAGGCAATGCTTTCAAAAAATCCGAAAAACAAAAAAGGCGGTGATAAATGTGTCTGAGGTCACGAAGAAGAAAAAAGGCAATTACCCCAGATGGGCGAGATATAGCACGAACATGGAGATTCGTGAGGCGATGGCGAGGAAGCGGATTTCCGGCGATGAACTGATCCCTGTGCTTGGGGTTGCGACATCCACGTTCTATCGGTGGATGAAGACAGAGATGCCTGACAACATGAAGTGGGCGATTCTTGAGGCCATCAAGAAGATGCCGGACTACAGAGCGGAGGATGACAAATGGGATGGTTGGGATTCAAAGCTGTCATGATGACACTCAGGTTTGTCCTGACAGTCAGTGCGGTGTATCTGGGGGTCGTCACTATCGGGGCATCGTCTGAACTGGACGATAACATTGGCGAACTGGCCTACGTGGCATCTTCCCTCGTGTGTTGTGCTGCGACGCTCGTACTCGCATGGAGAGTGATTTGATTGGGACGCCGGAAGAAAGTATGGTCGGCGAGTGCTGAGATCCGTGAGAGAGCGGACAGTGCATTTGCGGTCATCGAAGCCGAAGGTGTATCCATGACAGCCATCGATGCCTTGTACCAGTATGCGGTGTATGCCTGTGAGACAGACCACGATGAGAGATATGCCGTGGACTTGTTGCGAAAGACCAGAGAGTTACTGGAATCGCACATCAAAGAGTCGTCAGGGCATGAGGTCTGGGACTTGTACGAGTACATGAGGCAGTCCCAGTACGAAATCGAGGAAGTGGATGAGTACTTCAAGATTCTGCTCTACGAAGCACAGCACAAGGTATTCGACAGCTATATGCTGTACATCGAGAAGGACAGACTGGCACAGGACAGATTCTATCTGCCGAGACGGAAGTGTCTGAGGCGACTGGGAGTCATCCAGGCCATGCAAGATACACTCGATGGCAAACTGGATATTCTGTCAATCAGCCTCCCGCCCGGAACCGGGAAAACGTCGCTCGAGATGTTTTTCCACTCAGCACTCTGCGGATGGTTTCCCAGAGACTACAGCCTGTTCTACTCGCACTCCGGCGACATCACGAAGATGTACTACCTTGGGGTGCTGAACATCATCCAGTCCGAGGAGTACCGATGGAAGGCCATATTCCCGTACTCGAATGTCGTGTACACGGATGCCAAGCGTGAGCAGATACACATCAACAAGCATATGCCGTTCGCCAACCTTCAGACCACGTCTGTGGGGGCGAAGAATGCGGGTAAAGTCCGAGCGAACAAGTTCCTCCTCTGCGATGACATCATCGGCGGTATCGAAGAGGCTCTGAACGTCAACCAGTTGGACAAGCTGTGGAATTTCTACTCCGTGGACGCCAGACAGCGTAAAGTCCCCGGATGCATAGAGATCCACATCTGCACCAGATGGAGTGTGCATGATATCGTGGGACGGCTTGAGCGGATGTACGATGGCAGTGACAGGGTGAGATTCCTTGCAAAGCCTGACATCGACCCTGTGACGGGAAAGAGCAATTTCGCCTATGACATAAATGGCTTCGACGAAGAATTTTTCCACGACCAAGAACTGGCGATGGACGAAGTGTCCTATCGGTGCTTGTACAAGAATGACCCCATCGAGCGAGAAGGTCTGCTGTACACCGAACAGGAACTGCGGTATTTCATCGAGATGCCGATGAGAGAGCCGGATGCCGTGCTTGCGGTCTGCGATACCAAGGCCAAGGGTACTGACTTCCTGACGCTCCCTGTGTTCTACCAGTACGGGGAGGACTACTACCTCGCTGACTGTATCTGCACTGACTCGTCAGACTTTGGCGTCCAGTACGGACGGATGGCACAGATCCTTGCCGACCACAAAGTCCAGGAATGCGAATTCGAGTCCAATGCGGGTGGCGACAGAGTGGCCTTCGAGGTGGACAGACTGGTAAAAGAGCGTGGTGCGTGGTGCAGTATCATCACAAAGCCGACCGAGACGAACAAAGAGACACGAATCATCGTTAACGCAGCTTGGGTGAAATCCCATGTTCTGTTCAAGCCAAAGGATGACTGGGGGACAAAGACAGACTACAGCGTGATGATGCACTGGCTGTTGTCATACTCCGTCTCCGGCAAGAACAAACACGATGACGTGCCGGATGCGATGGCAAACTTCGCGCTTTTCGTCTCGCAGAAATACCGCATCAAGACAGCCTATGTTATCAAGAATCCATTCTAGGAGGATTGTATGGACGCAGATAAATACTTGGGACAACTGAGAGTCTTTTCGCGACTAATCGCCATGAAGCGGAGAGAGGCAGAGATGTGGCGAAACGTTGCTCTTGGCTCTGCGTCTGGGATGGATGCCGACAGGGTGCAAGCGTCTCCGAATCAGGATCGCATGGCAGATGCCGTTTCCAGGGCGATGGATTACGAAAAAGCTGCCGAGGCTCTGACAAGGCAACTCATCAACCTCCAACATGAGATTGTTGAGAAACTGGACAACATGCCGACGACCGATTACGGCATCCTGCTGAGTGATTACTACGTCCACGGCATGACAGTGCAGGAAATAGCTGCCGAATGGAACTACTCATGGAGGCATGTTCAGCGCATGAAGGTCGATGCTTTAAAAGAATTTGCCGAAAAATACGGAGAATCCTGAAATCTTGTCATACTATGTCATACTATGTCATACTATGTCATATTGCGTCATGTGGCAAAGTGTGATAATGTTAAGATGTTAAAAAAGGTTAAAGGCATAACCATTTTGCATAGATTCTATCATCCACAGGGGACTATCGAGCAATCGGTAGTCCTTTTTGATTTGCGAGAGAAGGTGGACAGTATGATGACAGGGCGGCGAGTGATATGGACGGACGAGAAGGAGATTACTGCCGAGAATGTTGTCTCCGTCATTGAAAATGCATGGTCTGACTTCTCCGCGAATAGAATGGACTGCGACTTCCTGCTGAACTACGACCGTGGGAATCAGCCGATTCAGAGAGAGAAGACCTATCGTTCGGACATTGATATCCAGACCATTGACAATGTGGCGAACGAGATCACGACCTTCAAGGTTGGATTCCATTTTGGCAATGAGATCACACTTGGGCAGCGTGGAACACACGACGCGGGTGCTGATAACGCAAGGGAGCAGGATGCGATTGCGCTGCTGAACGAGTGCTATTCTGCCGAAAACGCCAAAGCCAAGAATGTGGAACTGGGAAATTTCGTAGAAATCACCGGAATCGGATTTACTCTGCATGACATTAACACAGAGTATGAGGACGGCGACAGCTACTTCAAATACATCGTTGTTGACCCTCGTTTTGCCTTTGTCGTGAAGTCCACGGCGTGGGTAGACCACAGAGTTGTTCTGGGTGTTACCTTCCGGGAAGACCGCATGGGCAACATCTACTTCACCGCATTCTCTAAGGATCGCAGATATGAGGTCTATGGTTCTAAGGTGCAGAACGGTGAGGAGAGGCAAGGCTACACCTTTGGGCAATCCGAGCGGAGCGGAGAAATCAATCCGCTTGGCATTATCCCGCTGATCGAGTGGGAGCGTTCCTACGACCGCACAGGGGCATGGGAGAGACAAATCTCCGACCTTGACTCGCTGAACATCGCCGAGTCTGATTTGGCATGTCTGCTCGACCAGAATGTGCAGAGCATCTGGCACGCCAATGACGTGGAATTCGCCACGGATGAAAACGGCGATATGGTCACTCCCAAGAGCAACGACTGGGTAATGACGTATACCACAAGAGACGGCAAAACGCCTTTTATCACTCCCTTGGCAGTGCCTGGTGATTACTCTGGAATCCTGACGAACATCAGCACCAAGAGAGCCACCATCCTCCAGAAATGCAATGTGCCAATGAGGAATGACACCTCTGGTGGCAGCACTGGCGTGGCAATGAGCGATGCGACAGGATGGAGTCAGGCAGAGGTCGAGGCGTCCAAACAACAGGCCATCATGGAAGGATGCAAGATGCAAGAAGTGCGAGTCGCTTTGGCTTGCATTAAGGCGAATCCGTATACTCCCTCTGACAGCCCTCTGCTGAAACTGAAATACCGGGACGTTCAGCCGAGCGTAAAACGCCAGAAGAACTATGAAATGGTCAGCAAGGTGAACGCATTCTCCGTTATGGTGTCTCATGGTATCAATGGTCTTCATGCCATCCGGGCAATCAATCTCTTCGAAGACCCTCAACAGGTGTGGGAGGACTCCAGGGAGATGATTGAGAAGTATCAGGAATCTCTCGTGACGAAATCCACAGCATCTATTCCTGAGAGAGCCGGGTCGGATGAGTCCGACCAGATTGTCAATTCGCCAAACATCGATGGAATGACCACGCAAGAGCCTGTGGACGACGAAGAGACGGAGGAATAACGCATGGCAACGGTGACAGCTTTTGACAAAATCAATCGGATTGAGCGTCGCCGGCAGTACCATGAATGGTTCGACGCAATGCGAATCCCAGAAGAAGACAAAAGAAAACGCGAAAGACTAGCGGAGGATATAGACGACGAGTGGGCGATATATCTTGCGCTATTTTTATTTGCACTGGAATCAGGTCAGCCAATCAACATGGGCAGAGCCGCTGATGAGCATGAAGAGCGGATGCGAGACATCCTGAGAGAGCATGACATCCCTGAGAACGTCATCGAGGACTATCTCCGGGACGTTGCGGACGGCGAGGAAGAGGTCACAGAAGAGCGATACGACGAAGGCGACTATTGGACTTCGCCTGACAGGGCGTTGGATATCGCACTGAATGACACGAACATCGTCTATCACCATACTGAGAATCAGCAAGCGATTGCAGATGGCAAGACCATGAAACAATGGCTGACGATGAAGGATGAACTAGTACGTCCCACGCATGCTGCTGTGGACGACACGATTCTCCCCATCAATGAGCCTTTCGTCGTTGGCGGTTCTCTGATGATGTACCCATTAGACACCTCGTTAGGAGCAGACATCGGTGAAATAGCCAGATGCAGATGCAGTTGTAGATATTTCTAGTCGCCTTAATTAGGCGACTTTTTTATTGCCGCAGAGTAGAGGAGTTCGGTCGTCCTCGCTTGGTTCATACCCAAGAAATCACGGGTTCAAATCCCGTCTCTGCTATTCGCGCTAGAGAAAGCGCATTACAAGTTTCGCAAATTGGTCAGAGAAGACCAAGAAATAATCGCATCGTGAGTAAACACGTAAAAACAGGAGGCGCGTATGAGCGAAGTTGAAACCAAAGTAACCGAGACTACTGAAAGCACTGAACCAAAGAAGGAGCCGGAGAAGACCCCGGAGGTTGATGTGCAGGAACTGATGACACAGCTTGCCAAGCTGAAGAGAGCGAACGACAAGTTGTCCTCTGAGTCTGCCGAATGGAAGAAAAAGTACCAGGCTACTCTGTCGGAGCAGGAAAAAGCATCCGAAGAGAAAGCAGAGCGAGAAGCCGAGAGGGAGGAGCAGTACCAGAAACTACTCCGGGAGAACACGATCAACAAGATCGAGAAAGCTTACCTGGGGCAAGGATGGACGGCATCCGAAGCATCCCGTATGGCAATCGCCGAAGCCGATGGCGACTTTGACGGAAAGATGAAGATCACTGCCGAGGTTGAGGCACGTAAAGCCAAGGACGTGATGACAGAATTTCTCAAGTCCAGACCAGACATCCAGTACGGCACTGGCAAGAGCGGCATGACGAAGGAGCAGTTCGACAAGATGGTCGCCAAAAACGATGTTGCCGGATTGACTAAGTTCAAACGCGAACATCCCGACGAGTACGCAAGATATATGAAATCTATTTAATCCGCTCACTGAGCGAAGAAAGGAAGGTGCAGTATGGCTGCAACTGCTAATACTACCAAACTTGCTAACCTGTTCGACCCGGAAGTGGTCGGAGATATTATTGACAGAAAACTTATCAATGCACTGCGTTTCGCTCCCCTGGCTGAGATCGATGACACTCTGGTGGGTCGTGCCGGAGACGAACTCACAATGCCGTTTTACAACTATATCGGAGCAGCGACTGCCGTAAACGAAGGTGCTGACATTCCGATCGCTGTCCTGTCTCAGGCTACGACCAAAGTTAAGGTCCAGAAAATCGGTCGTGCCGTCCAGTTCACAGACGAGGCACTCCTGAGTGGAGCCGGGGATATCGCTGGCGAAGCCGCCCGTCAGGTTGTTATGGCAATCAACGATAAAGTCGAGGGTCTGCTGATCGACAACATGGGTGCTGTTGCATCCCTGACCAAGACCATCGCCGCTGCCACTGGTGGCACGGATGCCGCTGCGGACGACATCTCTGATGCCCTGACTCTGTTGGGCGAGGATATCGATGGAGCGAAGGTTCTGCTTTGCCCTCCGGCTCTGTATGGTCGTCTGAGAAAGACCGCTAACTGGATTCCCAACACCGAGATGGGTGCTGATATGATCGTTCGTGGTACGGTCGGCATGATTCACGGATGTCAGGTGGTTGTTTCCAATCGTCTGGCAGGTGCCGGATACAAGACCTATGCCAAGACCACCGATG
>Ga0326514_10001439_pt1 | contig 15537 bp, 20 predicted proteins | sample 3_2548_0518_D_FD_203653 | JGI IMG/M metagenome (GOLD analysis project Ga0326514, IMG submission 203653) | Bovine rumen microbial communities from UC Davis, California, United States - 3_2548_0518 | ecosystem: Host-associated > Mammals > Digestive system > Stomach > Rumen | place: USA...
TTTATTACCCCAAACGCATACCATTTGTCAAGACCAAAATTTTTAACAGGGGTCGCAAACAATAAAACAATCAACAAGTCAAGTGTTTATGCTTGCAAAAGTGTAACAGTCATTGCATAATAAAATATTACAACATCAAACCTATCGTCATGTCAATCCACTTTTTGCAACATATGTAAATATAAAAAGTCATTTGGTAAATTTTTGCAAATGTGGAAAACTACACAACATTCGAGGCCAAAAATCAAGACCCTAAAATAACCACTAGCCACTTGAACACTCTCTAACAGCCTCACGTTCTCAAAACCATTAAATATATTACTCAACACAAAAAAGCCGCCTGAGGGGCGGCATAAAAGAATAGTCAGAGCCAGCAACGGCTCACCTCAATAATATCAGCAACCAATAACCTGTTCAATTAAATGAGCAAATTTATTTTTAATCTCAACCGTTTCAAATCTAAGCAACCCAATTTTGTACAACTTAACCGCCATCATAAACCACGTGTTTTTTCGAGCGCTATCCAAAACAGTAGTTAGATCATGACTTTTATCATCAATGGCAAAGCGGCATGGGTTAGTAGGATCATAAGCGTTGCTCAAATACCTAAGCCCTGTTTTTCTATCAAACCAAAGGCCATAACTCACACCACCAACAACAAATGTGCTAACGCAATATGTGTTGCCTGTTCGTTTCTCAACAAACTTTTTGTCGTCTAGGTACCACTTGTTGCGAATGGCGTAGTCACCATAAGTAGTATTTTGAGTTAATTGGCCAAAGCGTGTGTTGGCCTTTTCGTCAGCATAAGCCTCATTGGTGATATATTGCACAAGAATAAGCGGCTCACCGTTTTTATCACGTTTGCAAACCTTAAACTCAGACTTGTAGCCCAGCAACAAATGAAAATACTCAAAATAAGGGTTAGTTATAGTAACAGCATTGGACAGCAAAAACACTCTGACATCTCTTAAACGTGCAATGGTTTCAATGAGGTCAAGAAACTTGGACGGCTCATTTTTAAGATAGTGATAATTGCCCTTTTCAATAATAAACTCATCAAAGATAATGTTTTTCACCAACGGAAACGATGTAGATTTAAGGATAGTGGCCGTTGTGATAGCAACAGCGTAACCAGCAACTTTATTATCAATAAAAAATGTATCCAATTTATCAACCCTTTTGCATTTAAAGGTATGATCTTTAAAATCACCGTTGGTTTTAAAATTATCAAAGAATTTTGGAAAAGACGTATCAAGTTCACTATTAAAACGGCGAACATAAACAAATTGTTCACCTGTCTTGATGAACCTCTGAACACAATATTTACTCAAAGCATAAGACTTGCCAACACCTCTAGCGCCCACGATAAAGGACAAAAAAGAGTTATAAGACAACATCTTATTTGGATCATAAAATATATTTTTCGGAATAGTCATAACAAATAAGACAAGACCCAACAAAACTAACGTTATTTTTGGCCGCCACGCAACAGGAAAATGGTGTTAAGCCACCCTCATCAGGCTTGCAAATGCTTAAACTTTTAAACCACCAGCCAAAATTAAATAACAATGCCCTGTTGGGTTGCCTTACCTCTATACTATCAAATTGAGCAAAAATTTTGGGTCTTTTTTATTTTTCAAACATGGGCTTTAATAGGCTTATAAACGATAACGAAAGGACAAAAGACCAATATAAGCACAACTATTTAACAACCAATCACCAACCACTAACAACCAATAATAAGCAAAGGAATTAATAACATGGAAAACGAAAAAGGTTTAACCACTTTTAAAGGTACTAACAAGAGTTTCACAAGCCTAAAGACTGACACCCTTGAGGAACAAAAGAAACTATTTAACGCTCGCAAACAATGTGACGTTATGATCAAAGACATCAAGGGTCAAGAAATTGAGGTTCAAGATTATTTCTTTTCAGAGTACGAGAAAAAGGAATTGGACGAAAACGGCAACCCACGTATTGGACACACCACGATTTTGTTCGATACGGCTGGCAAAACTTATGTAACCACGTCAAATTATTTCTTTAACACTTTTGCCGAGATTTTGAGTTACACCAATGGTAAGATCGAAACACCAATTAAAATCAAGATTGTAGGTAAAGCAACCAACGGCAAGGGCGAGGCCTTGTCTTGCGAATGGCTATAATTTAGCCACTATTAAGGGCAACTGTTAACAAATACTTTTCAATTTATGCCAATCCTCTTTATTACAACACACTCACAACAGTTGCCCTTTTTCGTATAAATTATTTATTCAAAGAAAGGGTTATTTATGGCGATACGCTGGGATAAAAAATATTTAAAAAAGGTACAGCGTACTGTAAGTAACTACAACAGGCGGCTTAAATATCAAGAGAGTTTTGGCGCTCAATATTTGCCTGAACATGTGAACATGCAATATATAAAAGATGTGTTCAATAAGCGCCAAGATTTAAATAGGTATTTAAGGCAACTGGAACGATTTAATGCAAAGTCAGCCCAAGTTGTAAAGGTGGGCGCTGATAAAGTAAAAATGACAAAGTGGGAAAAACAAAATCTAATATCGGATAGGGCAAGTGCAAGGGCGAAAATCAAAAACCTTATGAGCCAAACTGTTAAGCGCCAAGGCCGCAAAATGTACGCTTTTCAAAGGGGTGACAATTATTTAACCATGAAAAGTGAACTCAAGAGGCTATCAAGGCCGTTACAAAGCCTTAGTTACTCAAGTTTGCAAAGCAATGAGGCCATTGCGAAAAAATACCGAGAGTTGCACAAGCGCAATAAGGTGTTTAAGAAAAACTTTTTGGATATGCTTTTAAAGGACACTATACAAAGCAAAACAGACCCAAGCCAAACGGCTAGGATCATGGAAAAGTTGGAAAATCTAACCCCTGAGCAACTGTTAAAGATGTATGATGACAATCCAAACTTAAAATATATTGTTGAGCATTACCATCTATACACCGCTGATGAACATGACGCAACGCTTGATGAGGCTGGCAAGATGTTATTAGAGGACGAACTTGATATTATTGAGGCCACTATTGATAGCCTGATTACAAAATACGCAACACTATAAATGAGCAAATAATTTATTCAAAAGACCATGAAAAAGTTTACCGCTGATTTTGAAACTACAACAGATCCTAAAGATTGTCGTGTGTGGGCATATGCCTTGAGCGAGATAGGAAACCCTGAAAATTTTATTTTTGGTAACTCAATTGATGACTTTTTTAAATTCTGTTCAGGTAAGGACAATTTAAAGTTATGGTTTCACAACCTCAGGTTTGACGGTGAGTTTATTATTTGGTGGCTTTTGGATCATGATTTTGAGTTTATCGAGGACAAAGAGGACAGGCGCTCAAAAACCTTTACAACCCTCATTAGTGACATGGGGCAATGGTACAAAATAGAGGTCTTTTTTGAGGTTAAGGGCAAAAAGGTTAACAAGGTTGAGTTTTTTGACAGTCTTAAATTGATTAACAAATCTGTTGAGCAAATTGCGGTTGATTTTGGTTTACCAATGAGCAAATTAACCCTTGATTACAAAGAGTTTAGGGCGGTAGGGCATGAGTTAACAGCCCACGAAATTGAGTATATTAAGGCCGATGTGCAAATTATGAGTATGGCCTTAGACTTTTTGTTTACTCATGGCATGACAAAAATGACTATTGCTGGCAATGCCTTAGCCGATTTTAAGCAACGCTGTTCAAATTTTCGTCAGTATTTTCCAGTTTTACCAAAAGAAATAGACGCTTTTGTAAGAAAGTCATACAAAGGCGGCTTTACTTGGTTATCACCGTTGTATGAGCAAAAAGAGTGTGGCAAGGGTGTTGTGTTTGACGTTAACTCAATGCACCCAAGTCAAATGAAATATAAACCAATGCCAATTGGCATGGGCGTTTGGTTTGATGGCGAGTACATCGAGGACAAATTATATCCTTTATATATTGTCAGTTTCTCATGCTCATTTAAATTGAAACAGGGCAAAATACCCTCTATACAGTTGAAACACACAATGGGTTATTTGCCTAACCAGTATATTGAGGACACCAAGGGCGAAATTGTAACACTCACCCTCACAACCCCTGATTTTGAGTTATTTGTTGAAAATTACGATATTTACGATGTTGAGTATCATGGCGGCTTTAAATTTAAGTCTTGTACAGGCCTCTTTACCAATTACGTTGATTACTGGACTGAACAGAAAATTAAAAGTAAGCGTGAGGGAAACAAAAGCATGACGGCGCTGAGCAAACTCATGTTAAACAGTTTATATGGCCGTTTTGGCCTTAATGGCGCTGGCGCTAAGAAACGGCCTTATTTAGGCGATGACAGGGCATTGCACCAAGCAAGATTAGAGGCTGACGAACGTGAAACGGTTTATTGCCCAGTTGCGTCATTTATTACCGCTTATAGTAGGAAACTGATCATTGAAACCGCTGAGGCAATGAGGCAATACACCCTTAATAAATACGGTTTTGATGGCATGATTTATACAGATACCGATAGTTGCCATGTTTGCGGTATTGATGAAAATGACTTTGAGGAACTTGGCAAACTCATTGAGATCGATGATTTTAAGTTAGGCGCTTGGAAACCTGAAAGCGTTTTTGTAAGGGGTAAATACCTCAGGCAAAAATGTTATATGGAACAATGGCCAGACGGCTCTGTTAATGTTACTGTTGCTGGTTTACCTAAGAAACTCAGCCACCTTGTAAACTTTGATAATTTTAAAATTGGTTTCACTACCGCTGACTTTACAGATGATGAGATCGGTGAAAAAGGGCGCAAATTTACCTATTTGCATGTTGAGGGCGGTGTTATTTTGGCTGATACCGAGTTCACTATAAAATAATATTAGAAAACTGTTGACAAATTTTGTCAAGTGTGCTATTATATTAACAACAAGCAAAAGACCAACGCTTGATAAACGAAAGGAATAATAAAATGATCTATATCGTGCAAAGTGAATTAAGAATTGACGGTAGGTTAGTTGATATGTTTACACACTCATTTGCTTATGACAACGAGGAAAAGGCAAAAGAATTTGTTAAGCGCCAAATTGCGGATAAGGTAAATTTGAACAATTACACCCAAGTTAATGACACTACTGTTGAGCATGTTGATTTTGCTGGCAGCAAAACAACGCACAAATATATTATTGAAAGTTTAGTTAAAGATTTTTAGAAAGGTGGGCGAGGTTAAAAGCCTTGCCCTTTTGTGATTATGCAAAAGACAATTATAGATCCAAACCCAACCAATGCCCAAGATATGCTAGAGGTTATTTATTATTGCAAAGGCTTTATTGACTTTGCCTCGTCAAGCCCGTTTGTTGATGACATACCTGAGGAAAGCAAAGACAGTTTTGAAAAGGCTCTAGATGGTTGCTTTTCAATTGGCATGGCTATTTTAGATGGCTCATTAAGCGGCAAAGACAAGAAACACACCAGCGTTGATGTAAAGACAATGATCGGTATTTATTATTACGCTTATCAATACATTGATATTTTGCAAAATGAGTTGCCTGAGGAATTAACAAAGGACATTTTGCACAATAACGCTGACGATATAAAAGAGAAAGTGAGGCAAAAACTATTAGAGATGAATGAAACCCTATATAAAAGCGGTGATATACCTTATGAGGCTTTTGAAAAGATGAAAAACATGACGGAAAGTAGGAAAAATGGCACCAAATAATCTAAGGGCTGAAATGGCCAAATTTAGTATTACAATGACAAAGTTGGCCGAGGTTGTTGGTATATCTAGGCAAAGCCTTTACAAGAAAATTGACGGTTTGCAAGACTGGAACTTAACGGAAATGGTAAAGGTTTACCAATATATTAACACCTTTGAAAACATTGATTTTGATCTATTATTTACTGATTACATCGAAAGGGCATTAAATGCGTAAAAATATTAATGTTGAGGAAATAAAGGCCAATACCAAAGAGGAACTTAAACAATTTGAAAAAGACAATGGCCACTTGCTTGAGGGCTTTACCCAAAAGGAACGTGTTTTAATTCTCTTTTATTTGGTTGCCGAGCGTGGTAAGGATATTGATAGAAACAGGAAAACAATTAATTTACTCTTTTGGCTTATAGTCTTTGTAAATATTGAATTACTACTTGTAAGTATATTTGGGCGCTAATATGGGTAACAATACTGAGCGCAACAAATTAATAAAAGAGTTAGAGTGGAACGGTTTTGTTTATACAAAGCAAAAGGGCGGCCATCGTCAGTTTGTACACCCCATAACTCATAATAAAATTACAGTACCCTTTAATATTAAAAAGAATATTGAATTAAGCGTAATGCGAAACATCAAAAAGAATAATGAGGCTTTAGGAAAATGAATAAAAAATTTGTTCAGTTACAGGATCAAGTTGACGAATTAAGAGGCGAGTTAAACGAATTAAAAAGCCGCTTTAACTACCTAAATGAAAATTTTGAAAACAGGGTTGATCATAATATTAAAAATAAAATCTATTTTCAGACTGTTGAAAACCTTGAGAATTATAAAAAGGGTAAAGATTTAGAAAAGCCACTAAATAAGATTAAGGAAATTTTAAAATGACAAATGACGATTTAGAAAATAAAGATCTTGTATTAAAAATTGGTTATAACACTTATGACGAGGGTGAGCCTTGCTTTATAAGCCGCAAGGGTAATATATGCTTAACAAATCATGGTGGCAAAATTCTATTTTATAAAGATCAATTAAACCGCAACCCTGATTTATTAGACATTTTCTTTTACACACATGTTAAAAACCCATTTAACGCAAGTGAAAAAGCCTTTTTAAAGCCATTGCTTGATAACTATCATTTTCCTTTAACCGCTAAATTTAGTGTAAATATAACTGATGTTTTCTATAATGGCGGTGAATTTAAATATATAAACATCACCGATAAATGTGGCCGCTTGCTCTTGAAAATGTTTATAAATAACGTTGAGTTATTTAAAGATAAACCGCTAAATGATTATGAACACACAATTGATGAATTAGGCAATTTGGTATATTAATAAAGATGTAACGTTATCTCGCATTTACCACGTTACTTATCGTTCAGCCCCCTTATTTGGTCTTTTGCAAGGGGGCTATTTTGTGCTATTATAAAAAAGTCTGTTTTTTCGTTTACAGATAGGTTTTTAATTTTGTTTCAGCCTCTAAATAAACAAAGTAAATAAAAGATACCCAATGCGAGAGGGTATTTTTTATGATATAATACAGATAGGTTTTTTGTAGGACATTAAACCTAATTGCATAAAGCCCACCCCTTATGCAAATTTGCCGCCTCACCCTGTTAGGCGGTTTTTTGATACAATAAAATTATGAAAAAACGAAGTAAGACCACCAAACTAAATATTAAATATCTAATTGCTGGGTTTATTAGCCTTGCCACGCTTGGTGGCGGCCTTTTTACAGGCTCAAAGATCTTTTCTAAGACAGATATAAAAACTGAAACGCAAATTGAATTCTCAGATTATAAAATTGAACTATCAGCCCAAACCGTTGAAACCTTAATTGAAACCGAGGACGGCCAAATTGAAACGATCCAAGCCCCAACAGTTGAGGCCATTGATGGCGGTAATATTAATTGTGAAAATGAGGGTGGTGAGTGTGGTATGGGTAAATATGTTTATGCCCCAACTGGCACACCATACGAGTTTAAAGATTATACGCTTGGCAAATGCTGGGATACAGATGATTTTCCGAGCGGCGCAAAGGCGCAATGCTGGGATCTAGGTGATTTATTCTGGCAAAATTACGCTGGGCGCAACCTCAGTACATGCGGAACTGGCGGCGCTAGTGGCGCATGGAACTGTAAAGAGTACAACGCTGGCAATGAGTTTGATCTAATTTATAATGCACAAGATTTACAGGTTGGTGACTGGGTTATTTTTCACAATGGCCGCTGGGGTCATGTTGGTATGGCCTTAGGTAGTTATAATAATGGATATGTAGCGCTTTTGGGTCAAAATCAGGGCGGCGCAACATGCCCTGAGGGTGGACAAGCCACGAATATTATCAATATATCTTTGGCCGACTTTAGCGGCGCATTTAGGCCTAAGAGTTACGAAAAGCCAAGCCCTGAACCTCAGCCAATGCCGATTAGCGGTTGCGACATTTGGAATGTACAAGAGGGCGACACAATGAGCGGTATCATGCTAAGTTGTGAAAATACTGTTGTATATGGTGAGGCAATGGATAATTACGCTAAATCTTGGTACTCACTTATTTATAAGCCAAACCAGTCTGTTTATGATGGTTGGCATTCTGAAACTGGTGTAGGTCTTTACGCTGGTGATGATATTGAACATCGAACAAAATAGTTATTCAATTATGATAGCCAATGAAACATTAATAGCAAATGACGGTTATGAGGTGTGCCTTTTTCCTCTTGATGTTTTGCATATGACACAAGACGAGGGCGGCGATTATTCTCACGAGGGTACTTATAATATTGACTTGGTTGGCACAACAGTTAATGCCCCACTTTATGCCCCTGTAACAATGATGGTGGTGGGTACATCTTTATCATACGAGGGCGGCAACAACGTTAAGTTTCAAAGCGTTAATAAGGTACACCTTGCTAATGGCAACTTAGACTATCTAACAATTGAGTTTTCTCACGATAATAACCCACCTGTTACGACTATTGGCCAAGTAGTAGCGCAAGGGCAACTCTGTTACCATACTGGCACATATGGATATGTTACAGGCGATCATGTACACACTTGCGCTGGTGAGGGTACTTATCAAGGTATTACTCAGCGGCCACCTCATGGCTGGTGGGACTTAACTAACCGTATACACTACTGGGACGCTTGTTATATTAATGACACGAGAGTTATAAACGATTATGGCCACCATTGGAAAATTTGGGACGAGCCGCCAGCACCGACAAGGGTAGTTAAGGATAAGTTTCCGTTTATTATTGCCAAGCACCATTGGTGGCGAACAAAAAATTTATACAGATAATAAAATAATTATTCTTTTTGGATAAATGTTTTATTATATAAGTATGAACGATAAAGAATTTTTGGACATCACAACATCAATTGAGGAAAAACTAGGCGACAACTCGGCAATTATTGCTGACGACTTAGGGCGAGCAATTACTGGTTTTGAGGCCATGAAAAAGGACATCAAAGACAAGGCCGCTGAAATTGATAGGTTGAAAAAGGACAAAGAAAAGTTGGTACTGGCCAACGGCAATTTATTAAAGCAAATTCCTGTTACGAGTGATGACGACTTTGAACAGGCTAGTGATGAAAGCAAACCGTCATATGAAAATTATAATTTTAAAAATGCTTTTGATGACAAAGGCAATTTTAAAATTAAATAAACTTAATAAAAGAAAGGACACACAATGCCAAGTTTGGGTCTTGTAGAAAGCCTAAATGCTATTCGTGAGATGAGTATCCACGATGGCAAAGCATATCATGAGTATGTGCCGATTATCACCGACACTACTGACATTGGCGCATTGGCTCAGCCAATTCTTAATTATGTCAATGTTCGTAACGACTTTATGAGCATGCTCATTAATAAGATCGTTGCAACTAAGTTTGAGGTTAAATACTTTAAAAACCCTTTGCAAATTCTTGAGGGCGATGAGTTGCCTCTAGGTTACGCAACTGAGGACGTCTATATTAATCCAGCCAAGGGGCGCCGCATGAATGTAGAGGACTTTGCTGGTCTTTTGCAAAAGTATGAGGCTGATGTTAAAGTACAGTACTTTAATATCAATATGGACTTACAGTATCCTGTAACGATCTCTTACACCCAGTTGAAAAAGGCCTTTACCTCTTGGGATAGCCTTGAACGCTTTATTGACGGCCTCTCGATGAGTTTGTACAATGGCGCCTATATCGACGAATATAGATTTACTAAGAATATCATCGGCGGTTCATATTTGAAAAACCAAGTTCAGTATGAGGTTGTCAGCGCTATCAGTTCCGAGGCAACGGCAAAGGCATTTGTCACTAAGGCTCGTGAACTTTATCTAAACATGCAAGCACCAAGCACCAAGTATAACGCTTGGGCAAAGGTTGGCGGCGCTGGTAAGCCTGTTACAACTTGGTCATTGCCTGAGGATATTGTTTTCGTTATCCGCAATGACATTATGAGTTACCTTGATGTTAATGTTATGGCAAGCGCCTTTAATATTAATAAGAGTGACTTGCTTGGCCGCATTATCACCGTTGACAACTTTAGCGCCTTTGATGATGACGGTACTGAGATCTTTGACGGTTCAGGTATTATTGGCTTTATCGGTGATAAGTCTTGGTTCCGTATCCAGCGCCAAGATATGTTTGTTGAGGAATTCCGTAACCCTAACAACCGCACCTATCAGATGTATTTGAACCTGATCAAGCAATACCAGTACAGCCTATTTGCAAATGGCGTTGTACTCTGTACGAGCGCACCAACGGTTGACGCAACCGCTGTTGAGGCTAAGCCTGATACTATCAGCGTTGCTGAGGGCGCAACGGCAAAATCTACTATCACGCTAACCCCATACACCAGCACCGCAACTATCACCGCAAGTTCAAGCGCTGAGGGTAAAGCAACCGTTGCTGTTTCTCAGGACGGTAAGACCCTCACCGTTACTGGTGTTGACGCTGGTAGCGCAACCATTACTGTAACCGCAACTAACTCAGACAATACTACAAAGACTGACACCATTGCTGTTACTGTTACTGAATAAAAGTAACAAATAGGGTAGGGGCAAAAATAAAATTGCCCCTATCTTTTGAGAAAGGTTTTTAAATGAGTTCAATTGCCCCTAACACCGAGATTATTTTAATTAAAGCGCCTATTGAGAGTGATAATTTAAATCATCTTAATTTTGCTAACAGGCAAGCCCAATTAAACTATTTTCAAAGTCTTCCTCACCTAACATACGAAAAATACACTTATGTTAGGCAAAACAGTAGCGTAACCATATCTGGTGACGCTGATACGATCATGCGTTATAACTACATGATGTATAAAAACACCTCATATGGTAACAAATGGATTTTTGCGTTTATTACAAATGTTACTTATCAGGGCAATGATGTTTGTACTGTTCAATTTAGGACTGATGTATTTAACACTTGGTATTTTGATATTACTTTTAAATATTGTTATATCGAGCGTGAACACACCAACAATGACGCAATTGGCGCTAATACCTTGAATGAGGAAATTGGCGAAAGTGAATTTGTTTGTAATGCTGGTACCGAGATACCTATCGTTGATAGACAAGATTATTATATTGCTGTTCAATGCTCGGACGCACCAGCAACCATTAAGAATTATTTACAGGGTACACAAAGGGTTTATGGCGGTGTTAGGTCTGGCGCTTGGATCTTTTTAGTTGAGGCCGTTGGCGCTGGTACTAACTCAAATTTTGATAACCTCATTAAGTGGTTTGACGCTGAGAATAAGACAAGCGCAATTATTGCCATGTATGTATGCCCAAAGGCTTTTGCACCTAATGCGGTAGTGGCCAGCCTAAGTGATGGCTCAAACGGCGCTGATATTTACGCTTTGCCAACCTCTTTGACCGCATACACTACTGATACCCGCACTATATCAATTAACACCACTTTGGACGGCTACACCCCACGCAATAACCGTTTATTCTGTTACCCGTTTAACTATATTAAACTCAGTAACCATGCTGGCAACGATACTGTATTAAGGTGGGAGGAATTTAAAACCGCCAACCATGACGCCACTTTTATAACCCACGCTATACCAAATCAGGGCATTGATAGCCGCATTATACCTAAGTACTACAAATATAATTCTGAGAATATACACGCATTTTATGATTATGGTCTAACAGGCGGCAAAATGCCTCTTATATCTTGGCAAAGTGATTATTATCTAAACTGGCAAGCAACCAACGGTGTAAACATTGCCGACAATACAGTTAAATATGTTCAGGATACCGCCAAAAATAATGTTGGTAGTGACTTAGGCGCTTTTGATTATGATAAGACAACTGACCCTAATTATATGACTGGTAAGGCCTTAGGACTTGCCCAAACTGGCATGGCCATTGCCTCAAGCGCTGGACAATTTGTTAAATCAATTATGAGCGATATTAGCGGCGCTGGTTATAAGGCTTATATGACCCCTGACACCATCAAGGGTTGTGCAAATATTGGCGATCTAAACTTTGCTGACACCATGGCAACCTTTAGTGTACAAAAGATGAGCATTAAAGCCGAGATGGCTAAAATTGTTGATGACTACTTTGATAGGTTTGGTTATAAGTGTCTTAGAGATAAATTGCCTAATATCAATGGCCGCCGCAACTGGAATTATGTGAAAACCAAGGTGTGCAACATTGAGGGCGATATACCTCAGGTTGATATGCAAGAATTGAAAAATATATTTAATAACGGTGTAACTATTTGGCATAACCCTCAAACCTTTTTAGACTACACGCAAAATAACGCTATAATTTAAATAGAAAGGACACAATGAAAGGGCGCAACAAATTTGCCAAATTAAGAACAAACCTAGATGACAATTTAATTGTTAACGATCTAACATTTATTGATTATCTAAACCGTTTTAAACAAATTGCCATGAGCCGTTTTGTTTGGGAAAACTTGCCAAGCGGAATGGACGCAAGGTTTATTGAACAAACTCTTTATTATGACGGTAAAGCGTCATTTTTGTACGATAAAGAGAAAGGCTTTATTAACCTAAGGGCGAGTAGTAGCGGCAACCTCAATATTTATGGATTGCCGACTAAACTTAACTGTTTCTCTTATGAATTCTCACGCATGCGCAATGTATATTTTGGCGGCGAGGGGTCTGAAAAGGGGCGAGATGAGCAAGGTTGTATTTTGGTCTTGAATAACTGGGACGCTGTACCAACCGCCGACACTATCGAATTATATGCTTATCGTCTTTACGAGGCTCAGCGCTCTTGCGATACGAATATTAAGCAACAAAAATATCCTGTTTTGATCGTTACTGATGAAAATCAGCGCTTAACCATGCAAAACCTTTACAAAAAAGTTGAGGCAAATGAGCCTGTTATCTTTGGTGATAGCAAGTTGAACGATCTAAGCAAGGTTAAAACCTTTAACACCCAAGCGCCTTTTGTTGCTGATAAACTACAAGACTACATTAAAATCATTTGGAATGACTGTTTGACATTCTTGGGTGTGTCTAACCTCAATGAGAAAAAAGAGAGGCTTATCACAACCGAGGCCAACACTAATAACGAGGTTATTAACCTAAATTTGCAAGCAAGTTTGGCCGTTAGGCAAGAGGCATGCCGCCTATTTAATGAAAAATACGATCAAAATATCAACGTTAAGTTGCGCTCAGACTTGTATAATATTATTAAGGAACAGGAAAGCATTGTTAGAGATTATGACTTTAATGATGAGGCGACAACAGATTTAGGCGAGGGAGTATAAAATGGCAAGTTTCACAACTGAACTTAGGGCATTGGTGTATACCTTTGGTGATGAGGTTGTCAGTTGGTTTTCCTCTTATGACTTACATGACTATTTGAGCAATGAGCAAATTAATGCTTTAACGCAATTTGGTTTCTCAAAAGAAAAATTGGCTAAGAAAATCATTAACCACTATTTATATCGTGAAATTGGTTTTGAAACACCAGCCTATTTTGCACATAAAGCACAAGTCTTTATGGCCGAGATTATGGACGAGAAAGCCCCACTCTTGTATGCCAAGACACAATTAGTTAACCCTATTTATGACACAAATATAACTGAAAGTTTTGACGGCCTCAGTTCAAGCACCTCTGAGAATGTTAACACCAATGAGGGTAGTGGCCTAACGGTTAACCAAAACACACCGCAAGGCCAAATTAATAAGGAAACCATTTTAAATGGTACTTATGCCAGTAGCACCTCAGCCAATGAGGGTGAGAGTAAAAACACCGATAAGGGCAATTCTCAGGGCAACCAAAAATATACTAAGACGATCCAAGGAAACCAAAAGAAAAGCCCTATCGAGATGATGGCCGACTATCAGAAATATGCAACGGCCATTGAAAAGGAAATCATTGACAGGGCTGGTTGCCTATTTATGAATGTTTATAACCGAGAGGCATTTTAATTAAAGGAAAGGAAAAACATGATCACAAAATTAAGTTTGAACATGCCGCCAAACTCAATTTTTCAGCCTGTAACATCTGATTACAGGAACAACATTACCTTTACTGAGTTTTTACTGGGTGTACTCAAAAAACTCAATGAGGTTATTATTGAAACTAATGCCAATAGTGAATATATCAAGGACTTTGACGAAAAATATCAAACACTTTTGGCCGAGTTTAATGAGTTGAGGGCTGAATTTGACGGCCTCAAAGATGAAATTTTAACCGATGTACAAGCCCAATTGGACGCATTTAAACAGACTGTTGAGGACGAAATTGGCGTTGCTGTTGCTTATTTAAAGGCTTACTCGGACGCTAATGACGCTATTTTAAATCAGCGCATTGATGAGATTGTACTTGGTGATATTGAGGTTATTGACCCAACAACAGGCATTTTAAGCCCATTGCAAGATGTTATTAACAACATTGCTGGTACTGGTAGGGACGCATTGACGGCCACCGAGTATGATGGGCTTGAACTCACCGCCACCACTTATGACGGTTATGATATATCGGCTTATGATTATGATTATCATGGCAAAGCAATTTTAACGGCTTAAAAGAAAGGAAAAAGAGAAAATGAGCCACACAAATAGTACTACTAATTATTCTCTACCACAATTTGTTGGTACTGATAAGCCATCATGGTTGACTGATATTAACGGCGCATTTAGCGCTATTGACACCAACCTTAAAAGCGCCTCTGACAACGCAACCACCGCTGGAGCGGCGGCAACCACCGCTAACACCAACATTGGTACGTTGGCCAACCTTGCTACAACTGAAAAATCAAACCTTGTAGGCGCAATTAATGAGGTTAACACCGCCGCTAGTACCGTAAGCGGTGTAGCAAATGGCGCTGTTGCAACGGCAAATCAGGCCAGCAACAAGGTTAACGGCCTTGAGGCATACCTTGATTTAGTGACATTTACGACCCCAACAGTTAATGGTAACAATGTAACCTTTGAAAAACGTGCAATCTCTTGTGCAAGTAATTTGAATGGCACAATGGGCAAGGTTTATGGCGAAATTCGTTTAACCACAAATATTAATGGCAACTGTACAATTTCATTTGCAAGCCCACTCAGGCCAACTGAGGCAATTACTATTAGTGGTGGTATGATGGGCTATTGGGACGCTGGTAGTGATAAATGGGTACCAGCGGGTTTGATGTCATTTGATCTTGCTGTTGATGGTACTGTTTCGTTTGTTATTGATGGATCAGCAAACCGCCGTTATCGTGTTTTCTTTATGAACTCGGTGATCTTTGCACAAAACTTTGGTGATGTGCCAGTACCAGAATAATTAAATTATTCTTTTATGCCGCCCCTCAGGCGGCTTTTTTGTGTTGAGTAATATATTTAATGGTTTTGAGAACGTGAGGCTGT
>Ga0326514_10001440_pt1 | contig 15531 bp, 37 predicted proteins | sample 3_2548_0518_D_FD_203653 | JGI IMG/M metagenome (GOLD analysis project Ga0326514, IMG submission 203653) | Bovine rumen microbial communities from UC Davis, California, United States - 3_2548_0518 | ecosystem: Host-associated > Mammals > Digestive system > Stomach > Rumen | place: USA...
ATTCGCAAACAAGTCTATGTACACCATGATTATCAATAATGCACAGAAAATCGGTAATAAGTATTTTGCATTCATTCCAATGGAAATGCTTGATTTCGATATGTCCTATCAGAGAATCGGTCTTGTGAAAGATTCCAAGGTTAGGAAATTGATTCGACTTTGGGAAGAAAACCTGTGTGATGCTATTCAGGTATCTCCTCATCCTGAAGAAGGAAAGTTCTATGTAACTAATGGTTATCATAGAACACAGGCAGGAAAGGAACTGGGAAAAGAGGGAATGACCTGTGAAATCTTCATGAATCTTGCTTCACTTGATCCTGAAGTAAGACGTCTTGCGGAAGCGAAATTGTTTGCAAAACAGAGCGATGCAGTCGAACGCCTGACCGCTGTTCAGAAGCATAGTGCTAATATCATTCTGGGTACAAAGGAAAATGTCTTGTTACACGAACTGTGTAAAAAATACCATGTAAATGAAAAGCCCATCGGAGTTGGTGGAAGAGCCGTATTTCATAATACTGTGACAGCAATGTCTACAGCCCTGAAAATTGCAAAGAAAGATGTCAATTACCTGAATGATGTCTTTGATATTGTGTGTTCGGCAGGATGGAACAACGGAACAAATGGATTTTCCGATAATGTCCTGTACTGCCTTGAATGGATTTTGGAATATCACCCCGATAGTGTAAAAGAAATTAAAGAAACCCTGATTAAATATTTTAGGGGTGTTGATCCTGATATTATTCAGGCAAAAGGAATTGCAAAATATCCTATGAGACACAAAAGTGTTGCGATGACTCTTGAGGTTGAAGATCATCTGCATGAAGTACTGGGTATTCCCTATACTTATACAGAACTTACATTGGCAAAACTGAAAACTGAATAGAATTGCATAAGTTCGTGTATAACGCATACAATCCATAAGAGAAAATTAAATGGATTGTATGCGTTAATATAAAACATCTATTATTTTATCGGGCTAAAAGCCCAGAAAGGAGCCTAATATGGCAATGTTTAATCCTGCAATCGTTTCTCCCGCAACTATTGACATGGCACCTATCTATGAAATGTATGACGGAATGCCTGAAGTCTGTAACGTTATTGTTCACGAAGCTAAAGGTGGACTCTTTGCAGACCATATGTGGTCTCGTAATCCTTGGGATAATCGTACACTCCCGTGGGAAGGTGTAGGTCAGGACGTTTCTCATTGTCTGACAACGGAAGAGGTCGCTCGTCTTGCAAAAATCGACTTTCCGATTATCAGAACAGGAGGCGCGGTTCCTTGTACTTTATCTAACGGAATTGTAATTTATCCTGACATGCCTAACTTCTCATCTTTTTTGAGAGTTGGCGATTATGATCCTGACACAAAAACGCTACACTGCTACTTTATCGGTTACGGAAGTGCTTCTATGACACCGATTGAAAATCATGACATGCTGGCACTTGCCGATCTGCTTCATCAGATGGGCTTTCGTTATGTTAACGCAGGTATGTTTGACCAAGGTAAAGTCACTTTTATGACTATGCTTTGGGAAGACAACTGTGTAGTTGCAGAAACGAAAATCGATTACTATGTGGTAATTGTCAATTCATTTGACGGAAGCAAACCCTTCGGTGTGTATATTACACCTGTTTGCCCGACATGCAAAAACACACTTGCTCTTGCAATCCGCAAGGCAGTTCGATTCTGGAAAGTCAGACATACAAGAAACGCTCCGTTCCGTGTAGAAGCAATTCGACAGGGATTGGAAATGCTTAACTTTTATCGTCAAGGATTGGAGTCACACATTAACAAGGCAAAATTAATCACTATGGACAGAGATGCTGTTCGAGGGTTTGTTAATGCTTTGTTTCCTATTAACGAAGGAATGACACAGCGTGTGATTGCCAACATGGAGCGTCAGAGAAGCGAAATGCTTATGAGATACGATGCTCCAGACTTGATTGATATGGAGCCGAGTGTCTGGAGAACTGAGTGTATGCTGACAGATTATTATAGTGCTAATCATGTAGAACCCCTCAAGCATACTCAGGGATATCGTGCAAACCAGTTCAAGAAAAACCTTGACGGAAATGCAGACCTGAATAAGGCAACGGAAATCCTGAATAGCAGGTATGACATCTATTAAGTGAAACCAATGTCCACTATTATTAACCAATGCCTACGTTATGTTAATAATAGTGGACATTTAACTTTTTAACGAAAGAGAGGGAACTAATTATGGCATTTAAAGTTTATTCTGATGAAGCAATTAAAAACCGTGTCAACAATATGATTCAGAAAAGAAACGAATTTCTGAAACATGTTCATGATTGCCACGTTTTCGTAGGAGACGGAAACGGTAAAACAGGTACAAATTGCCGTACAGTATCTCTTATTCCTGTGGCAGATTGCCCTTGCTATTGCCCCGGTTGCTACGACATTCAAAATGTTTGTTGGCGTCCTCAGGTACAAGAGAAACGAGCAATGAACAGCGCTATTCATAAGGCTGATCCTGAAAGATACTGGTATGAAATCAATATGCGTATCAAGGCAGATTATATTAGAGAACTTCGCCTTAATGAAGGTGGTGATCTTACGGATGATGATTTCATCTTTATCCAGAATGTCGCAAAAGAGAATCCTGTTTGTGATATTATGTACTTTACAAAAAATGATAAAGGACAGGCAAATTATATTTATAAATATGGTCTTGGACAAATTTATAAAAATCTGCATCCTCTTCTTTCTGCATGGAAGGGAAGAGAACTGTTTAATCCTTATAACCTTCCTGAATCACATATTATGTTTCCTGATGGAAGCTGTACATTAGCTGATTTCACTCGCTGCTATCATTGCAGTGACGATTGTTCTGGATGCCACTATCATAAAGACTGTGGTGATAAACAGAATAGCGGATGTTGGGGACTCGAAGCAGGAGATAAGGTATTGCTTAATGCACATTAACAGAAAGAGGTAATTAAATGGACAATACAAAAATCTTTGAAGCTATCGATCTTGTGTGTCTCAATTGTGTAGAAGACACACTTACAGATAACTCGTGTTGTGAGAATTGTCCCGTAAGGAAAACAGTAGACTTTTTAAATAAAAAGAAAAAGAAGTTTGATCCATGTGTGACAAGCTCGACTGCAACAGAAATTAAATCGGGTAATCATTATACATTATATAGTGATTACAGCAATTATGCTAAATTTAATTATTCAACAGTTGTTATCGAAAGACAGGCAACTCTTAAAGAGGCAGACGAAGAAATACAGCCACTTTACCTGTGTAAAACAGAGAGCGGTTCGACCATCTGGGCTTATCCAGATGAATTATATGACATACAATAATTAAATATCGACCACAGAAACGTTCACAGAATACTCACAATCTGTTGAACGCTTCTGTGGTATAATAAATGAAGTGGCAAACAAAAATTAAATAAAAGAAAGGAGCAAACGCAAATGAAACCCGTATTTACCAAAGAAGGAAAAGAGACTGTTAAAAACTTCATCATGAATCTTCTTGCACTCCAGAAAGAAGTAGTTGATGCTAATAAGGGAATTATTGGTGATACAGAAATTCCTACGGAAAACGATATTCTTCAGGACATTCTTTTCTTTGAAGATGATTTTGAAAATGGTGTTTGGTATCCAGTTGTCGAAGACAGTGATTATGGAGAATGGTTGTTTCTTAGATTATATGAAGATTATTTCTGGGAATAAGAAAGGAGCAAAAACAAATGATTCTTAATTTTAGCGCTGTGAATCTCAATCACAATCCTGAAGGAATTGCGTTTAATACAGAAAACAAAAAATTCACCCATAATAAAGAAATATGGGAAAAGGAAGAAACAATTCCACTTAGCTTATCTTATTTATGCCAAATAACAAGGACGGTTATAAGAAGTGGATATGACTATACGGATGATATTGATATTTTTTATATGATATAAAAAAGTGAGGAAGAAGAATGATTCTGAGATTTAAAACTCCCAATGCTAAAGCAGGAAGTCACAGATATGACTGTGTGGCATTCAACACAGAAACGGAACTTTATTGCAGTCAGGATTGGGTCAAGACTGATCCGAACACTGAATGCAAACTGGTCACAGATAAAGACCAGATAATGAAAATCATTCAGGAATGCGATTTCAATGGATACGGAGAAGCATATAACCGTGATGAATTTTTCGGAATTGAAAAAAGAGAAATAGAAGACCTGCCGTTTTGTTAAAAGAAAGGAGTAGCCATGGAAAAAATTATTGTAACTAACATCGAATGGGATACTGATGGAGAAGACATTCCTGAACTTCCTACAGAAGTTTCACTTGACAGATGGACAGATGACGAAGAAGAGATTCTGGATTGTATAGCTGATATGTTGTTTGACATGTATAAATTTTGTGTAATCAATTTTGATATTCATTACGGAAAGGAAGAAAAGAAATGAAGAATTTAATTACACTTACAATTAAACTTACTCCTTCTGAGGCGAACACTTTGTGTAGTGTGCTCGCAAAGGGAATTGACTATTACACCTATTATCAGGATACGGAAACGGTTAATCCCTTGTGGCTGTGGGGAGTCATGCAGGACTTGAGCACCGCTATGTATGAACAGAATACGAGAGGGGATGAGTGATGCCTGACGAATTAGAAAAAGCAAGCGAAATCGTGTGTAAATATTGTCCTTATCCTTATGGAGAGTGGGCATACTGTGCATATTGCGTAATAGAACAGATTAAAAGATATATTGCCGAAGAAGAGGAAAATGAATAATGATTAGTAGTACAAAAATGAGTGGAATTTTCCTGTATTCTGATAATAATAAAATGGGTATCTTTATTTCACCCACTTATCCTTTGACACAAAAGAAGGAAAAAGAAATTTATGACATAGCTACTAAGGCATACGAAGATTGGATGTGTGGTGAGAATGAGTCGGAAGACTGGGCAATTGGTGATTGGATAATGAAGCAGTTAGCAGTTGCAGGATACGAAAAGGAAGAGGATTATTATATGTTCTTCGACAGTGATTGGGATTAAAAAGGAGACACACAATGATTAAAAGATACATGAAGGAATATGGAAATGACATTTTGAGAAGAAAAAAGGAAATGTCTTATTCCAAAGACGAACTGGCAAGAATGAAAACAAGAATTGATAAAATTATAAAGTTATATGATAGAGGCTATCTTACCGCAACAGAAACAATGAGAGCACTTGTCGATATCGACAATGATTATTGAAAGGGGTATACAAATGAAAAAAATTATGATGTTAGTACTTGTAGTTTTGATAATTTCTGTGACAATTCCTGTTACCACACAAGCAAAAACATCTGCACAGACACGAGTCACGCAGACAGAAAAGAAAATTAAAAAGAGGTTTAAAAGAGTTAAGATAGTTACTCGAACTAAACATAACTTTAATAAAATATGGAAACAAACCGCTCATCGAAAAGGCAAAGGGTATTACATTGTTGAGAAATTTCAGGGAACTGCCTTGAATAAGTATATCGGTAGAGATCCCAACGGATACTGCACTTCTTACAAATATGTAAAAGGCGTGCGTAAGGGAAGTAAAGTAATTACTTATCTTGTGTATTGCAGACATTGTAACGAACCCGATGATATCATTGCACGATATGATGTTGTGATTAAATATTAATAAAAGAAAAGGAGAATTAAAATGAAATACTTTAAAGCTACAATTCAGGAAATCCGTACAAAGGAAGTCTTTTTTGAAGTGCCCGACAACGCAGATCATACAGTTGCTGAAGCGCAGTATGATGCCGCAATTTTTGGAGACCTGCCGACAGAAGAATGTGACAAAGTTATTTTCACAGATTTGGACAGGGGTGTTGAATATCAAGCACGTCTTGTTCGAATGGAAGAAGCCGACATGGAAAAGGAAGAGGAATATGCAAATAGATATTGTGAATTTCCTGAGTGTGTGTTCTGGAATGAGGAAGACAATTGTCTGACAAGCGGACATTTTGAGGGATAAATAAAATGTTTAAAACAAAATATATTATTAAAGACATTGAAAACAATCTCATCTTTGGAAGTGGTTTTATTCATACTCTTACCTATGATTTAGGTGACAAAAGTTATCTCCGTATTATTGCAAAAGAGGAAACAATTGACTTCAAATACCTTGCAAATGAGACAATTGAGGTAATTAAAATTTCAGTACCTTATGAAATGTTTTGGGAATTTTCAGTGGCAACAGAAGTAATTACTTCTGTAATAAAAACAATTTCTAAAGTAGGCGAACTTGGAAGAAAACAGTTTTGTGAATAGAAAGGAATAAATAAATGTCAAAAGAATATTATGTAACCGTTAAAATTTCTGGAGAATATATTGCAAAAGTCAAAGCTACATCTTTTGAAGAAGCAAAAGAAAAAGCAATTGGTGCATATTATGATGCTGATTTTGGCGATTTAACAGATATTAATGCTGATGAAGTATATTCTGCATGGACGGAAGATAGAGATTTTGAAGAATATTATTATTAATTATAGAAAGGAGAACAATAATGAGAGCAAAGAAAGATTATGTAAAAGGATTTTATTATCTGGAATTTGTTAAAAACGAAAACGGAAAATCATTATGGGATTTATTGTTTGTTAATTCACTTACTGGTAATCCCACAGGGAGTGATAAGATGAATATCAGTTTAACTCTTGAAAAGAAAATCACTTGTGCTCAATTGAAAGATGCAATCAAAAAACATAAAATTACTCGTGCCATTTGGTATGGACGTGATGATTATGTAACTCCAAAGGAAGTTAAAAGCGGACATTGGATGGGTATTTTAGTGGTTGGATAAAAGAGAGGGAAATAAAATGACAGAACTTGAAAGAATCCTGAAACCCCTTATGGAAATTGCGGATGACGAAACATTCTGCACAGAAGAATATGACGCTATTAAAGATTATATTGAAGAAAAAGAATTCATGGGCGTCACATCTGATGATTGGCAGGAAATTGCAGCCCGTGGTTATGATGTAGGTTGGATGATCGAATGTTACGTTCCTTATCTGCCAAAGGAAAAGAAATTAAATATGGCAAGACAGGTATGGAATGAACTTGCTGATGTGCCTACGGCAGAAGATGAATATGATTTGTTCATTGATACAGACTTCAGATGTTGGGGCAAAGGAACATCAGTAGAAGGAATATGGCTAGACATTGAGCATTGGTTTGGTGTGAGTATCACAGTTGATCTAATGAGAATTGGATGAAAGAGAGGTAAATGAAATGAGCGACTTTACGGAAACACTTACAAAAATTGAAACAATCGGAAATACACATGAACGTGTAGACGTAAGCAACTTCTATGTAAGCAATCACCTGAGAGAAAATGATTGTTGTGTTCCTTCAGAGGATTGGAAAATGATTCTGTACTATGATTTTGATCCTTGGTGTTTGATTGACGATATTACAGAACACTGGACACCAGAACTGAAACGAAAAGTATCTAAGATTTGGTGGGAAGAATTTAAAAAGATAAACATAGATGATTATGGTCAGACAACAGAACCATTTATGTTTTGGTCTGAAGGAACTGATCAATTCGATATTATGGAAGCTTTTAAAGACTTCTTTGATATTGATGTGATAGAAGACAAAGATTTTATGGGTATGATTGGGTTTGCTAACGGAAAATATTTAGTAAATGCATTTAAGAGAAAACAGGAGGAGAACAAAATGAAGGAAGAAACAACAATCTATTTTGCCAATGGAGATAAAGCAATTATTCATCGTTATGGAATCAATGATTATTCTATTTATTTTGAAGATGTGGATAGTTCTGTGCGTGGTACATTCCTTGATGTTATAAACGAAATTAAAGCAAAAGAAAAATATATTGAAACTAAGACAACAAATAAAAAAGATCTGACGTCTGATAAGTTGTTTGATGAAGAGAATTGCCCAATGATATCTTGTGGTGAATATCTTAATTTTTGGACAACAGAAGCAGATTACGATGTGTTTATCATTTTTCATGAACTTCAGACTAATCAGCATGAAGAAGTTTGTGAAAAGGTTGTACATCAGATTATGAGTCATAGAAAGATAAATGATACAAAAGAAAAATTATCAAAAAGAATTCAGGATGCGCTTTGGGCGCTTGTAGATTGGGAAGAAAATGAGCCTTGTGTATTCATTACTCATGTGAAAGGAGATGATAATTAAACATGGCAATTCTTACAAAACACGCATCAATGCGAATGTCACAACGATGTGGCATCCAAAAGAAAACACAAGCTAAAGTAGTGCGCCGTGCATGGAGACACGGACTTACGCACAGTGAATCATCTGTTGATCCAAACTTGAAGCGTTGGATTGATGGTTTATATCTCTCGCAACGTAAACCAAATAAGATACTGCTTTATGGAAATGGGGCGTATCTATTCAAGGATGATATATTGATTACTGTAATACACATTCCTGAGAGTCTTCAGGATAGTGTAAATCGGCTGAGAAAAGAAAAAGGATTTAGATTGAATAAATAACAAAGAAAGGAAAATTAAATGAAAGCATATAAACTTCTTAGAATACTGAAATCTGACGGAAAACTTCATCCTCTGTTCATTAACAAATCCGTGCCCACTCCAATCGGAATATGGATGGATGCAGAGTGTCATCCCACCAAGGGATTTGCCGTTCGTTGTGGATGGCATTGTTGCTTCACACCGCTTGCTCCACATCTTAAAACAGAACTCTCTAATGGAGAGAAACGAGTTTGGGTTGAATGTGAGGTCGAAGATTGGGAATCTTATGACAGACCCGAAAGTCAGGGTGGCGCATGGATTCTGGCACAGCGTATGAAAATTAATCGAATCCTTACAATGGAAGAGGTTAATGAAATTCTTAAAGAAAAAGAGGTGGCGTAAATGGAATTAATTAACTACGATTTTCGACAGCCTTATGAAGACTTCGGGAATGCAATTATTGTTAGAGCCTGTGATGATTATGTAGATGCTCTAAAGGAATTAAAAAAACCCAAACCGAGTGATCCCAAAAAAGAAAAAGCTTGGGTCGCTAAACAATGCAATGCGCTTCAAGAGATACGGAATATTAATCGTTTCTTTAGAAGTAGATTATATTCGTTTATTACAGAAGTCGATCCTGATTATATTATTCAGAGATTGATTGAAGAACATGCAACAAAAGAAATTATTGAAAAGGTAAATAATACACCATTTGAAGTAGAAAGGATTTAATTATGACAAACGAACTTATGAGCATTTGGAAACATGTAGATCGCATCGGGGATAATTATCTTGCAGACAGAATTGAAGCGTCACTACTTGACGACTATCTCATGGAAACAAAATTCATAATTCCTGAAGAGGACTGGTACGAAATCCAGACCAGAGGATATGATATTGAAATGATGCGTCATGATGCTGATGAAGAGCATCCAGAATGGAGAGATGAAATTGAAGACGCACTTGATGAAGCTCAAGATGAAGAGGGGTTCTTGGCAGTGTTCTTCAGGGGTTTTGAAATTGGTACAAGTGGTGCTGAAGTTGAAGAGATGACATGGAATTGGTAAGGAGAAAGCAAAATGATGAATTTATTTATTGTAACTTATGAAGGAGATTTTACACAATTTATTATTAATGCTACTGATCATGACAATCCTGAACAGTATGCAATTCAGCGTGCAATGAAAGTTAATCTACTTCCTGATTTGGGGACGTTCAATGAAGAGGATATAGAAGAAGCTAAAGATTCCTCTATGTATGAACTTACAAAAGTTGATATGCAAACTCTTGCAAATAAAATTAGAGGAAATGCAATAGACGGTGTATATGGTGGTTTGTTTGGTGATACAATTGTAATTCATAATTAAAGGAGATTAAAAATGACTAAATTTCTTACAAGGGAACAGGCAATTGATACATTAATATGTGACGATATCTTTTATGAATCAGATATTGGGACTCCCGCAATGGAGTTCTATATTAAGAATCTAATGGAAAACACAGATAGTATATTTGACATTGATTGTTATGCTCATTTAAATACTCTGTTTGGCTACGATATCGGTTTTAATAATGCCATGAATATTGATATGTGGCTTTATAATCCTGATTTAAACGAAATGGATATGGAATTATGCACGCTTGAAATAACATATAAAGATAAAGAGTTAATTGAAAGATGTTGTACACAATGCGGTCTTAACTTGTCGTTTGACAAGTGGAGAACAACAGATTTTGATGTATATGAATATTTTAATTAAAGGAGAGAAAAAAATGAAGATGACAAGGGAACAGGCAATTGAGACCCTCGTAGATTTCTGGGGCTATTTTAATCGTGATAAAATCGGAACCCCCGCAATGGAATTCTGGATTAAAGACCTGATGGAAACAGATGCAGGATGCGAGTGTTATTCAGAGATTCATAGACACGCATGGCTGAACACTTTGTTTGGTTATGACATTGGTTATTATAACGCAATGTTAATTGATCATTGGTTGTGGGGCAGCGAGATTGAACCCGGTGTATATCGGGATATGGAAACATTTGATATGGACGCTAAGGATAAACCCATTCTTGAGCAATGTGTTAAAGAACTGGGGCTTAACTTGACATTTGACAAGTGGGCAACGGAAGAACCTGATGTATATCGGTATGAATTTTAATTAAAGGAGAGAATCAAATGAAAAACGAAAAACATCTTCCTGTAAAACTTATTCCTGTAACCATCTACTGTGATTCTACTGAATTATTTAGCGAAGCAGAATGCAACACTGACAATCTTACAGATATGCTTTTTCCCGGCTGGATTGTAAACGAGTGGTACAAGGAAAACGAAAGAGTTTTTGCTTCTGAATGCGAAGCCGAGGGATATGAGGCCAATCCCTATAATTGGTATACAGAGGTGTTTACAGCAGATGATACGATTGGATTATATGATTTTGCTGTAACAAAAGGATATGATCCCGTTTTTGAAATTCCTGATAACACGCAAAATGCTGTTGTATATGAGAACTTGGAATACGATACAGTAGTTGCATTTACAGGGACAACAATGGAATGCCGTAAATGGGCACGAGCAAATGATTGGAAATTAACAATTGGTCATGGTAATACAGAAGTCGATTTGGATATGCTGTTTCATTAATTAGAAGGGAGATAATTAAAATGACCTACAAAGAAATCACTAAGAAAGACGTTGATGCTCTGACACTGAAAGAACAGAAGATTCGGATTGATACAGAAACGCTTTACTATAGAGATAAAGTAGAGCAATTAAGGGAACAGGGAATTGAAGATTATAAAATTGGTGCTTATCTTCACGACCTTTACCATGAATACGTTATCTTTGATGATGTTGAGTTGGCTAATGCATATGGTATTTCCGATGATGATTGGGAAAAGGCACTTGATTATTATTGGAATGATATGTTTGAAGAGAATCCATTAATGGACTAAATAGGAGGGAGATAAAAAAATGAACAAATTTGAAAAGATGTACGAAGGTTCCTACTACACAATCATCGGTTGTGGCGGTGATTTGGAAGAATGGAAAGACGGATATAATAAATTACTTAACGGACGTGGGATTGGTACTCCTACAGAATGGATTCATTTCACAGGAAAAGAAATGAATGAGGAATACGATTTAGAGGAAGATGTTGCGTACCCTGATGATCTTAACTTCTTAGCTTTTAGCCTTGAAGGTTTGGATATTGGAAAGCTTGCAATGTTTAAGTTACAAGCAGGAGATAGATGGTTCGATGATATTGTAGACAACAATAAAAGCAGACAGGGGGAAATGTAAATGGCATATAATTATCCTACAGCTGAAGGAATTAAGTTCGCAATGGGAAAAGGTTGGTCAAGAGAACAGGCAAAACGTGGCTTTGAGATTTTTGATTTTGATGGACTTGGTATTTTAGAGATTGAAGCTATTGGCGATTGTTATCCTGATGGGGATTATGATGATGAAGCCGCTGCAAGGGAAGCAGAAAGAACTGGTTACTGCAAAATCATTCCTGCTGAAGAGATTCCTGAAACATTTATTTTAAATGATTATCCTCGTAATTATTACGGTTGGGTAGATACACCTGAAAACAGAAAAAAGATTAAAGAAAATAGTGATTATTATGCTAAACAGGAGAAAAAACAAATGATTAATTTTGATCCTAAGATTAGTGGTGTGCGAGTTACAGGAAGTGAAATTGATGAAGTATTGAAGAATCGTGTGTTTGATTCTCAGTTTATAACTTTGAATTCTATTCAGGAAAAGATCCATCGTCAGGAATCAATGAATTGGATTCTTGATACGCTTCGCTTCACCAAAAGTGCGGATGGGAAAAATTGGTTTGCAACAATTAGTTGGGATTCAATTGCAGGATTAACTGTAATGGAAAAATATCCTGAAGTAGAGAAACAATTTATTGAATACTTTGGTGAAAATTGGATGGAACATTATATCAGATTCAATCATTAATTAAAGGAGAAAAAAATAATGAGATATTTTCAGCAGTACAAAGAGCCTAATGCAACAGAGTTTGAAATCACAAAGGAAGAAGCAAAACATATATTAGAAGGTAATTGGAAACAGGAAATGTTGGAAGATATATTTGAAAATGATAAAAGTTTTCGTTTATTTACCATGTTCTCTGTTATTTGGACAATGGATGAAAAAGGGTTAGTCCCAGTTCCGGGGTTTTATGGTGTATGTGAATAATTAAAAGGAGAAAATAATATGATTAAAAAAGAATACAAGAAAATCTGCAAGCGTTTTGATGATGTAATGTGGGATATTGGTTGTGAGTATCTTGCGCTGTCTGACGGAAAAAGCGAAGTCTTTTCTGATCGGCGCTATTATAATGTCGAGAAGGGAGTTACATTACAGTGGATGCATGATGAAGCCGATTATTGGCTTAGTTGTTACTATGAACCCGGACATTGCCGTTGTGATGACAAACATGACGGAAAAGAGGGATATAAAATCTGGCTTTCAGAAACAGGGAAATTGAAAAGACTTATTAAAGCCATAGAGAAATTTGGAAATCTTGAAGTTTGTGTTGAAGAAAAGGAGAATTAAAATGAACGTCACGACTATTACAGAAATGATGAAAGAACATTATGATGAAATTATTAAAGCAATGAAACGTGTATATGAGGATTCGTTTCATATTCCTCACTGCGTTTATTGCGTAGATATGGATACAGAAAATGGAACAATTGTAATTCATGTTTGTTCTGATTATAATTCTTGGATGGAAGGTTATTATAGAGTGTGGACACGTAACAACGAAAACTGGGATATTTTTCTTTATGATCGTAGACCTTGGGAACAGATTTACAAGGAAAGCGTTGAACCATTACTTAGTAAAGAAGAAAAAAGAAAAGTCGATTTGTTCATTACTAAATATCAGGCAAATAATCCTGATGATGAAGATTTATATTGGACATATTGTGAAGCTATTGATTATGTAGAAGATAAATATCCTGAATGTTGGAATGAATTTAGAAATAAAGCAATAAAAAATATAATCGATTGTACAGAAGAAGAATATTTCACAGATATTCTTGATGAGCGGATCAGAGATAATGAACAGTATGAAGAAATGTGGGGTGATGAAGAATGAATATTAAATTGATCGAATTTGAAATGAATACATGTATAAAAGAAAATGAAATTTTTGTTGTACTGTATGATGAAACTTTTATTTCAGAAGAAGAAGTAAATGCTCTTATCTATAGTTCTGCAATAAGCTTATATGATTATCAGTTACCGACATATCTTAGCTGTGTATTTATGACAAAAGAAACCTATAATAATGTATTTAAAAGTTTGAAAGGGAGAGTGTAAGAATGAAAAAATATAATTATGTTATCTATCAGGCAAAAGTTGAAGCACCTTTTACATTCCTTGGTTGGGAACTGGCTTGTAAACATACCGATTGGTCGTTTGTTCCTTATCGTTCTGTATGGAACGGAACGGAAGAAGCTGCTGATAATATGGATCTGGTCAATTATCTTTGGGAAGTGTTTAATGAAAAACATCCCGTTGGATACAGAGCACGTTCTTTAAGCGTAAGTGATGTTATTAGAGTTGAAGATACAGAAAAAGATACTATTAAATATTATTATTGTGACAGTTTTGGATGGAAAGACATCACAAGCAAAATTGAAGAAAGGTGAGTGCAGAAATGAAAGAAATGATTAATAAAAATGATATGTGGGTATATGAATTTGAGGGTGGTGATTGCGGAATCGTGATTGCCGAAACATATGGAAATGCACTTGATGAATTGAAAAAAATGTATTTACAAGTAGATGAACGGCTTGACAGAAATTGGTGTAAGGAAAATGGCTTTAGTTGGGGATTAGATGTCACAGAGATTGAGATGTTTAAACAGAGCAAAAACGGAAAAGTACTTGTAACAATGCCTTATTAAAAGAAAGGAATTAAATTATGTTGATTTATATTACAGATAACATGGATGGATATGTTACATTAAGAATTGCGGATTGTGATTATGCCTTTGCATTTGGTGCTTTTATAGAAAAATATGGAAGCGAAGTAAGATGTGCACAAAAGGATGTGTATACGGTAATGTGTGATATCGATAATTGGTATATGGACATGTTTAATGAGGGTTGTATCAGATTCGAATTCGGTTAAATTTGAGTCTCTAAAATTGTGCCCGATACTTTATACCTAAACATGCTGTAACAGAAAAATTTATACGTTTTTTGCGGTTATTTTTACGTCAGAAAGGAAGATGTGATGACTGACTATTACAAACACATTGATAAGGTTCAGGACAGAATGAAAGATGACGATATATTTTATGAGTACAATGCTGAGAGAAACGAATATTACATCACTAATCGTGAGGGAATTGTAATCTATACGATTCCTGCAAATAAATTAAATTTAGATTTTGCTATAGCTGTGAACGGTGACAGGCGTCCAATGAATTTAAGACGCTTCTGGGATCAGACTGATACAATTGATTATCATTTGGTCACACCTGATAATATGGAAAAAATTAAAGATACAGAGGGTAAACGAACATTATGGAAATTAAAAGCAGAAAATAATTATTTTCCTATTCATGCATATATTGATAATAGACTTGTTGTCGGGTTTAATATCGCTGGCAAGAAAACCAAATATCATGTTTATATTGCCGGTTTTAATAAACCTATAATGATATATGCATATGAAGATGGTGATACAGATTTATTTAAAAATAGAATTGCTGTTATTTTTCCTGTAATTAAAGCAGAATAAAGGGGGTAAACAAATGGGATATGAAAGTAAGTTATATGTAGTTGACAAACATAACTGGAAAGGGTGTGACGGAAAATGGGGTGAAGTAATTGCTTCATTTGATTTGTGTTGTGTACCAATCAATTTTACACAATATCCTGCTACTGATTGTTATATCATTGCTGATGATGGTAATACAAGAATAACAGAAGATAAATATGGAAGTCCATTAAGAGAAATCCCCGTGCAAGATGCGATTGATATGATCGAAAAGGAAATCAAGACAG
>Ga0326514_10001442_pt1 | contig 15523 bp, 20 predicted proteins | sample 3_2548_0518_D_FD_203653 | JGI IMG/M metagenome (GOLD analysis project Ga0326514, IMG submission 203653) | Bovine rumen microbial communities from UC Davis, California, United States - 3_2548_0518 | ecosystem: Host-associated > Mammals > Digestive system > Stomach > Rumen | place: USA...
TGGATACAAATGGATATGAAGCCAAAGGCTTGAACAATGCCAACCATAGTTTAAACAAACTTTATATCGCTTTAGAAACGGCAACCTACATCTGAAGTATATGAGAATTGTAAATTCCAATTTATCGGTCTCTTTCTCTATCAAGAGTTAGGAGCTCCACCGCAAAGAAGATGCGGTTAGAGCTCCCAAGGGTCTCCTGACAAGAGGTTCAGGGACATAAAGCAAGTATAGCGAAGATAGCCGTTAAAAATGACATCCGCAATGCTTATGGACTCAATTTGATAAACCTTTCCTCAGGGTCCTCTGGAATCTTGTTTCTTTCATCTTGTGCTAACACAGAAGCAATTGGTCTCTGGTCAAAGCATTTCTTTTGCAGCGTCTTCTCTATCTCATCTGCCACCTCTTGTGCTACATCATCCTTGTTGATAGATGGTTCTGGATGGGTTGCCAGATAGTTCAGCGCATAGTTCTTGGCCTTTTCGTGAAGATTATCTCTTGTGGTCGTGCGGTCCTGACATATCCATTGTAGCGCTTGTGATACACATTCCTGATACCAGATGTAAGATGAGTGGGGGGACTTTTTCCCCTCACTCATCAGTGCTGTAAAGTGTTCAAGGTCAAGTATGTTATCTAATTTCCTCACATAAGTATTTATGCTGTCATAGTGGGTCTAGGAGGGATATAGACCATTGTTTTTCCAGTAGCAGTTTCAGTGGGGATGATACCATCTGCGTGGTTGATTCTTGTGTGCTGACGATAAGGTGAGCCCTTTTCTTTCTCATTCCCCAAGCACAGGATTCTGTTGGTAGGGTCATCTGAAAGGAGTTCATCCATTGTGGGGAGACTCTTTTTGCTCTTCTTCATAAGTACCTTGGGGGTATAGAGCTCCTTGTACTCGGGGACATCAGAGAGCAGACTTTCCATTGTAGGGAGTTCTGTTTCAGGACTTTCCTCAGGAGCAGCCACTTTCTTCTTACCTGCTTTGGAGGTGTAGGGAGCTTTGAGAGCAGGGTGATTCCAAAGGTCATCCAGATTGTTCTCCACCTGGGGTTCAGGGGTGATAGAGATGGCCTCCTCCTTAGGGGTCTCCACCTTGGGTTCAGGGAGAGCAAGGGGTGCTTTACCTGTGTCCAGAGTGTTCTCCACGACAGCGGCGGAAGTGGTAGAGTCCTCTCCAAAGTAAATCCTCATCATCTCCTCCTTGGAGATAGAGTAGGTTTTCAGCAGCTCATCAAAAGCACGCTTCATCTCCTGTTCCCTCATCTTGTTGATAGCCTTTTCAAGCTCCATCTTCTGTGCTACAAGCTCATTGTAGCTCATTCCTTCATAATTCATTTTCTTTTCCATATTATTGATTATTAAAGAGTTAAACTTATGCCGCAATACCATACTTGGTGATGTCCATCTGCTTGAAAAGAGCCATCAAAACATCCACCACAATTGAGTTCCCACTTTGCTTGCTGAACTGGGGGTCACTCACTACTTGCTTGAAAGACTTGGGAAATCCCATCAGAGAAATCCTCTCCCTTGCTGTAAGATCACGCACACCAGGAGTCAAATCATCCAGATAGTCATACACAGCTTTCTCCAACTTGATAGGAGCGGGGAAAAGGAAATCATCCTTGCCATCACCACCATTATCCAGGAAACCAATGCAGAACACCCTCTCCCTGTGCTGGGGAACACCATAATCTGCTGAATCAAGCACACGATAGTGAATGTGATAGTTGAGTCCTGCTTCCTTGAACTCCCTCTCCATATCATTGAGAAGAATAGGCCAGGTGAGCACTTCTTCACCATTCTTCATCTTTGTCTTGTGACGGAGAATGTTATCCACGTTCTCAAAGATCCACACTTTGGGAGCACACTCACAAATTACCCTCACAAACTGATAGAAAAGCTGCCCCCTCTCATCATCCAGACCTTTGAGCTTTCCCGCCAGAGACCAAGGCTGGCAGCACACCCCTGCTACAAAGAGGTCAATCATACCCCTATACCTTGTAGCATCCAGTTCATTCACATCATCCCACCAATCCTTCACATCATAATTAGCCAGATAGGACTTCTTTGCAGACTTGTTGATATCACACGCGAAGAGAATCTCGTGCTTAATCCCAAGCAGGTTAAGTGCCATTTCAGGGGAGCCAATGCCAGAGAATGCAGTTCCCACCCTGATAGTTCTTTCAGGATGACTGAGCACTCTGTCTTTCCAGGACTGACCATACTTGTCAATCCCAGTGTTGCCGTCAATCACAGCTGGTTTTGTTGTTTTTTCTTCTTTCATATCTTGATAGATTTTATAGTTTTTATCTTGTTTCACAGTGCAAAAATAGAGAGGATATATACCAATAGCAGAGCAGCCAATATTGGGTCTGTCTCCGTCCCTCCCAAGATGATAAGGTGTGCTGTTTGGGTGCTATTGATAGTCTTCATTGTGCTTCCTTTTTTGTTTCTAATACAAAGGTCGAGGTTCTAAACAAGAATAGCTTTTGAGCCAATATTGGGAGCGCTTACTTTGATAGAGAGCATAGGACTATAACCTATTGATTATCAGGAGGGACAAAATAAACGGATAGGGTTTAGGTTGCTTTACCGGAGATTTTTCACTAACTTTGAAAGTTAATAGCAACCATCACATAATGACAAATTAACAGCAGGGACAATCCTTGTCCTTAAAACCGCTAAAAGAATTGCGCGACTTGGCAGGAGATAATAAGCTCTATACTTATATCAGCCTGTTTAGTAGTGCAGGTGTTGGAACACATTCTATCAGAACAATATGGACATCACAAGAATCAAGAGCACACTCCGATTTGCAGTTCCCCAAGAACTGTACGATATAGCACCAGGTCAGGTAACATACTTTGTCTCCAAGGATGGTCTCAACCAGTGGGAGCTAAACACATTAGCAGAGCTAATGAGGTATTTCAGGCAACTTCACAAGGACAATGACATCAAGTTGAGCGTAGTCCCCACAGAGAACGAGCTCCTGATAGGGTCCTTTGCAGGGAGGAATCCAGAAGAGATAGACATCCCATATAAGGTTGTCGTTAGCACCTGGGATACGACGGCGGGATTCGCATCGCAGTATTTTGGTGAGGATATTAAGGAGATTGTGGAGAGAGTAACCAAAGCACCTAGTTTTAGTCGAATAAAGATAAGTACCACAGATCTTCCTGCTATTGTAGAGATAGATCCAGAGAAACATCCTTCCCCGACGCGGAGTATTGAGGAGCAGATAGAGTCCTCTTATGATAGTGGATTTGATATGGGTCTCAAAATTGCCAAGCCAGAAAAGGGTTCTTTGGCAGAAAAGAAACTCATCGCCAAGGAGGAGAAGAAGTTGGAGAAGATATTGAGGGAGTGTGCCGTCCTGGGGATAGAGTTGGATATTGATAGAATCAAGGAGAAGGTAGCAAATGATTTGAAGAAGACTGTTGATTATAAACTGATTATCAAAAGAGTCCAGAACAATATGGTCAAGAGAGGCATAGAGTTCAAAACATACGATATCTATGTCGCTGACGGTGAAGAGTATAAACTGGATTTAACCGGTATTCATAAGGCAGTTTATCTCGCCTATCTCCTATACAAGGATGGCCTTCGTGTAGAGGACACCTTTGGAGAGTTCAGGGAAATCACCAAGAAGATATATGGTCATCTCCCGTTTGCGGATAAGAACGAGAAGCTGACAGGTGGAATCAGGGATGCTGAGGGAACCACCTTTGATGCTTATACCAAAACACTACGTGGCTACTTCACAAACATAAGAGATGCTATTTCGGACAAGGTTGCAGACCCTTTGGTAGCACAGGACTTTGCTATCGAGGGATTCAAAGGTGCTCCATTTGGTATAGCCAAAACCACCCCTGAAATCATAGCACAGATTAAGGAGGACTTCAAGTTATAGCACTGTCATAAACACATCAGTTGAACACGCCCTGCCGCTTTGCGGTGGGGCTTTTCTGTTTCTATCACCCAACATTGGCTGCTCAAAGAAGCCCATAAAATGCCTCTATCTTCGCACCATAAAACTTACAAAAAGATGAAGATAGAAACAATACAAATCGCTAATGGAAGGGTCCGGGGATGGGATTCTCTCACATTCAAATCAAAGTCTGATTATGAAGACTGCATCAATGGTATGATAGATTATGTTGCTGACAAGGAGTTGGAGGTGGAGTTCAACCACCAGGCTTTCTCTACTAATGAAACTGATTGCACGGACTCTATCTCTCTGTTCTGTTCAGCCACATTTAAGTCTATCATTATGGACAACTGCATTGCCTGGAAAGAGGGCGAAATCATCACCATCAACCTTCTGGAAGGGACTCCTACCAATATTGGCTGCTCAAAGGTTGCAAGGAATAATAACTAAATCGCACTCAGAAACAATTCACAAACATTTTAAAGTCATAAAGCTATGGTTACATTCAATTCCAACAAGTTCATCAAGTCTCTCAAAGAGAGGTATGATGCAATCCCCTACATTCAGGGTGATGGTGCTGCCAAGGTTATGGTAGCTGATTCTATCAAGTCCAATGGTTTCCAGCCAGTGGATGCATACTCATTTATCTCCAAGGAAATGGGGCTTTCCAGCACCCTTTCTGAGGAAGAGTGGAAAAAGATTCTTGATGCTGCTATCAAGAGAGGGGGGATCTTTGGTCAGAGCCTGAAAGAATACAAGGACTCTCTCAAAGGCAAGCTCAGCTATCAGGAGATGTTCAACCTTGCTGCTGCCTGCTGTGGTATCAACCCTGCTCTCCTTACCCAGGAACTGTCCCTGAACAAGATTAACTGGACAAAGGTGGTGGAGACTCTCATCAAGACTCCTGCTGTGAAACCTGCTGCTATCAAGGAATACAAGAAGAAGGTGGAGAAGAAGACACCTGCTCCCAAGACCTCCAAGGGCATCCACACTCCCAAGTCTATCACCCTGGTCTGTGAGAAGACTGGTGAGGTCAAGACCTGGCCTTCATATAGGGCTTGTGAGAAAGAGCTCTATGGTGACCCCAAGAAAGGGCATGGAACTGTCTGCCAGCTCCTGAACCCCAAGAAAGGGCTCAAACACCTCCCTGGTGGATGGGCTCTCCCCAAAGAGGAGAAGGTGGTGAAAGCATCTGCAAAGAAGGCTCCTGCTATCAAGGAGACCAAGAGCAAGGTGGTGAAGAAGACTCCTATGAAAGCACAGAGGTCATCTGCCAAGCACCCTGTCTGCCAGATGAGGCTGGACAAGAAGGGGAACCTGGAAGTGGTCAAGACCTTCCCCTCTATCACTGAGGCAGCCATTGCCACTGGAATCAACCACACCTCTATCAGCAAGAGTGTAACTGGAACCTATCAGAGTGCAGGTGGATACATCTGGAAATCAGCTGAGGCTGCTGCATAAGAGCACACAAGTCTATCAAAAGGGGGATGGAACATATGTTTCATCTCCCTTTGTCATGGTTGTACGATAGATTGAATAGCGCTATTACTGGAATCTGTTCTCTACCAAGTTCAGGATTGTATCCTCCGAAGCAATAACCCCTACCACATAGGAGTCGTTCCTGAACAGACCATCATACCAAAGGCAGGTTATCACTAGCAAGTTCTTAATTTCATCAGTATCAAACAGAAACAGATAGAGCGGTCCAGAATACTCATCACTGTGTGTGTCGTGTGCTAAGTCCTCAAACCTCGCTTTGAAAGGGTAAATCATAGAGCGGCCTTTTATCCCAGCCTTATAGAGTTCATCACGCAGCCAGTCCTGCAACTCCTCATCGTGGTCTGTTCCCAAGGTAGCACCGATAGATTGCCCATAGAAATGATTAGTAAAGGTGTCTATCTCCGAGGAATGGATAACCTTTCCCGGATCCAGGACTTTATCAAAGAGAACAACAACAGGCCTAGATGTACTTGTCTCCACCGACGAATTATCTTTCGTCATCGTCAACTCACTTAACTTCTTCATTTCCTTGATAGGTTTTCCTTGCTTATCTTGTCCAGAACATCCTTTGCTATCTGGTGGGCGAACAGTTTCCTGGCTTCTTTGAGAACGTTCTTATCTACCACTTTCATTCCATTGAGTTCAATCTTGAAATCTGACATATGCTCTTCAGCAATGCTGGTGACATACTCTGTAATGTCCTCATATTCTTCTTCTTGAATCACATTATGAATGTCATCCAATTTAAGGCTGCCGGCATCTTTCTCTATCTTGTTCAGCACATAGTCCAGTGTATTTCCATCATCCTGAGTGGTGATTCTATCAATGCTTTCTTTGAGGAGCTTAGAAAACTTGCTATAACTTGCGACGCATCCTTCCCCGCAATAGTCTTCAAAATCATAAGGGTCTGAAAGGTAGACCTTTGATACTGTTTTAGTGGGTTCTGGTTCAGGTTGTGGTTCTTGACCGGCTTCCTGTTTGATCTGATGAAAAATCTCATCTGCCAGGGTTGATAGAACAAGTGCTTTGCCACCAAGTTCCGCTGTGGAATAATTGTATAGCACATCACCATCCAGCCAGGACTCACCATATTCCTGAAATAGCGCATCTGATATATATGCTAATACCAGTTTATCTTCATCATCTATCAAGTCCCTTCCGGTGATGATGAACTTGTTCTTGACATAGTTTATAAGTTTCTCCCAGGAGATAGGTTCTCCTGCTATTCCATGTATCCTGTCCAAGAGCAACTGGATAGCGGAATCCCAGAACGGAACCTCAATAGAGACCTCACTGTTTTCCTTGATAACCTTTGTTTTCTTTGATTTGCAGAAGTCGGCGAATGTGCCAATCTGCTTTGAATTACATTTTCCCATTACACTGCGGATTATTTTATATATGAAGAGACTTTTCCCTTCACATTATTTATGGGATTTAGGGGGGTGAATGAAGCGGATTTAGACCTCTAAAAAAGAATTCCTGAAAAAGCTGTTATATTTATTTGCAGGGGATGGAAAATATCCGTCCATAAATACAATAGATGATTAAACATAAAGGTTGAGAGGATGTCGCCTACAATAGTCCAAACGACCATAATATAAGAGAATTACAAAAGCATTGCAGCTGAACGGGAGTAGGCGCCCAAGTAGGTTGCGATGCCTTTTTGTTTTATTATGGATAGCAAGAAAGCATTAGCGCTAGTTGGGAAAGGTGTTAAAGAGAACAGCAAATTTGGGAAGATGATACCGAATCTGGATGGTGATTATTCGCCCCAGTTGATGGTGAAATCAGGGATGTTTGACGATATTGAGTATCTGGTTAGGCCAGAGTTTGACGTCCTAAAGATGTATGTGTTTATGGACATAGATGGGTGGAAAGCTATACCTGTCTCCTCCTTTGGTAGAATAATCTATCAAGGTTTCCCGGAAGAATACAATGAGTTGGCTGATATAGTGAAGATGGTCAACGATGAAATAAAAAAGGTGGTAGAGTGAAATGGAACTGGATAGGAAGGCAAGGTGGAAATGTTTGAGGGATGAGTCGTTTGGGGTAATTACAAATAGTGCTCATTCCCCTGATGATATGATAGAGAGGGTCAGGGCTTATAAAGATGGACTGTACGAGACTCCAAAGGTGTATGAAGATGGTTATGCTGTCAATGATGGCTCCTGGGTCAAGTATTACTACAATGGTAGATTTAGGTGTAAGAACAAGGAAGAGATAGGAAGGTATATCTATGGTTATGCGTGCTTCTTGATAAAGGCCGGTATTGATGACTGGGATGAGTTTTGGTATTACTGCCTCTGTTTCCTGATAGATAGACTGGAGTATCGGGAAGGTCTGTTCGGATGCTCGCTGGACAATAGAAGAAGGTTAGAATCAACGATTCAGAAAGCGCGTAAGAAGAGACCGCAGGAAGTCTGGACAGCAAAGAAAGATAAGAGACGACACTGTTTAGACCCAAAGGTGAAAAAGGATATGACCGTTGGTGAAAAGACTCATTCTCAAAAAAAGAAAGATAAAGAGATAACGGATGCGAGAATCGCGGAGAGGTATGACCCAAGTTTGAAGAGCATAAGGAAGAATGCCGCTATATGTGAGGTTAGCCCAAGTAGGTTGCACCAGTGGTTAAAAGAGAATGGCATTTCATAAAAGTGTTCGATATGGATTTTCAGCACAAAAAAGACAATTATAGATAAAGCATTTGATTATCAGTCAAATAATGTGTTCGGTATGGATTTTCAGGATAGAAGATAAAGAGTAAATGCCATGTTTTGTAAAATGTTATTTATCAGCACTTTGTGATTTTGGTGAGTGTTCGGTATGGAACCCTATATTATTACCTATCACTGACCTTTTCTTTCCTTTCTCTTATAACAACAAAAAGATAGAATGACCTGTATTGCTCCCCTTACCTCTATTGAATAAGATACATTGTTCTTTCTGCGGAAAGAACAATGTTCATTCAACCTTGGTTGATAACAGAGAGTGATAGAGCGTATTTTCCGAGCTACGCTCGTTAGGCCAATCTTCTCTCCGCTAAGCGTCAAGAAGATTGATTTATAGTATATAGGGGATAAGGGAGAGGTGACCTTTCTCATGTCTTCTGTCTTTTGGGATAAGGTTGTTTGTGATACCTTTACCTTGATAGAGCCCCCCCTGGTGGCGGTCACGTTGTTCCCTCCACAATCCTTACCTGAATGACCTATCTGTCCTGCCTGGTCTCCTCATCAGCCTTATTTCCTTACCCTACCTTATACTACCCAGGTTGTCTCCGCTGAACTCCTCTATCCCATAAATACCTTATAAAGAAACCAATGTGGAAATGAAAACTTACTTAATTAAACTCAACCATCCTGTGCTGGTAAATAACAGCACAGACAAAGAAACTCACTATGATACAGTCTATGGTTTTATTTACTACCCGCAAAAAAATGATAGAGAAAAGCTCTATTTAAGTGAAGGACTAAAAACTTATCTAGGCTACCTGGCTGCGATCCACGAATGGAGCAGCGGTGCAATTACTGATTTTTCTGTCGCAGAAGACCAAAACTGGATAACATCCGCCGGTGAAAAGCACGACACTAATGACTTTTGGTCTTACTTAAAGGGAGAGGAGTGCAGGGAGAGAATAGATTTGCGGTGCTCTATCTACGCTATGGACGTTGATGTGGTAGAACTTCTTAAAGACAAAGGGATGGATGAATCATTTATCATAAGCGAGTCCTTAATGGACAAACTAATATGTCTAGCAAAAGAACAAAACAGGAGAGAGAGAGTTATCTTCTTGTTTAACCGGCCTATCTGGATACCAAAGACTATCCTCTGGGAAAATGAGATTGGCTATATCAACATATATGGTGTCATCACTGATAGGGCTTATACCAGCTTGTTGGAATATGATATAAAAGGATATGCCGGTTATCTGGCGATGTGCGAAGAATGCTATCTCACAGGAAGAACACCATCTGGATACAGCACAACGGACTATGAAACGTGGTATAGAGATGGGGTGTCTTACAATTCAAAAGATGAGGAGATAGAGGAGGAGAGCTTCCTATGTAAGAACAAATACAACTTGAAGATAACAGCATTTGCAGCACGCAATCCATCATATACAGTGGCGATGGGAATCAAGGATGACTTGATAATCGACCAAAAACTGTATGAATATTTGATAGGGTTGATAGAGCAAGAGAAAGGTGGATGTCCAAAATATGGGACTGGATGTCCAAATAGCACCGGATAGAGCCCCTTTTTCAATATGGTAGAAAACCCCTCTACCCCCACCTGAAGTGCTTAAACGCACATTTCATTTTCACATTACCACCCCCGGCCAGGAGAAAGAGCAATTTTTCACCTGGCCGTTTTACTTCCTTTGGACATACTATTTGACCTGGATAGACACCCGAAACTCCCCCGGTTTGATAGAGCAGCAAAAAATGAGTAAATTAGCACCATCAATCAGAAAAGATATGGATAAGAAACAAATTGAAGTTTATGTAAAGCAGATTGCGGACGCCCTGACGGAAGAAGCAATGGACTATATCGTTGAGAATGGGAATGAAGACCTCATCTCTGATGAAGGTCTGGCTAAACTGTTCAGTAAGAAGTTCATAACCTTTGATGCTTATCCGCAGGGTGGGATGGGAATGTCCCTGGAATATGATGATATCAATACTGAAATGGGTCTGTTTTCAAGTATGGGGCATTGTATATGGAGTGTAAAGTGCAATGTCAAAGACCCCCAGTCAATTGTTGATTGTGCTATTGAGTGTCTGAACAATAGCCCAAAAGAGTTTGATGTTGAGTTTGATAAGTATAAGAACAAGGATGAGAACAAATCACAAAAAGTGTTTGATAGGCTCATCAAGGCTTTGGATAAGGAGTACCGGAAGTTTCTGAAACGGAAGGCCAAAGAAGATTACGAGGTAGAAGACCCCGAAGAGGATGGAAACTGGACTGATTTTTATGAAAAGGCGGAAGCGATGGGTATGGATGCCGTGATGGAAATGGGGGTAATGCAAGATAATGCTGAACGGATGTTTGAGGAGTTTTGGGATGATGCAAGTTTTGCAGAGGATGATAATGAAATAGACAAAAACTATCAGAAGCTTGTTAAAAAGTTTACAAAGCACTATAACAAGGTCATCGCAGAGACAGTAAATGCCATTTGCAGGATAAGGTTGCAGATGAGTGACAAGTATGTCTATGAAATGAAATAGCGTACGAGACCGGATGAATCTTTAAAGGGCATCACCCCTTTTAAAAGGCCAGGAGAAGATTGTTCTTTCTCCTGGCCTTTTTCTTTGTCCGAACCACTTGACCTTGAATACAGAAAAACTGTTGCGATTTCTGCGAACGATTTCGTGCGAAACATAAAAATCCTATTTCCACATATGTTGATAGGTTTTTTTCTCTGCGAAAAATATCGCAGCGAACACCCCATTTTGAATACGCTTTAACCCCCTATCAGAGCTCCCAATATTGGCTCAATGGACTTCCTGGGATATACCCCGTACCTTTGTATTAGCATCCTGGGAGAAAAGGATGAGACCTTGATAGAGAACAGGTTTAACTATTTAATATTCAGCATTATGATTGAAATAACAATGACCCCGAGAGAAGTGCTTGACGAGCTCAAAACAGTTGATGATTATGTCCAGGAAAGGATGTATGGCCTTACCTGCAAAAACAGCAAAAAGATGAAGAGCAGGTTTGTCAAGCACAATGAGATTATGTCTAAATCCACCTATGTTGTCCCTGGAATCTCCGACACGGTGGTGGTTTATGCTGTCAAGGAGAACCAGACTTTGAAGGGGAAAGCGTGTGCTTCAATGTATTTGGCCTATTATCTCAAAACACAGTATGGCACCTATATCATCCCCTGCATTGATTTTATTAGCAATAGGGTTATCCGCTATGTTGAGTTCTCCTGTCACTCTATTGAAAGGATGAGAGAACGGCTCGGTAAAGATTTCGACACATTCTTTCGTGAAGATTATATCAAGAAGAACACCGGTCTCTTTCATCCTGTAAAGTATGAGTTCAATGGGAAAGAGAATGAGTATGTTGCTCACGTTGGGGATGCGTTTATCATCTTGGCGATTGATAGCTCAGGATTGATGCATATTGTAAAAACACTCCTCTCTGTTGAAGACCTGTATTCCAACCAGTTAAGACTCAAACTTGACAGCAAGGTGATAGGGGAATCTGTGATGGATGAGTATTATAACTACAAAATCCTCTTGGGAGAATCCTTATACAAAGGACTCAAAAAGTCTGGAATGATCAAAGAAGTTGCATAGGTTGATAGGGGGATAGAACTCCCAATATTGGCTGAATGGCTATCCTCCTATGTCTTGTGTAATTTTGCATTAGAGAAAAACAACAGAACGATACAATAATAGTTATTAACCTTAAAATCAAAACATTATGTCAATTTGGAGTGATATGCAGGACAGGAGCGCTGGCATCTCTGTTCGCAAGGAAGACATTAGAAGAGCCAACTGGACCGTTAGGATTACTAGCACAGAGTCATTTGCCTCCTATGATCGCATCAGGCTTACCCCTGACCAGAAAAAGAGTTTTAGATGGCACGGCTTTCACCTGGAATTGCGGGATGATAGGTTCAAGCAGTATGTATGGTGGGGCGGTGGAATCATCACCAGGCTTGGGGACACAGGAAAGAAAATGATAGAGGGATTTGTGGATGATGTGCTGAAAGAGTATAAGTATTTCGATGGTTTTGATTGTGATGAAATCCCCAAAAGAGATGATTGGCACAGGATCGTATGCACAAAGAAGAACAACGAGATGATAAAACTCATCAGGAAGAAAGTGAATGAGCACAATGACCAGATGATGAAAAAAGATTGCTAAACTATTTAATATTAGAACATTATGAAAACATTTGGAAAGGAAAAGAACTATGCTGTCTGGGATGACAGAATAACGGAGACCCTGCTGTGGGAGAGAACAACTGGGACAAAGATCCCTATCAACCCTGATGAAGTGATACCCCGCTATCTTAAAACACGGGAAGAACAGAAGTCCAGGACTAAAAAGAAAGGAGAGGTTTTCACCCCCTATGAGATAATTGAGAAGATGAATGATGCCGTGGAAGCAGACTATGATCAGATTATTCTGTATATCAAGAAGAAGGTGCTGGAAGCTACTTGTGGAGAAGCACCCTTCTTGACCACCAGATATGATGCCGTGTCCGGCAAGGAGATTCCTATTGATAAAAGAGTGGGGCTGCTTGATAGAAAACTCAGCTCTATTCCCAAAGAGGTTGGGAAGGAGTTGTATATCCGCTGTGCTGATGAATCCTTGAAAGCATCCTATGGATATGAGTGGCAGTTTGACTCTCTGTTCCTTGCTCGAAGGAATCTTTTGATGACCACAATTGAGCACTATGAGAGCGTGTGGGGAACAGAACCAGATTATGAGACCGTCCTGAATTGGGCGAATATCATCTCCTACAACATTTTTAGAATGGATGGTATTTCAATGTGTATCCCTGAGACTAATATCCCCGCAATGGTGATGGACTGGCACATTGGAAAGCTGGAAGCCTTTGGTGAGCCTGTGAAAAAAGGAGAATAAGAAAAAGAAACGCAAACAATAGATTTCTATCAGGAATCCCTCCCCTGCTTGCTATCAAGTGGGGGATTTTTGTGTGCTGTATTCAATTTCTACCCGACAAAGCGACAAATTATACTGACGTGCTGCACATCGGCGCAATATCGGTAGATAGAAAGGTGTATTCAATTCCTATGACGGAACGACAGTTTAACTTAAAAGCACATCATTATGGAAGAACAGACCACCATCATCCTGACCAAAGAGCAGTTATTGATTCTTTGCTCTGCTATCATCATCGCTGGTATAGCCTCCAACTATTCCACCACCTCACCAACCAGTACCCACCTTTTGGTAGCGAAAGGACTTGCTCAATCCCTTCTTGATTCTACCAGCAAGTAGTCCCCTGTATTCATTTATATCTTTGATAAACCCCACCGCACAATCGCACCGTATTCTATCACCCTATCAGATTAAGTTGAACACGCTTTCATCCTCAATACAGTTATGAAGACAGCCATCATCTTTTCACGTTGTTCCAGCTCAGGAGCACTAGAAGCCAGACAGGATACCACCAGACAGGTAGAAGACCTTCAGCGTTATGCTACCACCAATCATCTCACCATAGTCAAGATCTTCCAGGAACACATATCAGGAGGGAAGGCCAACAAGGATAGACCCATTCTCCAGGAAGCCCTATCATTCTGCCTGGACAACTCTATCGACATCATCCTTGTATCAGAACTTTCCCGATTAGGTAGGAGATGTGATGAGATCTTGGAGACCATAAAGTATCTCAAGGACAACCATATCAACTGTTACTTCCAGAAAGAACAGCTCTCTATCTTTGATACTGAAGGGAAGGAGAACCCCTATCTCACCATTATGACAGCAGTGTTAGGAACGGCAGCGGAACTTGAGCGTCAATCTATCTACTGGCGCTTAAAGTCAGGCCGGGACAAGTATATCAGGGATGGAGGAAAGGTAGGGAAACCAAAGGGTGCAGGAATCAAGGATAAAGCACAACTTGCATCAGAGTACAAGTCTATCATCAGGTGTCTCCGATCTGGGGAATCAGTCAGGCATACTGCATCTATCACCGGCTATTCCCAATCCACAGTCCAAAGGGTAAAGAAAGTCTTCTCACTCTAGTAGCACATTGATAGAGGAATCCCCAGGATCTTTCCATCAGGAAATCTTCTGGGGACTCTTGACCGTGTGATCGGGAACAGAATATGCTCAGAAATCGTTGATTATCTGCTCTTTTTCGCTTAACTTGCGTCAGCGTTATTTGAGTAAGGAGCTTTTTCCTGAATAATAAACTGATGCACAGGAAGTTTGTTGCGGAAAGGTCTGTTTCTCGTTTTCCGCTCTAAAATTAAGCAGTTAGCCATCAGAATTACTCTGGTGGCTGATTTGTTTTAAGTACCCCCCTCTCCCTCAAAATCTTAGCAAGTTTGCGGATATATCGAAAAAAATCTTCAAAAAAATTTGGTTTATAAAATAAACTACTTTATATTTGCATTGAGATTCGGTCCTGGACTGGTGCGCAACGGCAAGGGACCCCATGTAGAACCCACTAATAAGTAAGAAAATGGAAAACAACCTTTCAGCAGAAAACAGCCTCCGCATCATTGCGGAAACTATCGAACGCAGTCGGCGCACGATTACGAAGAACTCTGGCAAACCGCTTATCCTCTGGGGTGTACTGGTAGCGCTATTCTCCCTTATCATATGGGGGCTTTGGACGAAGACGGGCAGCCCGATCTGGAATTTTCTTTGGTTCGCCATGTCCGCTATCGGCTTCGTATGCATGAAAACCCTGTTCCGCAATCGGGAGAAAGTTCCCGAGACCGAGGTTAGCCGCATGCTTGGGAAGATCTGGATGTGGTTTGGCATCTTCGCCACCGGGTTTTTCGCCCTGGTCTGGGTGGCCTGGGGCATCCGTTCGCTCACCGGGGTCGAAGGAACGCTCAGCGTTGACCTGACATTGATCATCCTGTTGATGATGGGCCTGGGCGGGACTTTGTCCGGGGCCGTCCTGGGAAACAAAGTTGTCACGGCCTCCTCCCTGATTGCCACGACCTTTGCAGCACTCTTTCTGATGGTCATGCCGACCGGTTCCCCCCTTCGGATCCTGTCTTTCGCCATCCTGGGCGTTTTCGCCCTGATCGTACCTGGCATCATTCTTCAGAAACAAGGGAGAGAATAGCATATGCCTGACAGTATGAAAACTTTCAAGCCCCTGGATCCCTTGCTTCATTCGGAGCTCCGGCTGGCTGTTATGTCAATCCTGATCAGCACCGACAGTGCAGACTTCGTCTACCTGAGAGGCCAGACAGGCGCGACTTCCGGCAACCTGAGCGTACAGCTCGACAAGTTGCAGCAGGCCGGATACATTGAAGTGACCAAGGGATTCAAGGGAAAGATGCCGCAGACTATCTGCCACATCACCGACCAGGGGCGCGAAGCATTCGCCGCCTACGTCGAAGCCCTCCGAAGCTACATTCC
>Ga0326514_10001443_pt1 | contig 15518 bp, 13 predicted proteins | sample 3_2548_0518_D_FD_203653 | JGI IMG/M metagenome (GOLD analysis project Ga0326514, IMG submission 203653) | Bovine rumen microbial communities from UC Davis, California, United States - 3_2548_0518 | ecosystem: Host-associated > Mammals > Digestive system > Stomach > Rumen | place: USA...
CCAAATACTCTGGTATTCAGTTTGGAATCGAACGCATTAAACGTAGTTGCCATAGTAGCAACATCTGCTACATCTTTTTTAGCTTTCTCAGTATCACCTGCTACATAGCCGCATGAACCAGATGATCTGGAAATGATTTCAAACATTTCATTCAGATCACTGATATTGATCAGTACGGCATATGCTCCGCATAACCCACGATCCTTACCACCAACACAGAAGAATTTTTTAATATAAAGATTACAACATTCTAAAATAATTTTACCAAATTTAGGCATAGTAACTTTTTTAACAAAGTCATATACCTTTTCAATACGATAAGTTCTTTTAGCATCAGTGGTATTGGGGATATCAGAGTAATCAAGACTTTCTTTATAATCCTGTACTTCTTTAAAACACTCAGTCAGCAGTCTTCCTAATTTAGAATTAACCTGGAAGTCTACTGCTTCATTACCTATAATAAGATCAAAATTGAACATAGATAATATCCTATAAATTATTGACGAAATTTTAATCTATCACTGAGATAGAAGAGTTTATTGTTGGTCATATCATCCAGATTATCTCCGAGAAGCTTGAGATCGCTACTAAGATTTCCAGTATAAACATAATCAAACCATGCGGCTGGACTGATCAAAGTTGTGACTAATTTGAAAAATACCTGACCGGGTTTAGTATCAATTAAACGTTTATCTTTCTCTGCATCCTGCTCCATTTTCTTCACTTTATTTATCCACTCAATTACCATTTTTTTAGGAATCTTTTCATCATACTTGAAGAACGAATAAGTATCCTGAAGTAGTCTGAGAGCTCTTCTATATGGATTCTCATAATCAGGACTATCACAGAACCAGGACATATGCAGAATTTTTAAAAAAGTAAATCCCAAATCTATCAGCATTTGCATGATTATACTTTCTTTCAAACGAATCGATCCATACCAAAAATAATTTCCATTTAATGCGCTGTAATCGATAATATCTCTGACTTTATGTAATCCTGATACCAGATATTGTGCGAATCCTTGCTTAGCTACGAAATCGTCAGCCCATCTTTCAAGAACGAATTTTTGATTTCTGCTTGCACCAATATCACTGGCTTTACCACCGCTAGCGTTTCTATCCCTAACATTGCGATTCCTTGTTTCAGTGAATATAGGTATTAAGGTCAAACACAGTAGATACGTCAGTAAATAGTCAACGAATTGTGTGACACAGATAATTATAATCATGCGAACGTCCATGGCGAGTATTCTGTAAAGTTTTGCAGCTCCACGTAATATATCTGCAAAAAAATTAGTGCCTGATTCTGCATCTTCGTCCCGATTAACAACGTTTATAGCGGCACTAATATTATCTAATTTATTAACAATGTCGTTTTTTATTGTACTATCCATACTAGCACAATTTTTAACTTTTGTTTTTACACCCTTAACAAGTACTTTATCAATGGAGTTTAGTAATTTAGTGCAATCTGCATCTGTTAATTTGACACTTTTTATATTAAGACAAAACGACTCAAATCTGGATTTCATGTAGTACAAATCACTGCAATGCTCAATCATAGTCATTGCGTGGCCAATTTCATGTATTATTATGGCTGCTACTTCTTCAGCTATCAGAGGTTCTGCTACTGATGCTGAAACATATTCATCTGATAAAAATGCAGCGTTAATATCGAAATACAATTTTCTGGCATAAACAGCTCTTTTTGATTTTCCAAAAGTGCGACTCTTAAGTCTCGCTTCTTTTTTATCAAAAATATCAGAGATAGACATTAATTCTTCTAAATATTTGTCTGTCTGACCAGTTCTGATTACTTTTGAGATTGGTATATTACCGAAAAATATGTTTGCCCTTTGCTGCTGTCCTTTATCGCCAGTTATTCGCGATTTGGTTTCAAACATTTCGTCTATATCCATATCAGCGATGACCATATCCATACCAAACATTCCGGTCATGCCCATTAAATCACCATAACTGCATTCAACGTATTTGATTTCCAGATTGCAGCATTCTAGTACAGCTTTCTGCAGACGTGGCACACTAGTGTGAATAAAATAATCGGCAACCGAACTGATACGAAACTTTCGTCTAGATTCGTCAATATTAGGTACACCAGAATAATCCAGTTTTTCTTTATAATCCAGTACATCCTGAAAGATAGCAGTAAGCATTTTTCCAAGTTTTGAATTGACTTGGAAATCAATTACTTCGTTGCCGATTACAGCATCATAATTAAACATAAATTAATTTCCTAAAAGATTAAGATAAACGAGTGACTTTGTTGAGAGGTATAGGATTGCATTCTACTGCAAAATGCTTGATATACTTATAAAGAAAAATAGTATCGTTATGTTCTCTGGAACCCTTAATAGCCTCTTTATGATATTTATCCAGATGAGTTTCAAATACTTTCCATGAAACTTTAGTCTGTGTTTTACCTAAAAATAAAATAGGTTGGTTAGTTGCATATTCTTTGAGTACTGGGATAGGAATAGCAAATTCAGTACTCGGAGATTTGTATTCAATTCCTAAGGAATGTATATCTGCAAAAGCAAAGAATATACATTTGGCAGTACAAGGTAATCTATAATGATTTAACCAATAGATTACATCTTCTGGAGTAGGATTGGTTTTGTGCATATCTTCAGCGCATCTACCTTGATAGATGCGATAAGATGTTCTCATGAACAAATCACGATCTGCTTTATAGATACTTTCAGGAGAACATATACCTATATCAGAAACATCTCCTCTGATTACATGATACACACAGCTTCCAGGAAGTGAAGCTGAAGCATTAGCTTGAACAATCATTTTAAAACTCCTAAAAAACAAAAGAGCGTTGAATAGTAACGCTCTTATAAAGAAAATAAATGCAGTTTAAACTCTGAGCTTTTCTGAATTATAGATACCCTGAAGATTCATCCAAAACACAGAAGTGGTTCCAAAAAATGCAGAAAGACGATTTGCAATATCAGTAGAAATATCTCTTGTTCCATTAAGAATCATATCGACTTCTGATTCTGAAAGTTGGATATTTTTAGCAAATTGCTTAGGTGAAATGTGCATTGGTTCTAGAAATTCTTTAAGCAGAATTTCACCAGGCGATACTGGTTCAATATCAGTCATATACTTCTCCTATACTAAGCATTCATAGCATTCCAAAAAATAAAAGTGCCTCTATATTGCAAGAGGCACCCATTTTAATTTAAATTATGATTAATTCAATTACTACTTATTGAGTTTACTGATCCGTTCATTTTCAATGCTCATTCTATCTACATCACGGAAAGCAGCTACAATTGCTTCCGCGAATTTAATAGAAGTAGCATCGATCATAGAAGTGATTACCATTTTCTTGTGGAAATCATAGTCCTGACATCTGTCAGAACAATAATCCCACATCTCAAGCGTGGAGATCGGAATGTACTCCATGCACTTGCTAATGAGAGGCGATGATATACGGATTTTCCTACCATCCCGTTTAAGCCATCTCTCGTTTTTATGCCTTCTCCAGATTTCCCAAACCGAGCAATACTTTGCCTCGGCTTCAGTAATGCCTGGAAGATGATGCTCTTTTTTAAGGCAATAAGATTGCGCATCTCTTTTGATCTCCTCGGCGGTACGATCATCGTACGAGAAGGTATGATTACGGCAATACGCTGCTTCAATCTCACGATGCGCTATTTCGTAATTGAATCCGGTTCTTTCACGAAAGAGTTTTATCGCCTGATTTTTGACGTACTGTTCATCATCTGGATTAATTGCATTGAAGACATGCTTCTTTACAATAGCCTTCCTGACAGCCGCATCAGCGATCTTCTTCAGATCAAGATCTGCGTAAGTCTTGATGCAAGAAGAGGAGACCGGCTTAACACCAGTCTCCTTCTTCTCAGTCTTAGTGCTGAAGAGCTTGGTAGCAACATCCCCTGCTACCTTGAGGTACTCCTTGGTCTCCTCTTCGGTAAGAGAGAGACCTGCTTTAAGATTAAATTTAATCTTCATAAATATTACTCCTTAGTTAATTAACGCTGCAAATACTTCTGCAGAATATCCTGCTTTTTCCGCTCGTAGATAGCAGCAACGACAGCGAACATGAAGGTAGCTGAAGTCTTAGCAACAGCATCGTTCAGTTTTTCCTCCTTGTTCCTCCCTTCAAAACCTTCAAGTTGATCAGCTTTAATTACAACAAGATCCTTGACATCGTAATTAAAGTCATCGTCGACATACTTAAAAAAATCTTTACTCATCCTCCATAATTCTTGTATTGGAAGATACGCATTGTCAACCGATAATGCATCGCACGTCACTTTTTTTCCAAATAGTACATCGATGTATTGCCAAGCATTCATTTGACTCCTCCTATGCAATAGATCAATTAATAATATATTTATGATTTTTGGTTGAGTTTTCATTATACGATATTAACTGATATACCACATAAATGTGGTATATCAGTTTAATGTAATTCAATTGATTTAAAATTAACTTGATTTACACATCGATTTTATGGTGCTAAGATTTTTAAACATAAGATTGACTATTTTTGCCCAAAATGTTGACATAGATCCGGCTTTAGTAAGTATCTGCTGTGCTGTTGATACGGATCTAGTGATGGCTTCACGTGTGTCAAGATCCATACCAGCTTCATTCTTCGAAATAGCATTACGCTCAAGTCTGTCTAATGCTGTTTTAAGAGCAGGAGAAAGTAAAGAATTACGTTCTTCTGACTTACGTATTTCTCCAATAACGATTTTAACCGCGTCAAGTACAAATTCCACCCACGGACAAGTTGGAGGATAGTTGCTATTACAAAAAGTTACATTAGTGCCTAATTTAAAATCTGAAGCGGCTTTAGGATCATTATTGTCACATAAATTATCATAAGAATTGTTGTTTCTGCTTAATATTTCACTGGCATCTTTTTCTTTAGCATCACTAATTTTATCATCAAATTTCTCATTAAACTTATCTCGTGCTTCTTCAAGCTTGTCAAGAACTTTGTCTCTAGCTTCTTGAGCCTTTTCGCCAAGTTCATCAGCTAATGCTTTTATTTTGTCAGCATCTCTGCCTGCTAAAGTGGCTGAATTGAGTGACGTTGTTTGTGCTGCATCTGAAGAGCCAGCACGTAATACGGCATCGATGACCTTATTTGCATCTGTAACAAGACGTGCTGCAGCATCTGCATCTTTATCAGTGCCGCCAGTGCCGCCTATAAATTTCGTATAGTCGCTTATTATGCTGTCGATATCTTCAGATCCCATGAAGAAACCTTTAAAGCCATCTAAGTCGTCTTTCTTTTTGAAACTTGCGTTGGTTCCATCTTTTCCAAAGAAATCTTCAAACTGCTTCAGTCTGGTCTCATAGTTACCAGAGATGTCACGCCACCACTGCCCCATCTTAAGGAAGAAGTTCTTGATAGCTTTGACAATCTTGGAGATGAACTCCTTAAACTTAGCCCACAGACCCTCACTGAGTGCCTCAAGACAAGCGATGGATGTAGCAGACCTAGGGCTACCAACAGAGTCAAAAGACTCCATGGAAGGAAGCCTGAGGTTAAGAGCACGACCAAGAATGTTGTTCCTGTTGCACAGTGCAAGTAATGTTCTGTCTACACCAAAACGGGCAATGTGCTTATGCAGCGCGCAAAGCTCAGAGAACTGGTGAGCGAATGCTTCAGCTGCAGTAGAGGTCTCCTCTGCCTCAGACTGGGTCTCTGCACCTTCAGTAGCAAGATCCTCAGCCTCAGTAGCAGCAGATGCTACATCACCAGAATCACCGGTTGTGTTGATATTGACATTAATATCACTATCAAATACTTCACAACCTGGAAATAATAATGATAATTTAGACATTATTGATTCTCCAAAAAAATTAAAAAGAGCACATAAAAAAATATGTGCTCTTGAATAAATCTAAATAATAAGATCAGACAGTCTGACACATCGATTTTATAGTGCTAAGATTTTTAAAATCGATATTAAGCAGTTTGGCCTTATAGGTGGCAAGTGATCCGGCTTTAGTAATTATCTGTTGTGCTGTTGATACGGATCTAGTGATGGCTTCACGTGTGTCAAGATCCATACCAGCTCCATTCTTCGAAATAGCATTACGCTCAAGTCTGTCTAATGCTGTTTTAAGAGCAGGAGAAAGTAAAGAATCACGTTCTTCTGACTTACGTATTTCTGTTAAATACTTTTTTGCCTGCTTTATATATGTATCCGCGGCTGAACTCGCATCCGTCCCATAACCAGCACTGTTTCCTATAGCTGTGAAAATATCGCTAGGATCTGATTCTTTAAGATCGCTAATCTTATCGTCAAGCTTTTCATTGACTTTATCTCGTGCTTCTTCAAGCTTGTCAAGAACTTTGTCTCTAGCTTCTTGAGCCTTTTCGCCAAGTTCATCAGCTAATGCTTTTATTTTGTCAGCATCTCTGCCTGCTAAAGTGGCTGAATTGAGTGACGTTGTTTGTGCTGCATCTGAAGAGCCAGCACGTAATACGGCATCGATGACCTTATTTGCATCTGTAACAAGACGTGCTGCAGCATCTGCATCTTTATCAGTGCCGCCAGTGCCGCCTATAAATTTCGTATAGTCGCTTATTATGCTGTCGATATCTTCAGATCCCATGAAGAAACCTTTAAAGCCATCTAAGTCGTCTTTCTTTTTGAAACTTGCGTTGGTTCCATCTTTTCCAAAGAAATCTTCAAACTGCTTCAGTCTGGTCTCATAGTTACCAGAGATGTCACGCCACCACTGCCCCATCTTAAGGAAGAAGTTCTTGATAGCTTTGACAATCTTGGAGATGAACTCCTTAAACTTAGCCCACAGACCCTCACTGAGTGCCTCAAGACAAGCGATGGATGTAGCAGACCTAGGGCTACCAACAGAGTCAAAAGACTCCATGGAAGGAAGCCTGAGGTTAAGAGCACGACCAAGAATGTTGTTCCTGTTGCACAGTGCAAGTAATGTTCTGTCTACACCAAAACGGGCAATGTGCTTATGCAGCGCGCAAAGCTCAGAGAACTGGTGAGCGAATGCTTCAGCTGCAGTAGAGGTCTCCTCTGCCTCAGACTGGGTCTCTGCACCTTCAGTAGCAAGATCCTCAGCCTCAGTAGCAGCAGATGCTACATCACCAGAATCACCGGTTGTGTTGATATCAACGTTGATATCATCATCAAGAGCTTCACAACCGGGGAATAATAAAGATAAACTAGATCTAGACATTGTGGTAATACTCCATATATTTAAGAGTTAACATATCATCTGCAGAAATGATATTGAATTTTGATTGCACACAAACCTCAAATTTTACGTGAATCATATCATTATCACTGATAAGTGTCTAACGGACCACATGCAAGAATTTGAGTAACTAACAATCTTTCCGCTAAGCTGTCTTCTTTGATTTCAGTCTTGGAAGATAACTCAGCGGGTTCCTCATGATAAAAGTTATTTCTTGTTAAAGGGTCAGTTACGTATTGAGAACCACTGAGTATACAAGGGTCTGCACCGACAACTTCAAGTAAATTAAAACCAGAATATTGTCGGGCTACTTGTATAGCTTCTACAGTAGGATCCAAACGTTTGACATACTTTTCATAAAGTCGGTCTAATTTATTAGGATGCATGTCTAATGGAATTCTAAGCTGCATGAATACAGAAGCAACACTTGCTAAAATAGAAAGTACGTTTCTGTTATCATTGATAGATTTTGCATTATACAAACAGGATAATACATTAGGTAACTTGGTTAAAATAAATTTCTTTAATAAATCAAATAACTTACTAAAATTACAGTATACATTAGCATTAAGAACTTCATGCCTTTTTACACCAAAATGATGTTTAGCATGATCAGTATCAAGATCACGGTGTTCATCGGTATAAGTATTGAAAATATTAGATAATACTCTTTCAATAACTTTAATATCGAAATAATCACCGCCGCTTATCTTGGATTCGAATGATACATCTCTTTTAATCTTATTGATATTGTTTGGAATAAAATTAAGAAGATTGGTCATTCCGCTATTGATACTGCGAAGTTCTTTTGGTTCCATAGGTACATCTGAATATGCACCAGTTGTCAATTTAGGTAAGTAATCAAATAAGCAATGAATCATATTACAAATACGATGTACTGCATATTTAGTCAACTCAGTGGGGTGAGACTGCATATATAATCTGGTGAGTTCATCAGAATTTTTCCAAACAGCGTCAGTTTCTTTTCCATATTGCCAGGTTAATCTATAAGTTATCTGACTGTCAGTAAGATTACGTAATGCTTCAGCTTCATATCGATGAAAGATATATTCGATAATAGTCTGATCGCTACCGGTTGTTAAGAGATCACCACCATCATACATAGTTAATCTCCCTCCTCGAATTCTTTAATTTTCTCATCGTATTCTGTAATTTTCTCATCATACGCTTCAATAACTTTCTCTAATTTAGCGTATTCTTTGCTTGACTTGTCAGCATTTATTAAATCCATTCGAAGTAATGCTACATGATTCTCAAGCCACTCTTTAATTTCCTTATTACGATTATTACGCTCGATTTTGTAATCAGCAATAGCATCACCTGCTATTCTGAAAATATTAAGGCAAGATAATGCACTTAATAATGAATCAAGAAAATCAGGAGTATAAAATTGTCTTATAGCAAAGTTGTTGAAAGAAAAGTCTTTATTAGCTCCGAGAATGAAATCGGCACCTCTGCTGCGAACACGATCTGCGTTATCTAAGAATTCGTAAGCACCTTTATGAGCAATAACGTTATTAGCCAGCATAGCTACTTTAGTTACATTTGCTTTAAGGAATTCATCACGGTAACGAGGAATCTCTTTAGCTGCTCCGGTAGCAGTTTTAATAATGAAGCTATAAAGGAATAAAGAGAAATCAGCTACGGTTTGATCATCTTTAAGAAAACCAAGAATAGCCATCTGAGTCATACGAGTATCATAGATGTCTATTTTTTCTTTATCAAAGAATTTATCAACATTCTTGTTGATTTCTTTAAGAAGATCAATGTATTCATCGTTAAGCTTATAAATAGACTCTAAGAATACACTATCTTCCATAGACTTAGCCTTGCCAGTAAGTCCACTTGCATAATCGTAATAAATATCTTTACAGCTGGAAGTTGATTTAGCTAAGGCAGGTTTGACTTTAGCATTGTACCAGGAATTTCTTTCCTGATCAGTACCAACTTTAATGCAACTGCAAATAGACTTATGCATATTGGTGTTAATTCGAATGATATCAAGTACGTCACTCTTGCTGAGAGTTTTTAACTTGACATCATTCATGAACTTCTCTTTTAAAGTAGAAGCTACTTTGGTAAATATTTCAACTGCAGACATTATTTTACTCCTTAGAATTTAGGTGCCATACCCTGAGCATAATTCTTCATCATAGCTAAAATATCAGTAGTTTCCACTTTAGCATTCTTCTTTAACTGACCAAACGTAAACATAGAGGGATCAGTTAAGCCATGATAGTAAACAGTAACTTTATTATACATTACGTCTACAACAACTATCATCAGACTGAAAGTCTTGTTAAAGAATTTCTGTCTGCTGCTATAGTTGGTTATTTTTAATCCAGCACTGTTGCAGGCTTTATCGAAACTTGCCTTTTCAAAAATAAGAATAGTATTGGCAATATTCTGACGCTCAGGAGTAATCTGCGCATATTTCATCCAAGCGTTGGATAATGCATTACTCTGACGATCAAGCATTTGCTGAAGTATGCCTTCTTTATCATCCTTAAGAGCTTTAAGACGTTGCTGACGTAAATCTCTGCCAAGAATAAGATCATTGAAGAAACTTATTTCGCCAGCACTGACTTGCATCCAACGTTGACGAATAGAAGGAGTAAAGTTGATGCCGATAAATGCTTTAGCTACATCAGAAGGAATAAAGATAGGTTGTAACTGAAGAAGCATATTAACTGAGAATTTACATTGACCAACAGCAAAATCTACTTTAACTATTCTGCCTGAGGGTAATGTTGATTCAGTTCTTGGCTCAGTAGCATCGAGTCTGTGATCGATAGCTGCTGAGGTATCACCAAAATCGTTTTGAATTTTAGGAGTTGATAATACGTCATCGATATCATCCTGAATAGCGAAGTATGCCTTCATTTCAGTCTTAGTATCAGTTGGCTTAATCTTGAAATCTTCTGTAGCAACCACACTCATAATGTCGCGTACACGCTGAGTGTTACTGATATACTGATTCATTCCCATAGCTGTTACTACGAATCCGGCATACAGATTCATGAGATTCAGCATTAAAGGAACAAGTATTTCTTCTCCGGCTAAACTGTTTTCTACAAACACACGAGAAGAAATAATCGAGCGTCTGACATACTGAGTCAAACTCATGCCAGCATGATCTTCAATCGATTGAATAGTATTGAGAATTTGCCCTAAACCATTAGCGGCATCTCCAGCATGTAATTCTATCATTTTAACATCCTTATAGTAACTCGAGTTGTGTTTTTAGCGGAAAGCGCTAAGATGTCATTTTATGATTTTTATTATGGGAGGAATTTATGCCGGTTGGTTCGAAGATACCTAAATATGCGCAAGCGACTCCGGACGCAGATTATGTACCGCATTACGCGGATAGTAAGTCGAAAACATATGATACATCGGATGCCGATTACATACCTGATTACGCTAAATCAAAACCAGATGCTGATTATATACCAGGATATGCTGATGCTCATTCGTCTTATTACCATATGAGCAGTTACGACATCGCTGAATCTCTGAAGAAAGTAATTGATTCATCATATCGATATGCCGGTACTGGCAGTTTCAACAATATATTTCAAAATTTCTTGTCCAGATTGGATAGACATGGAACTGCGTTTGTACCGTTAAATGCGATGAACTATGGTTATACCTTTATAACCAGACCAAGATTAAATATGACTTCGGGTAATCTTCTTCAGCATCCAGTAATGGCTACTTTGAATTCATATGAGCCAAATTCAGTAGCTTTTATGATAAGATGCTTATTGGATACCAGATTGTCTAATGGATGGCCAATTAAAATTTGTAAACCCAGAGTTAATATAGATGTACAGGAATTTTCAAATAACCTGGTACCTAAGTCAGGATTGGTTGATAGATTTAATCCTTTCTTTATTCCGTTATGTAACGGATTAAAAGGAGTATCTGGATGGCCTGATCTTAATCTTGAACTTGAAACCTATAACGAAGATTTTCATTCAGGTGATTTTACTTATGCTAAAGGCAGCGATCTGAATAACAGAACAACTGAATTGTCATTGGAATTTCGAGATATTCAGGGTTCAATTGTTTTAGCAATATTTCATTACTGGTGCCTTTATATAGCACTGCAGGCTAAAGGTGTTCTGATGGCATATCCGGATGATATTTATCAGCAGCGCCTTAATTATACTGTATCTATCTATCGATTTGTTACAGATGTTTCAAGAAGACATATTCTCTGGTGGGCAAAAGCGACTGGGTGCTTTCCTAAGTCAGCACCAGTAGGAGCTTTATTCAATCTTAATAGAGATGAAGTAACATTGTCTTCTGCTATGAATTTCAGTATTCCTTTTACTGTCAATGACGTTAAGTATCAGGATCCGGGAATTCTTAGTGATTTTAACTTATTGGTTAAACGTTATTGTAACAACATAGATAGCGATGAATGGACATTGGTTCCTGATAGTAACTATGCTAAGACTCCTCAGAGTCAGTATAACTTTAATAGTATACCTTATCTGGTAGAAAACGAATCAGGACGTCTTGGTTGGGATCTGCTGTGGAAAACCAACAATAAGTATTATGATAATACACAAGAGGCTATGAATGTTTGATAAAAAATCTATACTGATAGATGCTCTTAGAAACCCGATGTCTATCGCTAAAATGACTCTTGATGAGTTACAGGATAGATTAGGCGGTAATAAGATTATAGCAGATCCTAATACTCCATTTTGTCACTTACTGGAGTTTGGATCTTCAATAGCATCTCAGGTAATAACATCTATGGATGAAAAGCTTCCATCGTTATATGCTAAAAGAGCTGACAGTATGGAAGATCTTTATAATTTCATGAGTGATTTTGATTATCTGAATCTGTATTCTACACCTGCCCGTACTTATATACGTTTTACTATTCCTAAGAAGTATCTGATAGCTAATGCCGTTTCTTATAATACTAATTACAAATTAGCTACTATACCAGCAGATACTGTGTTTATTGTAGGAAAATATGTATTTGGTTTGTATTATCCTATTAATATCTTAATCAACAATTACACCAATGCATTTACAGTAGTATATGACACAACTGAGATCAATCCGCTGCATGAGCTTACTTCTAATATAGTATCCAAATATGATTTAAGCTATAAAGGTTTGGATTACCTGGTATTGGATATGGAAGTATATCAGTTTGCCAAGTCTACTATAACTGAATCGTTAATAGCTGAAACTGGCTATGCTGGTACTATTACTTATAATAATGAATTTTATGCGATAAGAATATTCTCGTATAGCAATGGTAAGTATACTGAATTAAAACAGTCGCAATCTTCATTGGTGTATGATGCTACTGTTCCTACTGCACTGGTAAGAGTATTACCTGATACTAAAAAAATTAAGGTAACTATTCCTCAGATTTATTTTGATAATAATCAGATGGGCAGTAAACTCTTAATTGAGTTGTATACTACTTTAGGTAAGATGAATATCGATACTACCAATATATCCAATTCATCTATATCAGCAAGTTTTACTGCTGGTGTAAGAGAAAGTGGTAAGTACTCAGATATCTTCAGATCAATGCCGTTTGATTATGCATTGACCTTATCCGCAGATCTCATTACCGGTGGTACTAATGGTATATCGGTAGCTGAACTCAGAGATAAAGTGGTTTCAGATTCGTTATATGACAGAGTTCCTATAACAGAAGCTGAATTAACTGCTTACATGAAAGATAAAGGATTTTACATCAAGAAGTATCTTGATAATATTACAGATAGAATCTATTATGCATACAGAACTATCAAAGACGGTTCAGATTCAGTAGTACCTTCTATAACCTGTGCTATGCGGATGCTTAGTTCATATGCTACTGATGCTAATCACGCTGCATTCTTATATCAGAATGCTGATAACAGTATAACAGTATTGCCTACTGCGTTATATGAATATGACGAAGCGACCGATTCAGTAGTACCGTTGACTAATGAAGCCGTTGATAAAATCATAGCAATGAATAAGGCAGAGTTAGCAGATTATCTGAATAATAATCGTATATTCAGATCTCCTTTTCATATGAGAATATCTCTTAATGACACTTATCCAAATGTAACATCATTCGATCTGTATAATCCATCAGTGAACAAAGTTATCTTTGAAGATGATAATTACGAGATGTCTGAGAAGATGATGAGTTTTGGTGCTACTATTGTACACGATTCAATAGGCACCTATACTGTTACTTTTTCAGTATATAAATCTGATGAGTTGATGCAGTTAGATGCATCATATACTAAAATATATGCTACTACTTATACCAAAGCAGGTAAATGGGTAGGTACTGAATGTTCATATGTAGGTTATGACGAAACTACCAAGAGATATATTTATCAGTTCAAGATTAACACTAATTATCATCTGACTAACAATGATGAGATAGCTATTCAGATGCCGTTGTCCAGTGATGGGTCTATTGCTCAGGAGCAGTTAATCGATCTTACTTCAGATTTTCATCTGGTATTTATGCTGGATAGAACAGCCTTAACTGAAACTCCGGTAGAACCTTCATACAGTATTGTGCAAGGTGTACCTTATACATTTACTTCGTTATATTTGGCATTATCCAGACAATATATCAACGTTACATTAGGCAGATCGCTTAAAGATGTTATCAATAATAATATTGAAATATCTTCTACTCTTAGAACATATGCTACTTATCAGGTAGATGTACCTAAGAGATATACTGAAGATGTATATGAAAGAGATACTACAGGATATATTAAAGCAGAAGAGAATGAAGATGGTGGGTTAACGGTACATAAGGTGTTCTCAATTGGAGATCCGGTACTTGACGAGTATGGTAATCAAGTATATGAGCATCGTAAAGGTGATATCATGTATGGTACTGATGGAGAACCTATAGTTAAAACTGAATCTGGCAGACAGTATTATATTACGTCTACCTTTATAGATGCTAAGATGTTCTTCTCAGATAGATCTGCTGAACTTACTTTCCAGAACAATATGTATAAGATATTAGAATCTTATTTTGATTCAATCAGAAGTGTACAGGATCAGTTACTTGAAAGAACAAGATTGAGTTTTAGATGTGTAAGATCTACTGGAATGGCTACTATTAGCAGAGGTGATGATCTTACAGAAAAACAAAATGTAGAATTGTCATTTAAGATAGTGTGCTATGTACCTTCGTATGTTAAACAGAATTTAACTATTCAGAATAACATAACAGAGATGACATGTAACGCTATCGAAACTGCTATAAGCAGTAAGACAATATCGATGCTTGATATCTTCAAAGAAGTTCAGAGTAAGATGAGCGATTATATTGATCACTTTGATTTACTTGGAGTTAATGGAGATACAACGTTACAGACCTTTGTATTTACTGATGATGATGTACAACCATCAGTTGCAAGGAAACTTGAATTAACTGAAGATAATTTATTGTCTTTGAATAAACAGATTGATATAACCTTTGTAGCATTGACTAACAATGTATCTGAAACTACAACATTTACAGAATAAGGATGAACTATGTTAGGTAATATTTATTTAGAACACTTGCAGACTGATGAGGAGTTGTATCTGTATCATTCTGTGTATAACAAGCAGAATTATGCAACTAAACTTCTTAATGAATATGGAGTGTGTTCACCAGAGGATATCTATGCGTTAGATAAAGAACTTTTTCATAAACGTGTATTTGATAATTATCAAGAACGTACTAAAACGTTTCTTCATAAAACATCTGTTACAGATGAAGATGTTCTTGACTTTCTTAATAGAGGTAGACTACCGTTAACAGCCAAATGCATTTTCTTTGCATTTGATACAGACGAATCTCTGGGCCTTCAGCATAGTGATATAATACAACTCAAAATACCAATGTCTGTAATTGAAAAATACGTTGTTGATACACCTATTAAAGTTTTAGGGAAGAAGTTCACACCAATAACTTTGAAGGAATTAAAAGACAACTTATTTAAGTTACAACGTCAAGCCATCGAAGGAAGTAAGAAGAACAATAGTAACGCACTTAAATACAAGTATATTGTTCATTGCGGTATACCGATGAATCCTATTCCTCTAAGTGAGTGTGAAATTTTATGGTAGCTGAAATGTATTTAAAAGAAGATACAGATGACACCGATTTTGTGTTAACCAAAGAGAAGTGTACTGAAGTACTTAAAGATATTATTTCTAAATACAATAAAAAATATAAACTAGCTATAA
>Ga0326514_10001444_pt1 | contig 15515 bp, 22 predicted proteins | sample 3_2548_0518_D_FD_203653 | JGI IMG/M metagenome (GOLD analysis project Ga0326514, IMG submission 203653) | Bovine rumen microbial communities from UC Davis, California, United States - 3_2548_0518 | ecosystem: Host-associated > Mammals > Digestive system > Stomach > Rumen | place: USA...
AGGGCGGCTGTTGCTAATGCGCTCCCGCCCGGAAAGGTGATATTGCTAATGAACCCAATGTGGCAGACAATAATAACATGTATTATAAGCATGTTTGCTTCAGTAGGTATTTGGAATTTTATTCAATTTCTTATTGCTAGAAAAGATAAGAAAGAAGATTAGAAGAGAGAAATACTTGGGGCAATAGATGAAATTCATTTAGAAATTAGTGAACTTGATAATAAAATTGACACTAATTAGGCTAAAGCTAAACGAGCTTCTATTCTACAATTTAGTGATGATATAGTTAATAACCGCATTCATAGTATGGAATCATGGAATCAAACACTTGAAAACATAACTGAATATCTTGAATTTTGTGGCACACATCCAAAATTTAAAAATGAACGTGCGCAAGCTAGTATTGAACACATAAGAAATACATATGCGGAATTGCTAGAACAACATGAATTTGCCACAGATGGAATAGAAGAATAAATAATGATAAGTGTTAAAAGTATTATTTTATATGGCTATATAGGTTATATAAAATAATACTTTTATTTTTATATATAGAAATTTTTGTTATTATATATATAAGGGAGATAAAAGGATATGGCAAATCAAATTAAATATCAAGTTGGATTTGATGTTAATACCCAGAATTTAAATCAGTTAAAATCTTCATTACAAGACTTACAAAAAATGAAAGTTAGTGATGTAATGAAGATTAATAATACTGATATACAAACTGCAAGAGGCTATTTTAAGGAAATTGAAAAAGAAGCTAGGAAAGTGTAGTAGGCACTTGATAAGGCTTTTAATGTTAAATTAGGAACGGTTAATCTTGAAATTTTTAAAAAAGAATTAGGGAGTTTACCAATTTAGCAAGTTTATCAGACTTTTACTAGAGCGGGGGCTGCCGGAGAAGCCGCATTTAGAAATTTAACTACACAACTTTTAACTACTAATATTCAATTAAAAGAAAGCCATGCTTTACTTGATAAAATGGCAAAAACACTTGCTAATACAATTAAATGGAATGTGGCTTCTAGTGTTGTTAATGGTTTTTCACGATCTGTTGAACAGGCATGGGGATATGTAAAAGCATTAGATACATCATTAAATGATATTAGAATTGTTACTGGTAAATCTAGTGATGAAATGGCTAAATTTGCAGTACAAGCTAATAATGCTGCAAAAGAATTAGGAAAAACAACAACTGATTATACCAATGCTGCATTAATTTATGCACAACAGGGTTTGTCAGATAAATAGATATAGGCAAGAGCGGCAATTACTCTTAAAGCTGCTAACGTTACTGGTCAATCAACAGATGCTGTTTCAGAATAGTTAACTGCTGTATGGAATGGTTATAAAGTTACCGCGGATGAAGCATAGCTTTATGTTGATAGACTGGCTGCGGTTGCTGCAACAACGGCATCAAACCTTTAGGAATTAAGTACTGGTATGAGTAAGGTTGCAAGTGCGGCCGCCGCGATGGGTGTAGGTTAGGATCAGTTAGCCGCACAGTTGTCAACAATTATTTCTGTTACTAGGCAGGCGCCTGAAAGTGTTGGTACTGCTTTAAGAACCGTATATGCTCGTATTAGTGATATTAAAGCTGGTATTGATGAAGATGGCGTTACTCTTGGTAATTATTCTGGAAAAATGGCAGAATTAGGATTTAATGTTCTTGACATGAATGGTAATCTTCGTGATATGGGCGAGGTAATGGAAGAAATTGGTAATAAATGGGAATCATTAACTCGTGAGCAACAGATTTCTTTAGCACAAACTATGGCAGGTCAAAGACAATATTCTAATTTAATTGCTTTATTTGATAATTTTGAAAAATATAATGAAGCATTAGCTACTGCGCAAGGTGCGGCAGGTACGTTACAAGAGCAACAAGATACTTATATGGATTCAACAGCTGCACATCTTCAAACATTAAAGGCATCAATGGAAGATATATATGATAGTTTAGCTGATACAGATAGTATTAATAAAATAATTGATGCATTATCATAGCTTGCGACTTTTGGTGCTAATTTTGTTGATAGTATTGGTGGCGGCATAGGAGTATTAAGAGATCTTGGTTCTGTTGCTATGCTAGTCTTTAGTAAACAAATAGCAGGCAGTATTACTACTACTATTAATAATTTTGAGAAAGTTAAACAACAAACTCAATATATTAAAAATGCAATTGCAGAAGCTAAAAATTTACAAGATAAAGGCGTTGGAGATGATACCACTCAATTTATAATTAATCAATAGAATGATCTTTTAAAAATGGCTCAAAGTGGAAAGTTATCTTCAGGAGATTTTAATATCATGCAAAAGCAATTGCAAGATATAAGTAAAAATGCTGGAGAGCTAGATGTTGCTAGAGAAAAATATCATTTATTAGAATAGGGTTTTAAGGCTTTAAGTCAAAATGTTGATATTTTTATGGATGGGTATAATGACTTAAATGAGGCTCTAGCTGGTCAAAATGGTATTGAGAAATTTAAAAATAAATTATTAGAACTTAAAGATGCATTTAAACCAGTCCAAACAGAACAAGATAAATTAAGACAGGCTTATAAAGATTTTACTGGATCTACTTTATTAAATGCTCAAAATCAAAACAATACTTTTAATCAAAATGGTCAGCTTGCAAAACAAATTAATACTTTAAAAGATTCTATGCAAGATGTTTTTGATGGATTTAAATTAAATGAGGCTAATAGTCCATTTAGTTTTTTATCTGATAATGTAAAGAAATCTCTTCAAAACATGCAAAATGATTTAAATAGTTTTGATACATCTACTTTTAAAGGAACTAATAAATAGGCCGCAGATGTTGTAGATAATATTTATAAGAATTTAATGCAAACTATAAATTCGCAAATTCAACATATAGATGAATTAATAGAAAGTGCAGAAGAAGGAAAATTAGAAGAATATAGACAACAAAAGCAAAAATTAGAAGAAGAAAGAGCTGCTTTAAATAAAAGTTTTAATCAAAAGAAAAAAGATGTAGATTTACAATCAACTGTTCAAAATGTGACTGCATTAGCTGGTTCCGTTGCAACATTAACTTCGGTTATCCAACAATTTCAAAATCTTGGTAATATTTGGAATAATAAAGATTTAACAGATGGTTAGAGATTTTTACAATTAACAACAAATATTACTAGTATGATTCCAATGCTTATTTATGGTTTTACTCAAGCCAGAGCCGCCATTATAGGATTATTTGGTTTGGGAGGTCTTTCTGCTGGTGTGGCTGTTGCAGCAGTAATGGCAGTTGCTACAGTTATAACAACTCTTATAACAATAAAATAGCAAGCAAGAAGACAAGCCATTTAGAATGCTAAAGCAAATATTGAATAGGCAAATGCAATCCAAGAAAATATTTAGGCTCAAAGAGGATTATATTCATCTTTAGACTAGTTACAAAAGAAATATGAATAGCATGAAATTACTAGAAATTAGTTAAAATCTCAAATTGAAAATCTTATTGATCAGTATGGTTTATAGGGGTAGGCCGCAGATTAGTTAAGAAAACATTATGATAATTTAACAGAAGGAATTCTTAAGAAAAGAAGGGCGGCTGCTGAAGAAGGAAAAGAATCTGCAAAAGCAGAAATGGAATCTGCCGGGAAACTTGTAGCTTAGGATGTCGCTACAAAAACAAATGGTGATGCAAATACTCTTACAAATCAATATGGTATTACATTTAGTAGTGGTAGAAGACAAGATAATGGATTAAGAACAGCCTTATCTCAACTTTCAGCTTTTCAAGATTAGACCATGAATGGTTTATAGTTTTCAATGGATTTAGAGGGCGATGATATTGTTAATTTTTATCATGAGCTAAATGATGCTATTAATTAGTATACAGATAATCTTAGTTAGAAGCAGAAAAAAGAATTAGAATAGTCTCCACTTTATAAAGAGGTAACTCAATGGTTAAAATCTATGGAGGATAGTGTAAAATCATACGATGCTGCTATGAAGGATTATGAAAAATATTCTACATAGCTTGAGGCTTTAAAACTTCCTGAAATTCAAGATGAGGCCATTGAAAGCGTTTATGATTATATGGACGCCAGAGAAGCATTAAAAGATTCTCTTGAGGCGCAATTTGGAGAAGGAAAATATAGCGATGATTAGCTGTATGAAATGGTTGATGCATAGTTAGCTAGAAACTATAGAGATAAATTTATTCAATTTGATGAATATGCTGATAAAATTAAATAGTGGGAAGATAAATTTAATGGAGAAATAACGGATGGAGTTAAATAGGCTCTTGAGTCATTAGATGAATAGCATCTTAATGCATTATTTGATTTTATTGAAATTGATCCATAGGCTATTGATAGTTGGAAAACTTTATAGGCACTTATTCAACAAATTGCGGGGATGGATTTATCTAATCTTGCGGCAGTTAATATAAATAAAGATAATTTTCAAGATTATCAAAGAAAAGCTGCATAGACATATAATCAGTATCAAGGTATTTAGGATACTGTTAGAAGTGGTAAAAATATCTCTCCTGAAGATTTTGATAAACTTTCTCCAGAATTGCAATCTTATTTTAAAATTGCGGGCGACGGCACTTATAAATTAGTTGGTAATGCTAAAGAATTTTATGAAACCGTTAATTCTTTAAAACTTGATGGCTTCCATGCTGCAATGGGAGAAATTGAAAATAGGTTAAGTAGAATTGGCAATGCTCAAAAATAGGAAAATTCTGAAACAGTTGCTAACCAAAATTATGATGAATTAACAAAAAGTGCGGTAAAAACTTAGGAAGTATCTGAAGTTACGGCTTTTTCAGATGCATATGGTAATGCTTCTTTACCTCATGCACAAATTCATACTTAGATTGATTATGATCATGCCATTGAACAAGCTGAATATTTAAGAGATGTTATTGGGGATACTGATGAAAGATCTGCTTGGCTTGCTGAAAAATGGTTATAGCTTGCCGAAGATGGAAAATTAACAGCACAACAAGCAGAAGCATTAGCTAATAAGGTTTCTGAAATTGGAGATTATACTGGAGATCTTTCTGAAAAGTCTAAAGAAAATAATTAGATATGGGAAGAATTTGCTCATCAAATGCATGATGCAATGTTTCCAACTGATTCAGATATTGATCAAAGTGAATTAGCTCAATTTACTTAGACAATTTAGTAGATGAGTGTAACTTCTGAAGAATTAGCAGATAGTCTACAAGAAGATGGACGTGCAGCAGAAGATGTCGCAGAATCTATTTTAAGATTTGATGATGCTATTAAAGATGTTTCTGACAATTATGAAGATTGGATGGATGCTTTAACTAGCGGAAATTTACAAAAACAATCTAAGGCCATAGAAGAATTAAGAGACGCATACGCAGATTTGCTTGATTTAGATGGGACATCTTTATCAGAAGATTTTTTAACTAATGCAGAAAATCTTGATTTAATGAAGGCTGCTGCATAGGGGTCTGAAGACGCCTATGATCAATTAATGTAGAAAGCTGGGCAAGATATTATTGCTCATATGTCCATAGATAAGGCTAAATTTGATGAAGATCTAGCCGTAGTTAATAGCGAATTAGATGCTATGAATTTTAAAAATCTAGAAATTGGAGCAAATCTTGATACTGGTAATTTCTTAGGTGCATGTGAATAGTTAATTAATAATGCTCATATGACAGCTCAACAAGCCACGGATTATCTTGCATCTATGGGTGTTGATGCTGAAGTTGTTGAAACAGATACCGAAGCCGAAGAAACATCTGAAGCAACTAATTATAATACTGTAATAACGTCGCATCCAGAGACAGCCAATGATGAAGTTTTAACTTACTCTGGCGGATAGTTATCAACAAAACCATTAACTCAACATGTAACGGGTTTTGACCAAGAGGTTCAAAGCACTCCTGTTGAAAGCACTGCAAAAAAACAAAATAAAGCATTTACTTTAAAAGTTGTTTCTGCAAACAAATCTTCTGGTGGTAAATTTAAATATAATCATGCCAGCAATGCCGGCGGTGGAGGCGGCGGCAAAAAAGGTGGCGGTGGCGGCGGAGGAGGCGGTGGCTCTAAACCTGATACCTCTAAAAAAGAGAGAAAGAAACCGCTAAAAAGAACCGCTGATCCTTATCATGATGTTAATCGAGATCTTAAAAAGATTGACCGCTCACTTTAGAAACTTACTAAAGATTAGGATAAACTTTTTGGTAAGCAATATATTGATAATCTAAATAAACAAAATGCAACACTTTAGAAGAGTATTGCTAAATTAAAAGAAAAGCAAAAAATTCAAAAATAGGATTTAAAGAATCAAAGATAGACTCTTAAAAATCTTGGTGTTACATTTGATAAATATGGTAATATTACTAATTATCAATAGATTCTAACTGGAAAATAGTCTGAATTAAATCAATTAATAGCGCAAAGAAATGAACTTGTTTAGAAATATAATAAATCTACAGATAAGGCTTATAAATAGGGTCTTTCAACAGCCATTAAAGAGATTGATGATAAAATTAAATAGGGTTAGGATGCTCTTAAATAGCTTGAAGATGGTATTAAACAATATGAAGATATTCAAAATGAGTATGGTGAAACTAACGATGCTCTTGATGAAGCTGTGCAAAAACAGATTGAAAATAATATTAAAAAATTCCGCTATTCTGTTGAAATCCGTCTTGATATGGGCGAAGCCGCAAGAGATTGGAATGAGTTTGTAAGAAAAGTTATTTACAATACTGATGTATTAAAAGATACTGAGTTTGATAGTATTTTTGGAGATGCTCAACAAGATTTCATGGATCTTCAATCCTATTTTGGAGATGAAGGTGTTGGTGGATCAATTGGTGCTATTGAAAAATTAACTAGTCAATTAGCGGCAGACTTTGCAGAAATAGACGAAATCAATAGAACTGGCTGGTCTGATATTTATGGCAAAGATAAGGCCCAAGCTATGGAACATTTAGTTTAGGATTGGGAAAATCTTATGTAGTCAATGGAATAGGTTGAGTAGCTTGTTGATAATATTGATAAGGCTTATCTTGATACCATTGATGATATTGCAGACCAATTTGATAAACAAATTGAAGGATATGATTTTGTTAATGAATTAATTCAACATGATATTGATTTATTGCAGATTCTTTATGGTGATGAGAATTATGCGGCGATGGATAAATATTATAATAAAATGCTAGATAATCAAAATAAGCAAATTGATTCATTAAGAAAACAGGCGGATTTCTGGAAACAACAGCGTGACGCAGCAATCGCCGCAGGTTAGACTAATTCCGCAGCTATATTTGAAGAAAATTATAAGAGAACTATTTAGAATATTAATTCCGCTATATAGGATGGTGCAAATCTTCTTAAAGATAAATATACTAATACTATTAATTTAATATTTGAAGAATTAGATAATAAACTTACCAACGGAAAAGGTTTTGACTATCTTAATTAGCAATGGTAGTATATGAAAGATTAGGCTTAGTCTTATTTAGATACTATTGATTCTGCATATTAGCTTCAATCTCTTCAAAATAAATTTCAAAAGGCATTAAATAATACCGATAATTTAAAAAATCAAAAAGCCTTAAAGAAATTAATGGATGATTAGTTAGAAAATCTAAAAACTAGAGATAAATTAACTCAATATGATATTGATAGAGCAGAAAAACGACTTCAACTTGAGCAAGCTAGAATGGCTCTTGAATAGGCGCAATCTAGTAAAACATCTTTAAGATTAAAACGCGATGCTCAAGGGAATTATTCTTATCAATATGTTGCAGATGAATAGGGAATTGAGGATGCTTAGCAAGGATATCTTGATTCACTTCATGATTGGCAGTCTCTTGATAAAGATCAATCGCAACAACTTAGCGATGAAATTCTTAAAATACGACAATAGCTTAAAGAAAAAATTCTACAAATTCAAGAATAGGAAGTTGGAAATGACTAGCGTAAAAATGAAAGAATTGCATTAGCTTGGGAGTATTATGGCGAAAAAATAAATAATCTTGAATAGCAGTATGCAACAGTTAGAAATAATCTTCGAGAATCTACTTTCGCAAACTATGCTGAATTATATAATGTTGATGTTGATAATATTAGAAATATGTCTGATGATTAGCAAGACATATTAATGAATGAACTTGTTCCAACATGGAATAGTGGCATTGCAGAAATGATGAAAGCTGTAGCTGAATAGGGTGGTTTTATTCCTGCAACTCAAGATGCTTTTGAAAAACTTCATCAAGCTACATATGATTATGAAGAAGAACTAGAATAGATGGCAGAAATTGCGGGTATCAGTTTAGATGACGTTGCAGGAGGAACGGACGAATTAACTGATGAGTTTTCTGATTTAGTTGAGGAAAATGATTAGTTAATTGAACGTATGATTACAGAACTTGATCATATAACTAATTTAAAAACAGCTGCTCATGAATTAAAAGAACAATATAAAGATGTTACCACAGCTGCAAAAGAAATGGTTAGCCAAATCAAAGATGTTATTGATAATTAGCGCGATCAAGCGGCAGCTTATGCAGAAACTGGTAATGCTTATTAGCAAATGACGGATACTATTTATCAGGCGGCCGCTAATTTACAATCTAGATTAACAGCTTTATATAATGCATACCAGCCTAGCGGAGATAATGGAACTGGTGGTTCTGGTACCGATGGAGGCGGGACTCAAGATAATAATGCTGATTCAACTGGAACAACAACAGTGAAAAAAAGAACTGTAAGAGGAACTTATACTGGTTGTTTTAGTGCTGGAACAAAGATAATTATGGCTGATCAAACTTTTAAAAATATTGAAAATATAAAAATTAATGATTTAGTTATAGCATATAATGATTTAACAAATAAATATTAGCCAAGAAAAGTTACAAAAACTTTTATTCACGTTGGAAGCACTAGCATTTTAGCAAAAATTAAATTATCAAATGGAATTATTATGAGTATGACGCCTGGTCATCCAATTTTAACAGAAAAAGGTTGGAAATCTTTAGATATAGAAAACTCTTTATATGAGCATGGGGTAAAAACTACTTTACTTAAAATTGGAGACAATGTTTTAGGTTTTTATCAAAATGCATCTGTAATAAAAATTAATTTTGTAAAAGTCCCATCTGATTATGTGGTTTATAATTTATAGGTAGAAACTTGTCATACGTTTTTAGCAAATGGTATGGTTGTTCATAATATGAAAAATCCAATAGAAACTCGATTTGCAACTGGCGGTTATACTGGAGATTGGGCAACAAATGAAGGTAGAATTGCTATACTTGATAAAAAATAGTTAGTCTTAAATCAAGATGATACTAAAAATTTCCTAAGTGGTATTTCAATATTAAGATAGATTGCTAGTAATTTTAAAGGCGGGCTTCAAGCAAAAATGTCTAATATTAAATCTGGTTTTGGAATGTTTAATAATCAATCAGATACTATTGAACAAAATGTAAAAATTGAAGCATCTTTCCCGAATGTCAATAGTAAACAATAGATTGAAGATGCATTTAATAACTTAGTAAATCTTGCCGCACAGCGCGCAATGAGACGATAAATATAAAGGGAGTTTATATAAACTCCCTTTTCTTTTATTTAAGGGAGCGATAATAATGAAATAGACAGTTAATATAATTAAATATAAATGGGATTAGGGCGTATATTCTTTAGCAGATATGATGAAAAAAGTTAAAAAAGGATAGATTACTGAAGAAGATTTTTTTAATATTACAAGATATCACATAGATGGAATAAAAAAGTTGAAAAATCTAAAAAAATATTCTATAATTTAATTAAAGGTCTAAATTAATTAACCCATTTTATCTTTTTTTTATATTTAGTAAGAAGGAGACATAAGGAGGCTATTTATTATGAGCGTAGGTTAGAATGTTTTAGATGCGATAGATATTTTAACTGACAATGCCGTACAAAAAGCTAAATATGATAAAACAATTTAGGCTGTAGTTTTATCGTGTTAGGATGAAACAATTGGTATGTATAAATGTAGATATCAAGATTCTCCTATTATTGCTTATAGTACGAATACTGATGTAATGTATACACAAGGCTCTATGGTATATATACAAGTGCCATAGGGAGATTTAAGTAAACAAAAAACTATTCTTGGTTCAACCAATAGATTAGGTATTAATTATATATCACAAGCGGTTGGAGACTAGGCTTATGATAAAATTGGTACTAATTGTATTGAATCAAGCGGATAGTTTTATTTAGATACTAATAATAAAGATTACATTTTTACTATTTATGATGCGGACGCTAGCTAGGAAGCTTCAACGGATTAGACCGAGGACGGCGAACAACCTGCAACAGCCGCAATAAAGATAAATGATTAGGCAATACAATTATATTTAAGAGAATCATCTTCAATTATTTTAGGTGCTTCTATTCAAACTTCTATTGCTGATATAAAACGTCAGTGTAAGGGCCATTATGGTATTATTTTTAATTTAACTTTTAAAGATAATGCGACTGGAGAATAGATAACTAGACCATATATGATTGATGAAAATCATATGATTGATAATCCATATAGATTAATTCATAAAACTCGTCAATATGAGATTTTTGATATTGATGGGCCAAATTTTATTAGGGTTCAATCTATTCAAATATTTAATAAAGATTTTCCAAATGCAGAAAATGCTGCTGATGGCCGATTAAATAGTGGTGATATAGTTCTTTCAGATTTTGAAATAACTGGAGCTGTGCGTATGACAGATTCAGAAATTAATGGTATTGCAATTAATTTTTGGACACCAGAAGGTACATTTTTTAAAGAATCTGATATTGATCTTGAACACACTTATAGAACTATTAAAGCACAAGTAAAAATTAAAGGTAAATTAGCAACTGCCGCGCAGAATCTTGCTTTCTACTGGGGAAAAGAGGAAAAGGTTGATGCAAAAAGTCCATATTATAATAGGTTTTTACAAAAAGGGTGGAAATGTTTAAATCAGTTTAATATTATTAAAGCAGCAGATTAGACGCAAGAAGATGTTGTAGAATGGGTTCCCGGTTCTGATACATATATTTTATATTTAAAAGATGCTTTAGCAGAAAATAATAAATTTAAAGTTGCAGTTGTTTATGATGGAACTGTTGTAAGTAAATAGATTAATATTAAAAATAATTCAAGCGCATATAAAATTACTATTGAGTCAGACAGTGGAACAAATTTTTATTTTGATAATGGCAGTCCTAATTTAACTTGTTTAGTTGCTGGATAGGATGACCCAAAAAATTAGAAAGGTGAATCATTATATGCTTATTATTGGGAGTATGTATCTAAAGAGGGATATTCTCAATAGCTAAAATAGACGACTTAGGAATAGGAATCTCAACCATATCTTCAAAAAGTAGAAAAAAATAAAATTTATAATACTCAAATTAGTAATATTGTTTCTTTTGGAACATTTAAATGCTATGTGTATTTAAGAGTTTTTGAAGATTTAGAAAAAGATATAAAATATCATGAAGTATCTTTAGGTACTGGATCTATTATAATAACTAATAAATTATAGACTGAAGGTAATTATTCACTAGTTATTGAAAATGGGGCGGCCGCCTTTCAATATGATGAAAATGGCGTGTCTCCTACTAGTAAATCATTAGATAATCCACAAGTAATTCAAGCATTATCATTTACTTTATATGATAATTTAGGTAACATTCTTAATGTTAATAGCAATAATACTAAAGTAAAATGGCTTTTTCCTATTGTAGATACTTTATTAGTTAAAACTGATTTACCTAATCCTAAAAATCCAAATGATTCTTATGTATAGATTGAAAATGAGATGACTTTAACATATTAGATTGCTAATAGATATAATGTTAATAGTCAAAATAACCAAATAAAGTTATAGATTATATATAATTAGGATGTATCTCTTTCTGCGATTACTCAATTTACTTTTGTTAAACAGGGTGACCCAGGAACTAATGGTACTAGCTATGTTGTTAAAATCTTACCAAATACTATAATGAATAATCCGCCATCTAGGTCTATTATTACTTAGTTTGTAAATAAAAAAATACAACTAAATAATTGTATTATAAATTATGGAGTTGAAAATGGTTAGTTATAGACTAAATTTACTAAAAATTCTACTTGGAAAAAATTTTTTAAAGTTCAATTATGGCAAAGCGGTGAACTGGTTTGGTAGGGAGTTTCTCTTGATAACTATAAAAAACAAAATATTCAACCAGAATTTGTTCATTGGGAAGTGTTGAAAAGTATAACTGATAAGCCTATTTTTGAAGTTAATTCAATAAAAGGAAGTTTTAAATATATCGGCGACGAGATTCAAACAACAGATAATGAAATTCAACCATAGTCTTCTGCTAATATAATTAAATGTAGTATTTCTTATTAGGGAAATATTTATTATGGAACTATTCCTATTATAGTTGAAAAAATATTTAATGAAAATTATAGATTTAAATTAGAAGATAATACTGGTTTTAATTATGTGCTTTATGCATCTGATGGTACATCCCCTCAATATAATCATAGTTCTTTTAAATTTATTTGTAAAAAAAATAATTAGGATATTTCATTAAATGATAATATTAAATATTAGGTTAAGGGAATTAGTAAATATATTTTAAGTACAAAAGAAAAAGAAAGACAAAAGAAAAATCTTCAAAAAGGAAATCTGCTATCTTTTAAACAATTTAAAGAAAAAGAATCTGTTTATAATGACGCTGGTGATTTAATAGTTGATGAATATTCAAGTCCAAATTATATTGATGAAAATGATGAAGATAATTGGATAAAATAGTCTAATCCAGAAAATGACGAAAGACCAATTGATTATGATCATTGTGATTGGAAAGAAATATCTTTTGATCCTGGTTTTTATAAAATAACTTATTCAGTAGATTATATAGAAAGTACAGAAAAAGAAGTAATTGTAGTTTTACCAGGAGAAGAGGTTAGTCACGGGATTGGAACTGAAACTGAAGTTAATACTGAAGTTAAGGAAGAAGAAGAAGAAGAGTTTATTACTTATCCTGAGGGAAAAATTCAAATATTATATAAAAACCAACCTTCTGTAGTATTTTTTGATAGTGTTCCATCTGATTTTGTTGTTAATCATGATAGTAATAAAAAACCAATTCCAATTGTTAAAAATTTTATAATTCCAAGTAATAAAAATAATGATCCTGTTGATGTTGGTATTTTTATTAGACCTTCAAATAAACAAATTAAAATTAGTATTTAGAAATGTATAGATACTGAACTAGATCTTAATTTATTAAAAGTTACTCAATTAGAATAGATAAAAAATCAATTTAAAGTAATTCCCGCTCAAAAATATGATGGGTCTTGTGTTAATATTTCTATACTCTGTACTTATTTTGATGGAGAAGAAAAAATTGGTGAATTAAAAGTGCCAATTCATTTCTTATTAAATAAATATGGAATGGCTTATTTAAACGACTGGGACGGTAATAGTATTCAAATAGATGAATAGGGCGGATATATTTTGTCTCCTCAAACGGGTGCGGGTAAGAAAAATGAAAGTAATCAATTTACTGGCGTTTTAATGGGTGAAGTAAAAGAAGCTGGTAAAAGTAATACTTAGACTGGTTTATTTGGTTATGCAGATGGCGATCGCACCTTCTTTTTAGACAGTTAGACTGGTGGAGCATTATTTGGTAAGAATGGAACGGGTCGTATTATCATAAGTCCAAATTCAGATAGAGCACTCATAGTTAGTAATAATTATTGGTCAGAAAATAATTTTGATGATAAAGGTTTCCCTAAAAATATTGTAAAAGCAGATGGCACTACAAAAGAATCTGATAATGGTGCTGGTGCTGGTATGCTAATTGATTTAGCAACTCCATAGATTAAATTCGGTAGTGGAAAATTTTCTGTCAATAGTGCGGGGTAGCTTACTGCACAAGGTGGAGGAATAATTGCCGGATGGACAATAGGAGAAACTAATGTAGGAACAAAAGAAGAGCCAGATTCTCAAAATGAATTAATTGGTGGTAATCTTCATTTAAATGAGAAGGGTAAAATTTATTCTAATAGTCATAAACAATTAGAAAATACAAAAAATGGATTTTATTTATCTGAAGATGGCTTATCTATTGGAAGTAAATTTAAAGTAAGTAAAAATGGTGTTTTAAGACTTGGCAATGATGCACCAAATAATGGAAAACATAGTTGGGTTATTAATGGCCAAGCATCGGATGAGGCTTTTCAAATATATAAATTTAATGCAGATGGAAGTTTTGTAACAAATCCTCCAATCACTGTAAAAAAGAAAAAATATAATAAAGAAACAAAAAAAGATGAAATAGTAAAATAGGAGATAGCAATTCCAGCTCAATTCAAGAGCGGTGATAGATCTTACATTGCCTATGGAGTTACAACTAGTGGCGATAATAGAAATGATTATTTTATTGCCGCTGGAACGCATTCTTTTAAAGAATCGTATTTAAAAAATGATGGAACTCCCGCTCCAACAATTTCTCATTAGACACCAAGTCACGCTAAAATTTATTTAGGAACAGATGGCCTTTCTTTAGGCAATAAATTTTCTGTTGATATTAATGGGAATTTAATTTCTAACGGTGGTAAAATAGGAGGTTGGATAATTAGTGATGACACACTTAGCGCAGGCAAACTTATTTTACATTCTAATGGAGAAATTTAGGCAGGATATTATAAAAAAGATGGAAAAACAGCCAGCGGTACTGGTTGGATGATTAGTTCTAGTGGAGAAGCTCATTTTAAGAATGGAACAGTTGGCGGTTGGAAAATTACTAAAAATACTCTTAGTGCAACAAATTCAAATGGAGACAAAATAACATTAAAGAAAAATGGTTCGATAAGTGGCCCTGGATGGTCAATCAACTCAGGCGGTATTGCACATTTTGAAAAAATTTATGGTAAAGTTGCAGCCGGTCATACTATATATAGTCCACATATTACTATTGGTGGAGATAGTTCAGGTAAAGCCGGAAGTAGCATTAGCCCCAATATGCCTGTTTCGGGGAATAATGGAACTCTTCGACAATATGTTGAAAAACTTGCTGTTGGTCAATTAGATGCAAAAACAATTACCGCAGATGAAATTTATTATCGTTGGTCTACTGGTGTAGCGAGTGGATATCGAAGTGTAGCAGACGCAATCACTAGTATAGCTGTAGAATTATTGCGTTTAAATGCTAAAATTGATAGTATGGGAGGAGGAGACGAACCCATTGCTTAATTTTTATATGGGTATTATAAACAATGAAAGAAAAAGAAACTTTTGAATAGATTTGTTATAAATTTAAAGAAAATATTACAAGTATTTTTAATGAAGAACAAAGAATACCATTTTTATTAAAATATTATTTAATAAAAGATATTTGGGATAAAATTTAGTAGCATAAAAAAGAAGTTGACACTGAAATTAGAGAAAAAATTTTATTACAATAGGATGATCAAAAATAGGATGTTCTAGAAGAAACTGTTTA